>ERZ773156.1226-NODE-1226-length-15849-cov-5.58497_pt1 | contig 15849 bp, 16 predicted proteins | sample MGYA00511895_ERZ773156 | MGnify/ENA primary metagenome ERZ773156 (study PRJEB29015, sample SAMEA2737850) | human gut metagenome | biome: human gut; feature: human-associated habitat; material: faeces | place: China | collected 2012 ...
ATTTTAGTTTTAAAATATTATAGTATTTAAAATTTATTAAGACCATGTACTAAAAATTAATAACTCATTTATATATCTCACTAATTATAAATTATCAATAAGAGGTATAGGGTATTTTATAGGATTACTAAGAGCTTTACTTTATGGTAATATTATTGGTAGTTAAAACTGGGAGGTCGAAAGATGAATATAACAGTTATTTCAGTAGGGAAACTAAAGGAAAAGTATTTAAAGCAAGCTATAGATGAGTATTCAAAAAGATTAAGTAGATATTGTAAATTAGAAATAATAGAACTTCCTGATGAGAAAACACCAGATAATGCTTCAGAAAAAGAGGAGCTTCAAATAAAAGAAAAAGAAGGTAAGTTAATACTTTCAAAAATAAAGGATAATATGCATGTAATTGCTATGGATTTAAAAGGTAATGAAATAACTTCTGAGAAATTTTCAAAGTATATAGAGAATTGTGGAGTTATGGGAAATTCAAATATTACCTTTGTAATTGGAGGAAGCCTTGGTCTATCACAAGAAGTAATAAAAAGAGCTGATTACAAATTATGCTTTTCAAAAATGACATTTCCACATCAATTATTTAGAGTAATGTTACTAGAACAAGTTTATAGAGCCTTTAGAATAATGAAGAACGAACCGTATCATAAATAAGTAAGAAAAGAGGTCTTAGTCAATTTATTTCAATGACTAAGACTATTTTGGTGAGTGGAAATACTGTGTCATAAGTAATACTATAAATTTAGTTAACAGAAATTACATAGAATGAAATAAAGGTTAACTAGAAGGTTAAATATTACATGAAGAAGTAAAACTTTATGGATAATAATAAAATATACATTTAATATATTTTCAGCTATAATCTGTGGACTACTTTGAATGTACCTTTTCTTTTTTCGTCTAATAACAGCAGCAAGTTTTACAGATTTCATAAGTCTGTATATACGTTTATGATTATAGTTTGAGGTTAACATTCTATTAATATTTAACGTTATACGGCGATAGCCATAAATTCCTTTAACTTCGGAATATAATTTAATAATCTCATCCAGAATAAACTTGTTTTCTTTATCTCTTTCAGTTTCTGAACGATTTAGCCACTTGTAGTAAGAAGTACGTGCTATCTTAGCACATTTACATAGGTCAGATATTGAATACCCTAGTTCATGTAATTCTTTAATTGCAATATATTTATAAATAAATGAAGTAGTGTATTTATCTACCTCTTTTATATCTCCTCTAATTTTTTAAAGAAATCATTCTCTATTTTTAAACGTCTATTTTCCGCTTCTAAAAGCTTTAATTGTGCTGAAAACCTTTCTGATTCAGTTAACTCACCAAATGATTTATTTTTACCACGTCTATCGACTAGTGCGTTATATCCATTTTTATTATATTTTTTTACCCAAGTATAAACTTGTTGATATGAAACATTAAATTTATTAGCAGTTAAATTATAATCGTGAGCGTTAGCAATACAAAATGATACTATTTCAATTCTTTCTTCATAAGTTGTTTTTCTTCCGTTAGTCATAATATGATCCTCTTTTTTATTATGAGATTTACATGTTTTATGACATTTATTATACTTACTTATCCATTGTTTGAGAATACCTGTGCTAGAAATGCTGTATTTTAAACATATATCTGCTAATGACCCTATTCCATTAATATAATCTTTAACTGCACTAAGTTTAAGGTCAGAATTATAATAAGTATTGTTTTTAAGGGCTCTTAGTCCGTCCGGGCCGAAGATTTTATATTTACGTATCCATTCTTGAATACTACTTATATGTAAGCCAAGTTCTTTGGCTATACCATTCTGTGATATATTTCCATTCAAATATTCTTCTACAAATTTAATTTTAATTTCATATGATATCTTAGCTTTTCTTCCCATAAAAATTACCCCTTTATATTAGTAACAGTTTTATTATTTTAACTGTCTACTATAAAGGGAGCATATCAATTTTTACGTGTTATTTTAATTATTTTATTTCTTAAAGAAGTAACTTATATTAAGAAACAAGTTGTTTTATTTAAGTATAAAATTACAAAATAAGTAATATGTTTTTTTTATTTGTGAAAAATATTACAGGGATTTGTAATATATGTATACTAAAATATGTAAGTGGGATTGTTAAATAAGTGGATGATAATTTATTAATTGCTTAAATACTAGTTAGAAGTGCTTATTTAATTATTACCATTATTTATTTAACAATCAAAAGTAAATATTAATTTTAGGGGGAGTGAAAATTTTATGAAAAGATTATTAGCTAAAATATTAGCAGCGATAGTTATTACAACAACAATAACTAATATAGGGGTTTCTAGTAATATATATGCAAATACAATGTATAGAAATAATCAAGAAAGTACCGATAAAAATGAGAAGTGGAATTTAGTATGGGAAGATAATTTTAATGGTGATTATTTAAATTTACAAGATTGGAATTATGAAACCCATGAACCAGGCTGGGTAAATAATGAATTACAGGAGTATACGGATGATATAAGAAATATTTATGTTGATAACGGTAATTTAGTTATTAAGGCTATTAAAGAAGAAACAGAGGATGGTATTAAATATACATCAGGTAAAGTGACAACTCAAAATAAGCATGATTATAAATATGGACGCTTTGAAGCAAGATTAAAAGTACCAGAGGGTCAGGGTCTATGGCCAGCATTTTGGATGATGCCAACAGAGGAAGAACTTTATGGATCGTGGCCTAGATGTGGAGAAATAGATATTATGGAAGTATTAGGACACGAACCAAATAAGGCATATGGAACTATTCATTATGGAAATCCACATCAAGAAAGCCAAGGTTCTTATATATTAAATGGAGAAACCTTTGCAGATGATTATCATGTTTTTGCTGTAGAATGGGAACCAAGTGAAATGAGATTTTATATAGATGGAAACCTATATCATACTGTAAATAACTGGTATACAAAACAAGAAGGAGGAGATGAAATAACTTATCCAGCACCATTTGATCAACCATTTTATCTTCAATTTAACTTAGCTGTTGGAGGAAATTGGCCAGGTAATCCTGATGAAACTACTAATTTTGATAATGCTGAATATAAGATAGATTATGTAAGGGTATATCAATTAGAAAATTATAATGAAAATGTACCTAAACCAGAAAAACCACCTGTTGATTTAAGGGAACCAGATACTACTGGAAATTATATAATTAATAGCGATTTTTCAGAAGTTGAGGATTTAGAAGATAATGTTGATTGGTATACATTAAAGACACTTGGAGGAGAAGGTAAGGGCAGAATTGAAGATAATAAAATTATACTTAGTTCAGAAAGTTCAGGAAAAGAAAATTATTCTTTACAATTAGTACAAGCAGCAATACCTTTAAAGAAAAATAATATTTATAGATTATCATTTGATGCAAGGGCTGCTGAAAACAGGGATATGGTAATAAATATTACATCTCCAGATAGAGGATATATACGTCAATTACAAGATACAACTGTTGATTTAAAAAATGAATTCCAAAAGTATTCTTATGAATTTACAATGAAGGATAATGATGATGCAAATGCAAGAGTTGAATTTAATTATGGAAATAGAAATTCATTAGCAGATATTGAAATAACTAATGTTAGATTAGAAAAAATAGGTGAATATGAAAATGTAAATGAAGATAAAAAGACGATTCTTCCAAATGGAAATTATGTGTATAATGGAACATTTGATGTGGGCGAAGATCGTATGAAGTATTGGGAAGTAGATTCTAAAATAGAAGATGTACAAGCTACTGTAACTAATATAAATAATAAAAGAGAATTTAAGATAAGTATTCCTAAATCAACTTCAAATTTATCAGATGTTATATTAAGAGAAAGTGAACTTGGAATAGCAGAAAATAAAGAATATTATCTTTCTTTTGATGCTTATGCTGAGGAAGATAAAACAATAAAAGCTCAAATAAATAATAAAATCTTTGAAGCAGAATTAACTACAGAAAAAAAGAACTTTAAGTATAAATTTAATACACAAGATGTTTTAGAAAATAGAAATTTAGAATTTTTATTAGGTACACCAGGGGTAACTTATATTGATAATGTTAAAATTATGGATACATCATTAATAATAAATGGAGATTTCAGTAATGAATTTTCTAAGTGGGAAGTTTTTAAAGAGAGTAGTATTTCTTCTGATGTATCAAGTATCATAGATAAATCTAATGGAAATAATGCTGCACAAATAAATATTTCAAATACTGGAGATGCAGATTGGAAAATTCAATTAAAGCAAAGTGGAGTAAAATTAGAAAAAGGTAAAAAATACAAATTATCATTAGATGCAAAGAGTACAATTAAAAGAGCAATTATGTTTACTATTCAAAGGGATGGAAGTAATGATAATGATTGGAGACCTTATGCTAATACTCAAATAGTAGATTTAGAAAATGAATATAACAAATATGAAATTATATTTGATATGACAGAAGAAAGTGATTCAAATTCAATATTTTCTATATCTATGGGGGCTGTAAATAATACTCAAATTACAGAAGAACATTCAATTTATATAGATAATGTAAATTTAATAGAAGTTGTAAAGTCTGAAGATGATGATAACACTAGTAATCCAAATAATCCTAATGATCCATCAATAAAAGATGACATTGATGATAATAACAATAATAATGGAAGCAATGGTAATAACGGAAATAATAATAGTAATAGTGCAAACAATAGTGGAAACAATAACAATGCTAATAACAAAGTACCTTCACAAGATAAAAATACTAATTCAACTTTGGTTGAAACTGGTAAAAAATCATATTTAGCATTATTTGGAGTAATATTAGTATTATTAGGAATTGGTATTACTGGATTAAATAAAAAATATAAAAAAACAGACAAATTAATTCATTAATAAATTATAAATATGGAAAGAAATGTTTGTAAAACCTTTTCAAACGGTGTATTATAAATTTATAAACACGTGTTTATTATGAAAAGGAGAAATTTATTGTGAATAGTAAAGACATAGCTAAAATTGCAGGTGTTTCTAGAAGTACAGTATCTAGGGTTATAAATAATTATGTTAATGTTCCAGAAGAGACTAGGCAAAAAGTTTTGAATGTAATAAAAGAATATAACTATGTACCACATGCATCTGCTAGGTTGCTTGCAGGATATAAAAATAGAATTATTGGGCTTTTTATAATTGATATAGTAGAAAGAAAGTGTGGAATTAAAAATAGAATTACAAAAAGCCCATATTATTTAGAGTTTACTAGTTCAGTAATTGAAGCTGCAAGTCAAAAGGGATATAAGGTTTTAGTTCATATAATACATGATGAATCAAGATATGATGAAATTAAGGAGTGTTTTTATAATAAAACAATTTCTGGTGGAATATTCATAGGTGAAAATAATGGTGATTTAGAAATAAAAAAAATAATTAAAGATGGTTATAAAGTTGCACTAATAGATCAAGATATAAACTTATATAACAAGGATAATAAATGTATAATTGTAAATTCTGATAATTATACTGGAGCATATAATGCAACGAAATATTTAATAAGTTTAAATCATTTAAAAATTGCACATATAACAGGAGATATAAAAAAGTTTTCAGCCGTTAAAAGATTAGATGGATATAAAAAGGCATTACAAGATTCGAATATTCCTATTAAAAATGAATTTATTATTTTTTCAGAGTTTATTGAAGAGGGGGGATATAATTCAGCAAAAAAAATACTTTCAATGGATGATAAACCAACAGCTATATTTACAGCCAATGATAAAATAGCAATCGGTGCAATAAAAGCCATTAAGGAATATGGATTAAAGGTACCAGAAGATATTTCAATAATAGGTTTTGATAACATAGAAGAAAGTAAATACTTAGAAACACCATTAACTACTATGCAAATGGAATTAGTTGAAATGGCGGAGTTAGCAACAAATAATATTATTGATTCTATTGAAAATGATACAAATTTTTCAAAAAGTTATAATGTACCTAGTACATTAGTAGTACGAAAAAGCTGTAGGAATTTAAATAATTAGCTATTTATTTTTAATAAATAGCTAATTTTAAAATAAAAAATAAACGCGAGTTTATAAAGAGGAGAAGTGAATTTATGAAAAATTATAGTTTAGGAATTGATATTGGAGGAACTTTTATTAAATATGCTTTAGTTGATGATAACTATAACATAATTAATAAGTGGAAAGTTGAAACTATTAAATTTGAAACAAAAGATGAATTTTATGATTATATATGTTCAAATATAAAATACGATTTACCATTTCACACTATAGGTATAAGTGCACCAGGGCTTATAAATGAAAAGTCAGAAGTTAAATCATTAGCAGCACCTAATGTTATAGTTATGTATAACACTAATATAAATGATGAAATAGAAAAAAGAACTAATAAAAAGGTTAAATCAATAAATGATGCTAAAGCTGCAGGATTATGTGAATTTAAAATTGGAAATGCAAAAGGGAAATTATCTTCAGCTTTTTTAATTATAGGTACAGGAACTGGTGGATGTTTGTGTGATAAAAATGGAGTAATATATGGAAAGGATTGTTTTGCTGGTGAATTTCATAACATTCCTTTTATGAATTATAAAACTAATAAAATTGATAAAATGGGAGACTATGCTTCTATATTAGGATTAATAGAAATTTATAATAATAAAGTAACCGAAACAGAGAAAATTAAATATGGGAATGAAGTATGCAGTAAATATTTAAATGGAGATATAAATGCAGAAGAATCAGTAAATGAATGGATAAACAATATAGTTACAGAATTAATGGCAATAACAGTTTTTTATAATCCAGAAATTATTTGTTTAGGGGGAGGAATTTCTGAGGAAGACTGGTTTATTGAAAAGGTTAAGAATTGTTATAAAGAAAAATGTATTAAGTACTTAGAAGCAGATTTTATTACTACCGAAATTGGTAGGTGTAAATATAATAATGATGCCAATATATTAGGAGCAATAATAAATTCAAATATTTAAAAATTTTTAAGCGCATGTAATGAGGGGAATAATATGTTTAGCTATGAAGTTATACAAAGTTTAAATAGTTTGGAGTTAACATTATATGAATATATAATGACTAATAGCAAAAAAGTTATATATATGAGAATAAGAGAGTTAGCAGATGAAGCACATGTATCTACAACTACTATTTTTAGATTTTGTAAAAAATTAAATTGTGAGGGATTTTCTGAATTTAAATTAAAATTCAAGATGTATATAGAAGAAAATAATATAAAAAAGGTAAGTGATGATACTTCAGAAATAATAAATTTTCTTAAAAATATTGAAAATAGTGATTTAGATAAAAGATTAGAAAAGTTATGCGAATTAGTTAAAGAAGCTAATAGCATTATATTTCTTGGAATAGGTTCCTCAGGTGTGTTGTGTAAATATGCTGCAAGGTATTTTTCAGCAATTGGTAAATTTACAGTTCATATTGATGATCCATTTTTCCCAAAAAACTTTAAATGTAATGATGATTGTTTAGTAATAGCATTATCTGTATCAGGAGAAACACCAACAACAATAGAAAATGTTAATAGATTTAAAGAAGAGGGATGCACAATAGCAAGTATAACTAATACTGAAAATTGCACTATAGCTAAAATATCAAATTTAAATTTGCCATATTATGTTCAGCAAATAAAGGCTAATTATAGTGATATAACTACACAAATTCCGGTATTGTATATGATAGAACGAATAGGAAAAAAGTTATATAATCAGTATTCAATTTAATGAAATTAAGGCTATCAAAATAAAACAACTTGTTACATTTTTGTACTAAATTAAAAACAATGAAACATGTTTTTTTAGCGTTGTAAACCATTCCTTTAAAAAAATATATAAGTTATACTGTGGATATAAAAGGAAAAGGAGGATAAAAAATGATATATGAAAAATTAGATAACTTTAGAAGTGATTTCCTATGGGGATCAGCATCAGCAGCATATCAAGTTGAAGGTGGATGGGATCAAGATGGAAAAGGAAAAAGTATTTGGGATATATATACTAAAAAGGAAGGGACAACCTATAAAAATACTAATGGGGATATAGCAGTAGATCATTATAACAGATATAAAGAAGATGTATCTTTAATGGCAGAAATGGGATTAAAAGCTTATAGATTTTCAATTGCATGGACTCGTATATATCCTAATGGTAGAGGAAAGGTAAATGAAGAAGGACTTAAGTTTTATGAAAATTTAATTGATGAGCTAATAAAAAATGATATAACTCCAATAGTTACATTATATCACTGGGATTTACCACAGCATCTACAGGATTTATATGGTGGATGGGAATCAAGGGAAATAATAAACGATTTCAACAATTATTGTGTAACTTTATTTAAGAGATTTGGTAATAAGGTTAAATATTGGGTTACGTTAAATGAACAAAATGTATTTTTAACATTAGGATATTTAACAGCATTACATCCACCAGGAGTTAAGGATCAAAAGAGAATGTTACAGGCAAATCATATTGCAAATTTAGCAAATGCAAAGGTTATTGAATCTTTTAGAAAGTATGTTTCAAATGGAATGATTGGTCCAAGCTTTGCATTCAATCCTAATTATGCTTATAGTTGTAATCCACAAGATGTGTTAGCTGCAGAAAATGCAGAAGATTTAAATTGTAATTGGTGGCTTGATGTTTATTGTAAGGGTGTATATCCAACGTTTGCATTAAGATATTATGAAAGATTAGGAATAGCACCAATAATTGAGGATGGGGATCTTGAATTATTAGCAAGAGTAAAACCAGACTTTATTGGAATTAATTATTATCAAACAACAACAGTTGCAATGAATTCATTAGATGGGGTTGGAGCTTCTGAAGGAATGAATAATACTGGTAAAAAGGGAACTACAAAGGAAAGTGGAATACCAGGTGTATATAAAAATGTAAAAAATCCTTACTTGGAAACAACTAATTGGGATTGGAATATAGATGCAACAGGGCTGAGAACTGGTTTAAGAAGATTAACAAGTAGATATGGATTGCCTATATTAATTACAGAAAATGGCCTTGGTGAATTTGATAAGCTAGAAGATAATATAGTAAATGATGATTATAGAATTAAATATTTAAAAGAACATATTATTGCATGTAAAGAAGCAATTACTGATGGTGTTGAGCTTTTAGGATATTGTACTTGGTCATTTACAGATTTGTTAAGCTGGCTTAATGGATATCAAAAACGTTATGGATTTGTATATATTGATAGAGATGAAAATGATGAAAAAGATTTAAGAAGAATTAAGAAGAAAAGTTTCTATTGGTATAAGGATGTAATAAGTAGTAATGGTGAAAATTTATAAATGTTAAATAATAAAAATTATATAAATTATAAAATTAAGTATAAAGGGAGATATTAAAATGAAAAAAATATTATTAGTCTGTTCAGCTGGGATGTCAACAAGTTTATTAGTTAATAAAATGAATAATGCAGCAAAGGAATTTGGGGAAGAAGTATCTATAGAAGCCTTACCAGTATCAGAATGTTCAAGCAAAATAGATGAGGTAGATATTGTTCTTTTAGGACCACAAGTACGTTTTCAAAAACCAGTAGTAGAAAAATTAGCTAATGGAAGAATTCCAGTAGAAGTAATAGATATGAGATTATATGGAATAATGGATGGAAAAACAATATTAAAAAATACCTTAGCTAAAATTAAATAGGGTAAAGGAGAATAAAAATTATGAGTGCTATGGAGAAATTTCAATCTCAAATAGAAAAGGTATTAGTGCCGTTAGCTAGTAAGTTAAATTCACAAAGGCATATTTGTGCAGTAAGGGATTCATTTATATTAACATTTCCACTAACTATGGCAGGATCTTTAATGGTATTACTTAACTTCGTTTTATTATCACCAGATGGGTTCATTTGTAAATTATTAAGGTTAAATAAAATATTCCCTAATATAGGTGAATGTCAAGCTATATTTAGCCCAGTATTAAAAGGCTCAACAGATATATTAGCTATATTAATTGTATTTTTAATTGCTAGAAATTTGGCAAAACAACTTAAATCAGATGATTTATTATCAGGATTAACAGCAGTATCAGTTTATTTTATAATTTACTCAGATTATGTAAATGTGGATGGCGTAAACTATTTAACTACAAAGTTTATGGGGGCACAAGGATTATTTGTAGCTATAATTGTTGGGTTAGTAGTTGGAGAACTTATGTCAGTTTTATCAAAGTCTAAAAGGTTAGAAATTAAGATGCCAGAACAAGTTCCACCAGCAGTAGCTAGAACATTTAAATTATTATTACCAATAGTTATAATTACAGTTTCATTTTCAATATTAAATTTCTTTATTAAGAAATTTGCACCAGGTGGATTACATGAATTAGTTTATACTGTAATTCAAACTCCATTAACACAATTAGGTCAAAATGTAGGATCAGTATTAATATTAACTCTTATATCTCAATCACTTTGGGTTATGGGAATCCATGGTCCAAATACTATTGCAGCAGTACGTGATACTATGTTTGCAGAGGCAACAAATGCAAATCTTTCATATGCAGCAGCAAATGGTACTGCATGGGGAGCACCTTATCCAGTAACATTTAATGGATTATATGATGCTTTTGGAGCATATGGTGGTTCAGGAGCAACATTAGGATTAATAATTGCAATATTTATATTTAGTAAAGCAAAAGAACAAAAAAGTATAGCAAAGCTTTCATTTGCACCAGGACTATTTAATATAAATGAGATGGTTATATTTGGATTACCTATAGTATTAAATCCTATATATATAATACCATTTATATTAACTCCATTAGTAAATATAACAATTGGGTATTTAGCAACATCAGTTATGAGGATTATACCACCAGTAGCATATGGAGTGCCTTGGACAACACCAGGACCATTAGCACCATTCTTAGGAACTGGGGGAAATATTATGGGATTAGTAATAGGATTAATTTGTTTAGCAGTTAGCGTATTTACTTATGCACCATTTGTAATAGCTGCAAGTAAAGCTGAATTAAAAAATGAAGAAGAAGCAACTTTAAATGAATTTAATAATGTTTAAGGAATAAATACAATTTAATATATTAATTAAATAATTAGAGGTAGATGTTATGGAAGGATTAGAATTAATAGCATTTGAAATAATAAGTAATGTTGGAATGGCTAAATCTTTAGCTATTGAAGCATTGAGAGATGTAAGAAGTGGAAAATATGAAGAAGGAAAATCAAAATTAAATGAAGCATCTGAATTTCTTGTTAAGGGGCATCATGCACATGCTGATTTAATACAAAAGGAAACTTCAGGAGAAAAGGTTGAATTTTCTTTAATAGTTATGCATGCTGAAGACCAAATGATGGCAGCTGAAACAATCAAATCATTAGTTGAAGAAATGATAGAAATGTATAAGGATTTAAAAGAAATAAGATAAATATTTAGTTAGTTTTAAGAAGTTTGATAATTTATATACATCACTTAATATAAGTTTTATTAGGTGGTGTGTATTTTTATTTTATATTTACTTTTTATAGATTGGATAAATGGAGAAATATTTTACTTAAATAAAATTAATATTGCCAGTTTCATACATAAAAAATTTATAATATATAAACTTTTTGGAGATTCAACACAGTATAGTGTTAAAAATGATCAACTTACTAATTTCCAAGGAAATAATAGGGTGATAGATAAAGATGCATTAGGAATACCAGTCGGTAAATGTTGCAATGGATTTAAATGCAAAGCAAATGACCTCAGAGGAGTTCTCAAAGCTTATTGAGAATCAAGGAGTTATGGGTAAATCTAACATAACTTTTGTTATAGGAGGTAGCTTAGGTCTATCTCAAGCAGTTATAAAAAGAGAAAATTATAAAGTGTGTTTTTCAAAAATGACATTTCCACACCAACTGTTTAGAATTATGTTATTAGAACAAGTTTATAGAGCTTTTAGAATAATGAAAAATGAACCCTATCACAAATAATGAAGATAATTTAGATTTTTAAAAGTTTTAGTTTGTATAAAACTTTTTTGTAAAAATATTGTAATTAAAATGAAAAGTCTGTTTTTAATAGCAGACTTTTTTTATTTAAGAAGAAAAATTTAAATATATTAACTAAAAATTTATAAATTTTAAAAATAATTTAGAAATAATTAACAATAAAGTAATTGAATAGAAAATATAAGTGGTGATAAAATTAATAAAAACAAACAAATTGGGAGGGTTTTTGTATGAAGAAAAAACTTATAATAGCACTTATAGTTGCATTATCGGCTCAGGGGATAGAAACTGTATATGCACAAGAAATAGCTGATACAGTTGAAAATAAATTAGAAGTTCAAGAAGTAAATTATTCTATATTAAACGTAAGAACTGAAGGAAAAGGAACATTAGAAATAAATGGACAAACTTTAAGTGGCGGAGATGTATCAGTTAAAACTGGTGAATCAGTAAGAGTAAAAGTAAATCCAGCGGAAGGATATAAAGTAGATAAAGTAGAAGTTAATGGTGTAGTATTAACAAAAGACAATGCACCATCAGCAATGGAAAGCTTAGCTAATGGATATTTTGATTATACATTCTGGGGAGACCAAGCAAATAAAGTAAAAGTAACATTTGCTAAAGTTGAAACTAATCAAACAGTACTAAACGTAAGCACCGAAGGAAAAGGAACATTAGAAATAAATGGAGAAACTCTAACTGGTGGAGATGTATTAATTAAAACTGGTGAAGAAGTAAAAATAAATGTAAATCCAGCAGAAGGATATAAAGTAGATAAAGTAGAAGTTAATGGAATTGTCTTAACAAAAGACAATGCAGCATCAGCAGTAGAAAGCTTAGCTAATGGATACTTTAACTATATATTCTGGGGAGATCAAGCAAATAAGGTAAAAGTAACATTTGCTAAAGTTGAAAGCTCTGATAATATTACAGAAGATCAAAAACCAGAAAATAATCAAAAACCAGAGAATAATCAAAAACCAGAAGATAACCAAAAACCAGAAGATAACCAAAAACCAGAAGATAACCAAAAACCAAATGAAGAACAAAAACCAGGAAATGATCAAATAAAAGAAGAATTACCTCAAACAGGTTCAAATGTTAATTCAGCTTCTATGGGAATACTAGGATTAACATCTTTACTTGGAGGATTATTCATAAAGAAAAATAGATAAGATGATTATTATATTAAATTTAAGGAAGAAGTTAATTTAACTTCTTCCTTATTTTTTTAAATTTGCTAACAAGTAGTTATTAGATTTTTATAATTTTATTATAAACTATATTAAATTTATTTTTAAAGGAATATTATTTGATATAGTGGTCAACATATAAGTGTAAAGAATGTTATTAATATTTAAAAATAAATAGTACTTTACAATGTATCAATCTATAAAAGGAGGCAAACTTATGGGAAATGAAAATTATAGAAAACAAAATAGTGATGGTAGTATATTAAAATGGATAGGAAGATTTATTTTAGTTGCCATAGTATTAGTAATAACATCATTTGTAACTCCGGGATTTTCAATACATGGATTATGGTCATTTTTATTAGCTGCTGTCGTAATATCAGTTTTAGATTATTTAGTAGAATTATTTATGGGTGTTGATGCATCGCCATTTGGAAAAGGGATAAAGGGCTTTATAATAGCTGCAATAATAATATATTTAACTCAATTCTTAGTTCCAAACATGGGAGTTTCAATTATAGGAGCATTACTAGCTGCTGTAGTTATAGGAATAATAGATGCTGTAATTCCAAATAAAATTATGTAAAACTTTTAAAATAGAGTGCTTTTAATAAAAGTACTCTATTTTTTATTAATATTTAAAGTATGTGATGTTATAATATTATGGATAAAAAATAGAATTAAAAGATAAGAATAAGTGAGGATTTTTTTATGAGCAAATATGCGATACTTGCAAATCCAGGTCATAATCGTATTTATTTTGATACAGCGCTTAAGATTGCAGTTTCAGAATTACAAGCAATTGCAGATGCTTATGATATGGAGATAAAGGAGATTGAAGAAGGAAATTTAGGTCTTCCAGCATCAATATGCTTTAGTACTAATAGAGAGCTTAAGGAAGAAGACTTTAAAGCACTAAGTTTTTCATCAATTTATTATGCCTTATTTGAAATAGTAGAAGGAAATCTTTTAAGACCTATTAGTGTCCCAGATTTTCATACATTCCCTGAAAGTATGGTTCAAATATTAAAATATAATGGAAAGACAAATGAACAATTTACTAGACTTATGGTAAATTTAGCTTTAAGTGCTTGTAAAACAGGAAGTAAAAAGATAACTTTATTAGATCCTATGTGTGGTAAAGGTACAACTTTATATGAAGGATTCATAAGAGGATTTGATGTTAAAGGAATAGAGATAAATGAGCAATGGACTCAAGATATTCAAACTTATGTTGTTAGATTTTTAAAAGAAGGAAAGTTTAAGCATAAAGTTGAAAAATCTAAGGTGTCAGATTCTAAAAAGAAGAAAATAGCTAATGTATTTAACTTAACTGCCGCAGCAGAAAAAAATGCTTTTAATTCAGGAGAGATTCAATTATTCCAGTTATTTAATTCAGATACTAGAAAAGCAGATCTTCTTATTAAGAAAAAATCTTGTGATATTATAATATCTGATTTACCTTATGGGGTTCAGCATGGAAGTAAGAATGATAGAAATTCTCTTATGGAAAGAAGTCCACTAGGGCTTTTAAAAGAAGCAATTCCAGCATGGCATAATGCATTAAAAACTAAAGGAAGTTTAGTACTTTCATACAATGAATTTACTATGAAATATGATGAGGTAGCTATTGTTTTAGAGAAAAATGGATTTAAAGTTCTTGATGAAAAACCTTATCATAATTATTTACATAGAGTAGATCAATCAATAAATAGAAATTTAATAGTAGCTGTAAAGGCTTAAAAATAGAGGATTACTAATTAAGTAATCCTTTCTTTTTTACAAATTGAACTTGTAAAAAAGAAATAGAAATAATCCTAATAATACATATGAAAATTTTAAAGAATATATAGATATAAATAGAGCTAAGGTTTATCAAGTAGTTGTTAAAAAGAATTGAGATAGAATAACTCAGAAATTTTTATAGTTAGCTAAGATGGAAGTATTTTATTAGGATATTAAAATAAGAATAAAAACTTTGAAATTTAGCAAATTATAATATATTTTATTATTATTCAATATTTTAGAAGGTTATAGCAATTTATCTTTAAAAAGCTTAAAATTTGTCATTATTATTAGACTATGATATTATATAATCCTATAAGTAAATCCCTATATGTATAAATCAATATTTATACTAAGGAGAATTTAGTTAATGAACGGAGGATATGTATAATGGATAAATTACCAAATTGCCCTAAATGTAATTCAGAATACACTTATGAAGATGGAAGTCTTTTAGTTTGCCCAGAATGTACTTATGAGTGGACTCCAGGCAGTGAAAATTCAGATGAGGATGTATTAGTAGTTAAAGACTCAAACGGAAATATACTTCAAGATGGAGATACTGTAACTATAATAAAAGACCTTAAAGTAAAAGGTGCTTCTTCAGCTTTAAAAAAGGGTACAAAAGTTAAGAACATACGTCTAGTTGAAGGTGATCACAACATAGATTGTAAAATAGATGGATTTGGAGCTATGAGCTTAAAATCAGAATTTGTTAAAAAAATTTAATTAAAAAGAAGTAAGGGCGTGTATCAAAATAACTTTTTTAAAACTTACAAACATATTCCGAGAATTACTAGATTTCGCTAAGAATTTA
>ERZ773156.1229-NODE-1229-length-15829-cov-4.92393_pt1 | contig 15829 bp, 10 predicted proteins | sample MGYA00511895_ERZ773156 | MGnify/ENA primary metagenome ERZ773156 (study PRJEB29015, sample SAMEA2737850) | human gut metagenome | biome: human gut; feature: human-associated habitat; material: faeces | place: China | collected 2012 ...
CTACGGCTATTGTAGCATATTGGGTAACAGTTAACAAGGCTCCTCCCACCACCTAAAGGTAGTGGGTTTCCGCCTATGGCAAACGAAAGGATTTTATTTATGAACCGGTCATTCACCCATAGAACCAAGTAATCCGGAACGGATTCCTACCGTTAACGAGGAGCATATTAACTGTTTACACAGCGATATGGCTGAGAGATCAGTTTCGGACTGATAATAAGAAGTGGTACCGCTGGAATTCGAATCCCCGTCTTCTTTCCCAGGAGAAGACGGGGATTTTTTTCGCGTATCACGAATCAAACGTATCAGATCCGGCAGACTTCCGGCCCCCACACATTTTACGGAGGTAAAAAAAGTATGAACACATTAGTTATTGTATTGATCGCAGCATGTTGTCTGGTTGCTGGTTACATCTTCTACGGACGGTGGCTGGCCAACAAATGGGGCATTGACGCGAAAGCAAAGACACTTGCCGTCACCAAAAACGATGACCAGGACTATGTTCCAACCGATGGCTGGGTGGTATTTGCCCATCAGTTCTCTTCCATCGCAGGCTCTGTTGTGGGTCTGGTTGTGGCTCACCCGACCATGAACCTTCCTGCTTACACCGGTTTCCACAGCCTGGTTTCCTCTGGTACCTCTTCCAAGACCATTTCCAACGAAAAAGATATGCCAAAGGTTGGATTCGGAGCCATGTTATTGGAGAGCTTACTGGCTGTCCTGGCCCTGTGCGTCTCCGCCCTGGCTTTAACCAGTCTGGATTCTGTTGCACGAATTGGCCGTATGTCCTTCCAGGAGCTGTTATTCAAGAAGTCTTCTAAAAAATAATATTTTAAGCATTATTTTGTCTCCCAGCGTTTTCTCAACAGATGAGCTGTCTGCTTCGGCTGACGCTCTCTGGTGAAGACGCCTTTCCGGTTGCCTCCTACACGCATGATTCCCTGTCCTGTCTGGAAATCTGCAAAGTTCCATGCCAGTTCTCCCACTACCCACGGATAGCGGTCAAATACTTTTGCGTACATCTCCATATATTCATCCTGATACTCCTGACTCCACATGCTGGCTGGAAGGCGGTGCATCTCCGGAAGTGTGTCGGTTCCATACTCTGTAAAGATAAATGGATGACCTGGATAATGGATCGCCCATTGATCCATCTCTTCTAAGAATTCTGCTTCTGCGTCCTCCATCACCCCACCATGGATATACCAGCCATAATAACGGTTCAGGCACACAAAATCCATCAATGGATATACCTGGCAGCAATCCGGACCGCTGCTCTTCTCCAATGCGCCAGTCAGCGGACGGTGCTGGATATCCAGTTCTCTTGCTCTTGCAAATACCGGTGCAAAATAATCATGGGCAAATGGACTGGTGGTCTCTGCCTCATTGAAAATACTCCATGCAAAAACACTCGGATGATTCTTATCACGAATGATCATTTCCTCCACTGCCTGCAGATGATGTTTCTGCAGCTTCTCCACATGATCGCCACGGAAAAATCCAGTGTAACTGCTTCCTGTTCCAGCTGCCAGATAATTCGTAAAGCTGCGCATCAGACCAACCGCTGGAACTTCGTCAATGATCAGGAAGCCTTCCTCATCTGCCATCTGATACCACTCCTCCGCATACGGATAATGGCTGGTACGGAAACAGTTGGCGTGAATCCATTTCAGGCACTCATAATCTCTTTTGGCAACCGCATAGTTGAAGCCTTTGCCCAGCATATCGCAGTCTTCATGCTTTCCAAAGCCCTTCAGATATACTTTTTCACCACTGATCCAGAACTGATTGTCCTTGATCTCCACGGTACGGATACCAATCTTGGCACTGTACTCATCCACCGTCCCCACTGTGGCGGTAAAAGTATACAGATACGCATTGCGGACTTTCCACAAATGGGCTTTCTCCACTTTCAGTGTTCCTTCTTTTCCCTCTGCCTGTGCCACGATCTGGCCCTTGGCGTCACGCAACGCAACAGAAACCGTAGTTTTCCCATTGGTCACAACCTGATAATGAACCAGTGCATCCTCACCATCCAGCTCGTAATCCACGGTATAATCCTGGATTGCTTCCGGGTTTGTCTGCACCAGCCATACACTTCTGTGAATTCCACCGAAATTAAAGAAATCAAAATATGGTGCATTGATCTTTCGTCCGGTTCTTGTGGTTTTAACCGCTCCACATGGCATACTGGTCTCATTTAACTCATTATTTACCCAGACCACCAGACGGTTCGGACCATCGGCTGCTGCCACATCGGTCACATCTGCCACCACTGGCAAAAATCCGCCCTCATGCTCTGCCACCAGAACACCATTGCAGTAAACCCGGCAACGGTTGGTCACACTGCCAAACCGGATGTACTGCTTTTTCCCTGCATGGTCTGTCGGCAGATAAAATTCCGTCTCATACCAGAAATCACCGCAGTAATCTCTCTTTTCTGTTTCTGTAAATACCTCGCTGAAACTACCAGGAACTGCCATGGAAATACTGTCCGGCAAACCATGCTCCTGCCACTTCTCCCCCATTCCTCTGGATTCCGGATCAAACTGGAATCTCCAAAGACCATCTAAACGAACTGCCGACCGCCTGGTATTCGTAATTGGATACAGCAATGAATATGGTATCATGATACTCTCCTCCTCAAAAATAATAACCCCTTTGTTTTTCTCCAGAGCATAGCTTTATATTACGAGGAAAATAGGAAAATAGCAACTATTTCAGATTGCTTTTGTGATATTTTGCTATTATTTTTCAGCAATATGCCCAGAACAAATCCTGTTTCTTATCTTCCATATAGTCACTATGCAAATCAACTGGATTGCTAGTTTCTGGAACATTTCTCCGCATCCATCGCCAGCACAAACATCAGTACATGAAGCGCGTCTTCTTCCCGCTCGATATCCAGCACATACGTATCCGTCATGTGAAATAGTTCCTTGGAAACCGAAGCCACCAGTCTGCCGGACGCATCATTGATCTGATAATCCCATTCCAAAAAGTTTCCTTCCACCTGCCATCCATTAAAATCAATGTTGTAATGAGGCACAAAAAATGTAAATTCCTTGCTGATGCACCCCAGATACTGCTCGTTCTCATACAATTCAAATTTCGGAAGGAAGGTAAAGATCTTCTCCTTCACTGTTCCCACTTCCCGGTCATCCCGATTGAAAATCTTCAAACAATGCCCCCAGGATAGCTGTCCTTTTACCGTGTATACAGGATTCTCTCTTTCATCATAAATATCATAGCTGTCAAACCAGGAAAAAAATCTCTGACGGAATAATAACCTCATATACTGCACCTCCTATACTCACTCATTTTGTTACTGCCCACTATATTTTTGCTTTCTATTCGTAACTATTCAGTACCTTCATAGTTACGGGCAAAAATCCATTCCAGATCAGCTTCGCTGATGGGATTTTTGCTTTCCAGCCTACGCCTTCTTACGGTCAGCGCAGCATGTGCGCAGACCTACTGAATAGTTACTTCTATTCTATGTTTTCTTACGGTCATCGCGGCAAAGTGCGCAGACCTACTGAACCGTTATTTTCTTTCCTATTTTTATTTTAAGTGGTAAAATAGAAAAGAACAAGAAATAAAAGATTACGTTTTTATAACAGTTTCAGACAGGAGCTTATATGAAACAGAATACTCGGTCCCATACCAGTTTTGATGATACTTTTGCTTATGAAGTTCTCTCCGTGGTGGAAGAAATCCCAGAGGGAAAAGTGGCCACCTACGGCCAGATTGCCCGGCTCATCGGCAAGGAGAAAAATTCCCGCCTGGTGGCCCGCGCCCTCTCCCACGCCGAGCAATTCGGTGAATTTCCCTGTCATCGGGTCGTTAATCACGCCGGACGGCTGGCACCTGGATGGGTAGAACAGGGATTTCTTCTGATGCAGGAAGGAGTAGAATTAAAAGACAGGAATCATGTAGATTTAAAGAAATATCAGTGGGATTGCTGATGAAAAATGGGTGTCGCAAAAAAATGCGACACCCATTTCTATTTTTATTATTTGTTGTTCTTCTGTGCGATTGCTGCCTGTGCTGCTGCCAGTCTTGCGATCGGAACACGGAATGGAGAACAGGAAACGTAGTCCAGACCGATCTTGTTGCAGAACTCTACGGAAGATGGATCTCCGCCATGCTCGCCACAGATACCAATGTGCAGATCTGGATTGGTGGATTTACCAAGTTTAATAGCCATCTCCATCAGTTTGCCAACACCAACCTGATCCAGTTTTGCGAATGGATCATTCTCATAAATCTTAGCATCATAGTAAGAACCTAAGAACTTACCTGCATCATCACGGGAGAAACCAAATGTCATCTGAGTTAAATCGTTTGTACCGAAGCAGAAGAAATCAGCCTCTTTTGCGATCTCGTCAGCAGTTAAAGCTGCTCTTGGGATCTCAATCATGGTACCTACGTGATATTTCAGGTCAGAACCTGCTGCTGCGATCTCTGCATCTGCAGTCTCAACAACGGTCTTCTTGCAATATTTTAACTCTTTTACTTCACCGATCAATGGGATCATGATCTCTGGCTCTAACTTCCAGTCTGGATGAGCCTTTTTCACTTTAATTGCTGCACGGATAACAGCTTTGGTCTGCATAACTGCGATCTCTGGATAAGTAACAGCCAGACGGCAGCCACGATGACCCATCATTGGGTTGAACTCATGTAAGGAGTTGCAGATAGCCTTGATCTGCTCTACCGTCTTGCCTTTTGCTTTTGCCAGCTTCTCAATATCAGCCTTCTCGGTTGGAACAAACTCATGTAACGGCGGGTCCAGGAAACGGATGGTAACTGGGTTGCCTTCCATAGCCTCGTATAACTGCTCGAAGTCACCCTGCTGTAATGGAAGAATCTTCTCCAGAGCTTCTTCTCTCTCTTCTACAGTATCGGAACAGATCATCTCACGGAATGCCTCGATACGGTCACCCTCGAAGAACATATGCTCTGTACGGCAAAGTCCAAGTCCCTCAGCACCTAACTCGCGAGCTTTCTTTGCATCTGCCGGTGTATCCGCATTGGTACGTACAGACATGGTTCTGTACTCATCAGCCCATGCCATGATACGTCCGAACTCACCTGCGATCTTAGCTTCTACAGTTGGGATCGCACCATCATATACACAACCGGTAGAACCATCGAAGGAAATCACATCTCCCTCATGATACTCTTTTCCGCCTAATGTAAATTTCTTGTTTTCCTCATCCATGATAATGTCGCCGCATCCGGATACACAGCAAGCACCCATACCACGTGCAACTACTGCTGCATGAGAAGTCATACCGCCACGAACAGTTAAGATACCCTGGGAAGCCTTCATACCGGAAATATCCTCTGGGGAGGTCTCCAGACGAACCAGAACGACTTTCTCGCCTCTTGCAGCCCACGCTTCAGCATCATCAGCGGTAAATACGATCTTACCACAAGCAGCACCTGGAGCAGCGCCTAATGCTTTTGCGATTGGAGTTGCAGCCTTCAGTGCCTTCTGGTCGAAGGTTGGATGCAGTAAGGAATCCAGGTTACGAGGATCGATCATAGCAACTGCCTCTTCTGGAGTTCTCATGCCCTCATCTACCAGATCACAAGCGATCTTTAAAGCAGCCTGAGCGGTTCTCTTACCATTACGTGTCTGCAGCATGTACAGTTTACCATGCTCAACGGTAAACTCCATATCCTGCATATCTCTATAATGATCTTCCAGAGTTTTGCATACATTCTTGAACTCATCAAATGCCTCTGGGAATTTCTCTGCCATCTCATCAATGTGCATTGGTGTACGAACACCAGCAACAACGTCCTCGCCCTGTGCGTTGGTTAAGAACTCACCAAACAGACCCTTTGCACCAGTTGCTGGGTCACGGGTAAATGCAACACCGGTACCACAGTCATCACCCATGTTACCAAATGCCATGGACTGTACGTTTACAGCAGTACCCCAGGAATATGGGATATCGTTATCACGACGGTAGATGTTCGCACGTGGGTTGTCCCAGGAACGGAATACTGCTTTGATTGCTCCCATTAACTGCTCCTTAGGATCATCTGGGAAATCAACACCGATCTTATTCTTATATTCAGCCTTAAACTGGTTAGCCAGCTCTTTTAAATCATTCGCATCCAGCTCAACGTCCAGTGTAACGCCTTTTTTCTCTTTCATCTCGTCGATAAGAGCCTCAAAGTACTTCTTACCAACTTCCATAACTACATCAGAATACATCTGGATAAATCTTCTGTAGCAGTCCCAAGCCCAACGTGGATTACCGGACTTCTCAGCCAGTACGTTGACTACCTGCTCATTTAAGCCCAGGTTTAAGATGGTATCCATCATACCAGGCATGGATGCACGCGCGCCAGAACGAACAGATACAAGCAGTGGGTTCTCAATATCACCAAACTTCTTGCCGGTGATCTCTTCCATCTTCACAATATACTCGTTGATCTGACCCTGGATCTCAGCATTGATCTCACGACCATCCTCGTAATACTGAGTACAAGCCTCTGTAGTAATCGTAAATCCCTGTGGTACCGGAAGGCCGATGTTTGTCATCTCTGCCAGGTTCGCACCTTTGCCTCCTAACAGATTTCTCATTGTTGCGTTACCTTCACTAAACAGGTAAACCCACTTTTTTGCCATAATGATATTTCCTCCTCAACTTGTAGAATCTTCTACAGCATTGTCACCGTCAGTCCATTTGTTTCCCCTCTGACAGTCTGCTATTAGTATAACACATTTTTTCTTCAAGTAAAGTGTTTTTTGTACATTTTCCATAGTTTTTGCCATGTAAGCGGTTACATTTTTTGTGCATATTCACATATTCGATTTCTGTTCGTATATACGAATAGTTATTTTATCTTTTGGGATGACATCTGGGCGATCACGCACAATTCCCCTGCTTTCAGCGCATGCTCCTGAGTCATGGCCGTCTCTGTGCGATCGATGCAATCATGGAGCAGTTCCTGAAAGAACGGATAACCGACTTTTCCCGATACATCTTCCCTGTGTTCCCCCTTTTCGTCCACCCAGTACACGTGATCCTTGGTCTGATCCCGTGCCACATCCACATATTTCCGAAGCTCAATGTAGCCTTTTGTCCCAAGGATGAAGGTTCTGCCATCTCCCCAGGTAGATAAGCCGTCCGGTGTCAGCCAGTCCACCCGGAAATAATTAGAAGCGCCATTTTCTCCCACCAGAGAGACTTCGCCAAAATCTTCCATCTCTGGATACTGGCTATGGCAGTAATTACCGACCTGGCTGTTTACGACCCTCGCATTTTCACAACCGCTGTAATATAGAAACTGCTCGATCTGATGACTGCCAATGTCGCATAGAATCCCGCCATAAGTCTCTTTATGAAAGAACCAGTCCGGTCTGGTTTCTGGATTCAGGCGGTGAGGCCCCATTCCCATGACCTGAACCACATCGCCGATCACTCCGTCTTTCACCAGCTTTCCGGCATACACCCCGGCCTCAGAATGAAGGCGTTCACTATAATAAACCATGTATTTCCGTCTGGTTTTATCAATAGCCTTCCGTATCCGCTCTAATTGTTCCAGCGTTGTAAATGGGGCTTTATCCACGAAGTAGTCCTTGCCTGCTTCCATGACCCTGATTCCCAGATCTGCCCTCTGTGACGGAATACACGCTGAAAGCACCAGGTCAACCTCTGGATCTTCCAGGATCTGTTCCAGATTTTTTGCCTCTTTCACCTGGAATTTCTGAAAATGATCCAGAAATGTCTTTGTTTTCTCCGTATCCGGGTCATAGGCCCATTTGATCACCGCCCCGGCTTCCCCGATTCCTTCTGTCATGCCATTGATATGTCCATGATCCATCCCTGTCACTGCCGCTACAATTTTCCCATCTCTCATACCAGACTTCTCCTTCTACACGATCTTATATTTCCTACGAAAAAAAGCTGGAATACACCATTTTGAAAATAATGTATTCCAACTCTTACTTATGACCTGATTATGCCATATATTTGTGAAGGGTTGCACGAACTGCACCAGGTCCGGCGATCAGCTCTTTAAACATACCTTCTATCTTCTCTGACAATCCGATCTCATTTAAATCAGAACCAAACAGAACTTTGTTGCTTAAGATTTCAGTCAGTTTGCCATCTGCGCTCTCTGGATCACCCAGCTTCACATCAGCTAACTGTTTCTGCAGCACCTCTAACATCGGGTCGCTGCTGACGTTCATCTCTTTGCCCTCATCATCTACTGCCAGCAGATAACGCAGCCATCCAGCGATTGCTAATGGAATCGCAGTCAGACTGTGAACATCTAAGGAATCACTTGCTACATAGGACTTAATGGTCTCACCGAAACGAACCGTGATCTTCTGGCTGGTATCGGTAGCGATTCTCTGTGGTGTATCAGGAATAAATGGGTTAGGCAGACGCTGGTCAATGACCTCATGGATGAAGTCCATTGGGCTTAAGATACCAGGATCGGTTACAACCGGCATACCCTCTTTGTAACCGATAGTTTCTACCAGTTTCTTTAAGTCTGCGTCTTTCATCTCTGCAGCGATGCTGTCATATCCAAGAACACAACCATAAACAGCCAGTGCTGTATGCAGTGGGTTCAGACAGGTCGTTACTTTCATACGCTCTGTCATGTTAACCGTGTCACGGTCTGTCATGTAAACTCCAGCCTTCTCCAGTGCAGGACGTCCGTTCGGGAAACGATCCTCAACTACCAGATACTGTGGAACCTCTGCGTTAACGAATGGAGCGATATAGGTGTTGCGGCTGGTGATGATCGGAGACATATTCTCGATGCCATCTTCCTCCAGAGCTTTTTCTACAACCTCTGCCGGTCTTGGGGTGATCTTATCGATCATACTCCATGGGAAGGAAACCTGGTTCTCATCTTTCACCCATGCAGCAAAATCTGCGGATATGTGGCCTTTCTTTAACCACTCCTCTACGATCGTAACCACACTATGTTTCAGTTTCTCACCGTTGTGACTGCAGTTATCCATGCTGACAACAGCGATTGGCGCTTTGCAGGTATTGTAACGCTCTAATAACAGGGCTGCTACGATGCTCATGGCATGATGGGCCTTTGTCGGACCATTCTCAATATCAGCAGTTACTACCGGTAAATACTCACCCTTTAAGTTTGCTAACGCATAGCCCTTCTCAGTGATGGTAAAGCTTAACATCTGAAGAGATGGATTCGCAAATACTTTCTTTAAGTAGCTATACTCTTTCTCATCTTCCATGTTGGCTTTTACACCTTTTGCCACGCTGGCAATGATCTCACGATCCATGGAACCATCTGGTTTTAAGCTGACCATCATGGTCATGTTGTCAAATGGTGTATAGATCTTGTCAATAATGTCATAGTCAAACGTATCTGCCGCGATGATTCCCTGCTGTGCCAGTCCCTGCTCTAACAGTCTCTGCTGCAGAACTGCGATAAATCCGCGGAAGATATTGCCTGCTCCGAAGTGTACCCACACCGGGCTTTCTTCTGTGGCAGCTCTCATCTTGTCAATGTCGAATTCTGGAAGCTTTACTCCAGCCTGCTTCCATGCAGCATCACTTAAACCTGCTTTACAAAGTTTCATGGTTTTAGCTCCTCTCTTAAATGAAATCTTTATGAAAGATGGACTTGTTCATCCATCTTGTATACTAGTACTATAGTATCACAGTTTCTGATATTTGTATACCGAATATTTTTAGATTTTATAGCAAAAATTTGCGGTCTTGTGAAATTTTTATGCCTTAAAATACTGAGGATACGCAGACTCCATAGTCTCACGATCCACCTTATAGCGATTTAAATGTTTTTCCATCAGACGCTTCGCTTCCTCTGCGTTTCCTTCAGACACAGCCTTCAGGATCATCCTGTGGTCATCTACCGTTTTTATATCCTTGATTGCCTTCAACGCCAGACTGCGGACACGGTCATAATGGATGGAAATACTCTCCATCAGTACAAACACCTGGGTCTTCTCTGCGATCTCAAACAGCATCTGATGATATTCGTTATCCAGTTCCAGAAGCCGCTCCGGACGGTGGTTATCCAGATGAAACTGCTGTAAAGTCACATTTTCCTCCAGCTTGCGGATCCAATCCGGCGTGATCTTCTGACATACCAGTTCTACAACAGCGCTTTCCAGCACATATCGCATAAACCGTGCTTCTTCTACCATATTATAATCGATCAGGGATACCACACTGCCTTTCTGAGGATAGATCTCCACGATTTTCACCTTACTCAGCTCAATAAATGCTTCACGCACCGGAGTTCTGGAAAGATTCAGACAGGAGGCAATCTCATTCTCACTGAGCATAGAACCGGGCAGAAGATCCAGTCCCACAATATTCTCCTTCAGCACTCTCAGTGCATACTCTCTTCCCGTTTCCCTAGCAAGACGTTCCAGCACACGCATGATGATCTCCTCCGATTCCGTTCTTCATTTCTAACTGCCCTGTACAACAGTTACCACTTTTCTACTATCAGAATAACGAAATTTTCTTAAAATGTCAACACTAGTATACTAGTTGATAAGCAATTCATTTTCCGGTATAATATCTTACAGTCAGTACATCACGTCACAGACCTCCAAAACTGTTACTAATTTATATTTTATAAAGAAAGGATAAGCTTATGAAGCAGACTTCACACCCATTTTCCACGGACCATTTTCTCCATGGCGGCGACTATAATCCTGATCAATGGCTGGATCGTCCAGATATCCTGGAAAAAGATCTGGAGTATTTTGAAAAAGCAGGAATCAACTGCGTTTCTCTTGGGATTTTTTCCTGGGCAATGCTGGAACCGAAGGAAGGCCACTACCAGTTTGACTGGATGAAAGAGATCATCGACCGGCTTTACAGCCATGGCGTATCCATAGACCTGGCCACTCCGTCCGGAGCACGTCCTCACTGGCTGGCAGACGCTTACCCGGAAGTCCTGCGGGTGGACGGAAACCGCAGACGCGCCCTCTTTGGCGAGCGTCACAATCACTGTTATACCTCTCCTGCTTATCGCCAGAAAGTTTACCAGATCAACCGGAAGCTGGCAGAAACCTTCGGTGACCATCCCGGCGTGATCCTGTGGCATATCTCTAATGAATATGGAGGCGAATGCCACTGTCCTTTATGCCAGGAGCAGTTCCGGGCATGGTTAAAGGACCGTTACCACACCATCGATCATCTGAACAAGTGCTGGAATACTGCCTTCTGGAGTCACATTTACCAAAATTTTGACCAGATAGAAAGTCCTTCCCCGATTGGAGAGTGGGAAATGCACGGACTGAAGCTGGACTGGAAACGGTTTGTCACCCATCAGACCCGGGATTTTATGCGCTGGGAGATCCAGGCATTGCGTGATGGTGGAACTGCAAAACCAGTGACCACCAATTTTATGTATGACTATCAGGGACTTGATTACAGCAAATTTGCTGATGATCTGGATGTGATCAGCTGGGACAATTATCCAACCTGGCATAAGGAGGCTGAGATTGAGACTGCCTGGGACTGTGGTCTGCAGCATGACCAGATGCGTTCTTATAAAGGACAGCCCTTTTTATTGATGGAATCTTCTCCTTCTGCCACCAACTGGCAGCCAGTAAGCAAACTGAGGAAACCCGGAATGTTAAAGCTGGCTTCTTTGCAGGCAGTGGCACATGGCAGCGACAGCGTTCTTTACTTCCAGATCCGTCAGAGCCGTGGCGCATCAGAAAAATTCCACGGGGCAGTCATCGACCATTACGGCGGCGAGGACAGCCGGGTGTTCCAGGAAGTCTGTGACCTGGGTCGGACCTTAAAACAGCTTAAAGAGGCTGCTGGTTCCAATACTCCAAAACAGGCTGCCATTCTATGCGATACCGAAAGCCGCTGGGCCATGGAAGATGCCATGGGGCCAAGAAACCAGGGACTTCCTGACAAAAAAACGATACAAGGCTTTTACAGCGGGCTCCGTCAAATGGGACTCAACGTAGATATTCTGGATGAAACCCAAACTCTGGATGGTTATCGCCTGGTAATCGCCCCAATGCTTTATATGTTCAAACATGGAATTCAGGAAAAATTAAGATCGTTCACTGCTGATGGCGGTACTCTGGTCATGACCTTCTGGTCCGGACTGGCTGATGAACATGATCTGTGCTTCCTTGGAGGAACCCCAGGCGGTCTGACAGATGTGCTGGGACTGCGTTTTATGGAGATCGACGGGTTATATGACTGGGAAAGCAATACATTAATTCCCATCGGTCGCGCACCGGCTTCCGCTGATGGCGTACCGTCGTCTTCCACTGACGGTGTACTGTCCACCCAGCAGGCAGTGATCAGCAAAGCAGCTTCTGAGATGCCAGATACCTTCCACCCACAAAAAAGTTACACCTGCCACAGCCTCTGTGAACTGGTCTACCCGACCACTGCAAAAACTCTTATGGCTTACGGCTCTGACTTCTATAAAGGTTATCCGGCATTGACCTGCAATTCGTATGAAAAAGGGAAAGCCTACTACCTCTGCGCTGCCGCAGAAACCGCATTTTATCAGGATTTCTTAAAAACCCTGGTGATCGAGCTTTTCCCGGAGCGTCCGGTGATGGAGATTCCTTACGGCGTAGAAGTCACTACCAGACAGAATGACTCCAGGGAATATCTGTTTTTACAGAATTTTACCCGTGAAACCACCGCGGTCTCCACCTCCTGGCATGATTATGAATGTCTGACCGGAAGCTTTAGTAACTCTCTGGAACCTTATGAAACTGTAGTACTTGCACGGAACCGTAGTTAGTTACAATATTTCTTCACATACTGTCCTGTATAAGACTGTGGACAACGGGCAATCTCCTCCGGAGTGCCTTTGGCGATCACCGTACCACCCTTATCTCCGCCTTCCGGTCCGATATCGAGGATATAATCTGCAGTTTTGATCACATCCAGATTATGCTCGATCACCACAACCGTATTGCCGCCCTCAGACAGCTTCCGCAAGATCTCTACCAGCTTATGGACATCTGCAAAATGAAGTCCAGTAGTCGGCTCATCCAGAATATAGATGGTCTTACCGGTACCACGGCGGCTTAACTCTGTGGCAAGCTTTATACGCTGGGCTTCACCACCGGATAATTCTGTAGACGGCTGACCTAAACGGATATAAGAAAGTCCCACATCATTCAGCGTTGCGATCTTCCGGTAGATCGACGGTACGTTCTCAAAGAACTTCATAGCCTCTTCCACAGTCATATTTAACACATCGTAGATACTTTTTCCTTTGTATTTTACCTCCAGTGTTTCGCGATTGTAACGCTTTCCACCACAGACCTCACATGGCACATAGACGTCTGGAAGAAAATGCATCTCGATCTTGATAATACCGTCACCAGAACATGCCTCACAACGGCCACCCTTAACGTTGAAGCTGAATCTTCCTTTCTTATATCCTCTCTCCTTAGCATCCACGGTAGAAGCGAACAGATCGCGGATCATATCAAACACACCGGTATAGGTGGCCGGGTTTGAACGGGGCGTCCGTCCAATCGGGGACTGGTCAATGTTAATCACCTTATCAAGCTGCTCTACACCCTCGATACACTTATGTCTGCCCGGAATAGTTCTGGCTCTGTTTAACTTTTTCGCCAATGCTTTATACAAAATCTCGTTGACCAAAGAACTCTTACCAGAACCGGAAACTCCGGTCACACAGGTCATAATACCTAATGGAATCTTCACATCGATGTTCTTTAGGTTATTCTCCGCCGCACCTTTTACTGTCAGCCAGCCAGTTGGCTTTCTGCGTTCTTTCGGCACCGGGATCTGTATCCGTCCACTTAAATAAGCACCTGTAATGGATTCCGGACACTGCATGATCTCTTCTGCAGTTCCTGCTGCCACCACATTTCCACCATGCTCTCCAGCTCCCGGACCAATATCCACAATAAAGTCCGCTGCTCTCATGGTATCCTCGTCATGCTCCACCACGATCACGCTGTTACCCAGATCCCGCAGATGGAACAGAGTCTGCAGTAGTTTATCATTATCTCTCTGATGCAGTCCGATACTTGGCTCATCCAGAATATAGGCCACACCTACCAGACCGGAACCGATCTGGGTCGCCAGACGGATACGCTGGGCTTCGCCGCCGGATAATGTTCCAGTTGCCCGGGACAGAGACAGATAATCCAGTCCTACATTAATCAGGAACGAAACTCTCGCCCGGATCTCTTTTAAGATCTGGGCTCCGATGGCCTGCTGCATCTCACTTAAAGACAGACCATCCAGAAATGTCCGGAAGTCCACAATTGACATATTCGTCGCATCAAAAATGTTCAGACCCCCTACCGTTACAGCCAGAGAGGACTGTTTCAAACGCTTGCCTTTACACATGGAACATGGAGTGATCCGCATAAAGGTCTCATACTCTGCCCTGCTGGCCTCCGAGAATGTCTCCCGGTATCTCCGCTCTACATTCCTGATCAGACCCTCGAAGGCCACATCATAGATACCCTCTCCACGCTGTCCTTTGTAGTAGACCTTCACCTCTTTTCCACCGGTTCCCCGGATCAGAACATCCTGGATCTCCTGCGGATACTGTTCAAAAGGTGTATCCAGGCTAAAGTGATATTCTTTCGCCAGGGCATCCAGAATCGCCCTGGAAAAACTGCCTTTATCGGTACAGGACTGCCATCCTAATACGGTAATGGCGCCCTCGTTAATACTCAAAGATTTATCCGGGATCATCAGATCCTCGTCAAATTCCATCTTATAACCCAGTCCAAAACAATCCGGACAGGCGCCAAACGGATTATTAAAGGAAAAACTTCTCGGCTCCACCTCATCAATGCTGATACCGCAATCCGGACAAGCAAAGTTCTGGCTGAAATTCAGCATCTCCCCATCTGTCACATCCACCATCATCAGGCCATTGCCCAGGCTCATGGCTGTTTCAATAGAATCTGTCAGACGCTTTTCAATGCCAGAACGGACGATCAGACGATCTACCACGATCTCAATGTTGTGCTTGATATTCTTATCCAGATGGATCTCTTCCGAAAGCTCATACTGGTTTCCATCGATCCGGACTCGCACAAATCCACTCTTCTTGGCCTGGTCTAACACCTTCACATGCTCGCCCTTCCGTCCACGGACCACGGGAGCCAGAAGCTGGATCTTCGACCTCTCCGGAAGCTCCATGATCTGGTCTACCATCTGGTCTATCGTCTGCTTCTTGATCTCCTTACCGCACTTAGGACAGTGCGGTATACCGATCCGGGCATATAAAAGACGCATATAGTCATAAATCTCCGTCACCGTACCCACCGTAGAACGGGGATTGCGGTTGGTAGACTTCTGGTCTATGGAGATCGCCGGGGACAGCCCCTCAATACTCTCCACATCTGGTTTCTCCATCTGCCCAAGAAACTGCCTTGCATAGGAAGAAAGTGACTCCATGTAACGCCTCTGACCTTCTGCATAAATGGTATCAAAAGCCAGGGAAGATTTACCAGAACCACTTAAACCGGTTAAAACCACCAGTTCATTTCTCGGTATATCCAGATCGATATTCTTTAAGTTGTGCTCATTGGCACCTCGTATTTTGATATATTGCTTCGGCATCGTTTTAACTCCTGTTTCCGTAAAATCTCCAATAAACTTATGGTTCCATGATACCACACCTTTTATTCTTTTGCAAACATTTGTTCGGCTTTTTATAAAAATGAATCCTGTTCGCAGGATTCTCCGCCTGCGGCGGGTCGCTTTAGCGACACTCTTCCACTCTGCCGCAGTGCGATCCCGCGGAGCGTTTTTTGTGTCATAGGGCGAAGTTTCCTATGACACAAAAA
>ERZ773156.1231-NODE-1231-length-15809-cov-3.17342_pt1 | contig 15809 bp, 9 predicted proteins | sample MGYA00511895_ERZ773156 | MGnify/ENA primary metagenome ERZ773156 (study PRJEB29015, sample SAMEA2737850) | human gut metagenome | biome: human gut; feature: human-associated habitat; material: faeces | place: China | collected 2012 ...
ACCGGCTGGACCGCCCCGTAAGCGGTCTTGTTATTTTTGCCAAAACGAGTAAGGCACTCACTCGTCTGAACGAGATGTTCCGTACCAGTGAAGTGAAAAAGACTTACTGGGCAGTAGTAAAGAATGCCCCCAAAGAGCCGGAAGGTGAATTGGTGCATTATCTGGCACGTAACGAGAAGCAGAACAAGAGTTTTGCTTATGACAAAGAAGTGCCGAATAGCAAGAAAGCGATTCTGAATTATCGGCTGATCGGACATTCGGAGAATTACTATCTGCTTGAAGTAGACTTGAAAACCGGACGTCATCATCAGATTCGTTGCCAGTTGGCAAAAATGGGATGTCCCATTAAAGGAGACCTTAAATATGGCGCTCCGCGTTCCAATCCCGATGGCAGTATTTGCCTGCATGCGCGGAAGGTACGCTTCATCCATCCCGTGTCAAAAGAGCTGATAGAGCTCGAAGCCCCTCTTCCCGAAGGAAATTTATGGAAAGGATTTGAACTGCTTTAGTCAGTGCAAGTCCTTTTTCTTTTGCCAAAAGAGTAAATATCCCTGCCATCCATTCGGTAAACTCTGGCGACAGCCTGATAGTTCCGGAATAGAGTTTATATTTGCATCATGAAAACTATAATTCATGAAGTAAATCCTACCATGAAACAATTTCGAATTAACAAGAAAAATACAGATGAACGCATTTAAACTTTTAATGGCTGCTTCCTGCTTTTTAGGTCTGGCAACGAGCGGAGTGGCAAAACAGGACTATTCAAAGAGTGAGGGATTGTTACAGTATGTCGATCCTTATATCGGCTCCGGTTTTCACGGGCATGTATTTGTCGGAACGAGTGTTCCGTACGGCATGGTGCAACTCGGACCCAACAATATCCATAAAGGCTGGGACTGGTGTTCGGGATATCATTATTCCGACAGTATTCTGATTGGTTTCTCTCATACTCATTTAAGCGGTACGGGATGTACCGATCTGGGGGATATTCTGATTATGCCTCTCAATGAAATCCGTACTCCCAGAGGTAACCAGGATGATATACGTGACGGTTATGCGTCGAAATACTCACATGACAATGAGATAGCCCGTCCGGAATATTATTCTTTAATTCTGGACAGATACAATATCAAGGCCGAACTGACAGCTACTGACCGGGTAGGTTTTCATCGTTATACCTATCCCGAAGGAAAACCGGCCTCTATACTGATTGACCTGCGTGAAGGAAACGGTTCCAATGCATACGACAGCTATATTCGCAAAGTAGATGACTATACAGTGGAAGGTTATCGGTATGTCAGAGGGTGGAGCCCGTCGCGAAAAGTATACTTTGTGCTGAAGAGCGATCAGAAGATCGAGAAATTTACGGCTTATGACGATAATACCCCCAAACTTTGGGATCAACTGAAAGTAGAATCGGTGAAAAGTGTGCTTACTTTCGGCAATGTGAAAGAAGTAAAGATTAAAGTGGCTATTTCTTCCGTAAGTTGTGACAATGCAGCGATGAACCTGCAAGCGGAACTTTCTCACTGGGACTTCGACAAGGTGGTGAAGATGAGCAGTGACCGCTGGAACAAACAGTTGGATAAGATGACCGTAGAATCAGACGATGAGGCTGCCAAACGTGTGTTTTATACCGCACACTATCATACCATGATCGCTCCTACATTGTATTGTGATGTCAATGGTGAGTATCGGGGGATGAATGATATGATTTACACAGACCCGAAGAAAGCGAATTATACCACTCTCTCCCTTTGGGATACTTATCGCGCCTTGAATCCTCTGATGACTATCATTCAGCCCGAAATGGTGGACAATGTAATTAATTCAATGCTTTCCATTTATCGGCAACAGGATAAACTTCCTATCTGGCCTTTGATGAGCGGCGAAACAAATTGTATGCCGGGATATAGCTCTGTTCCGGTGATTGCAGATGCTTATCTGAAAGGATTTACCGGATTTGATGCGGAAGAAGCCTTGACGGCTATGAAAGCGACAGCAACTTATGAAGGGCAGAACGGAGTTCCTTACGTGATGGCCAAAGGATATATCCCTGCTGATAAAATCCACGAAGCTACTTCCATCGCTATGGAATATGCAGTAGATGACTGGGGAATCGCCGCTATGGCACAAAAGATGGGGAAGACGGCTGATTATGAGACATTCTCGAAGCGTGCCCATTACTATAAGAACTATTTCGATTCTTCTATCCATTTCATCCGTCCGAAACTGGAAGACGGTTCATGGCGTACTCCGTACGATCCGGCACGTTCTATTCACGGAGTCGGCGATTTCTGTGAGGGCAACGGATGGCAATATACATTCTTCGCTCCGCAAGATCCGTATGGATTGATCAGCCTGTTTGGCGGTGACAAGCCGTTTACATCGAAGCTCGACAGCTTCTTTACGAACAATGACAGTATGGGTGAAGGTGCTTCCAGTGATATCACCGGTCTGATCGGACAATATGCGCATGGCAATGAGCCGAGCCATCACATAGCCTATCTCTATACCTATGCCGGCGAACAGTGGAAAACAGCGGAAAAGGTTCGTTTCATCATGAGCGACTTCTACACAGATCAGCCGGACGGTATCATCGGTAATGAAGACTGTGGACAAATGTCTGCATGGTATCTCCTTTCTGCTATGGGATTCTATCAGGTGAATCCGTCTGACGGTGTGTTTGCATTCGGCAGTCCTCGTTTTAAAAAGATAGAAGTGAAAGTGCGTGGTGGTAAAGTGTTTACTGTTGAAGCACCGAATAATAGTAAAGATAATATCTATATTCAGAAGGTTTATCTGAATGGCAAACCTTATCATAAAAGTTATATTACGTACGATGATATAATTAACGGCAGTACTTTAAAATTTGAGATGGGCAAAAAGCCTGCCAAGAATTTTGGTAAAGCTTCTGCCAATAGGCCGATCGTTTTGAATAAATAGGTAAAAAATAGTTTTTAGGATAGGTATTGGTTAGGATGATGAACGCCTTCAAGTGTTTGCGGAAGCATATATTTGAAGGCGTTTTCTTATTGTCAATGACAGATATGGAGATGAAAAAAGAAGGCGTATCAAAAGTCAGTAGTAACTAAACTCCCCTCCTACGGGTACTCCTCCTTCCTGAAGGAGGAGGGTTTAGTTACTTTTGACTTTTGATACGCCTTCTTTTTGTTTGTGAGATATTACTTCTGTTTTATTTTCGGTTTATCAATAAACCTCCAACTCGTAGATTCTTGCAGCCTTCAGACTGTTGTTTTGTGTAGATTGTGTAACCAGCAGTCTGACGTAACGTACCGAAGTCGGCTTAAACTGGCGAACTACCGTGTTTTTCTTGTTATCACTCAGTTCATCAATCGTTTTCCATTCTTCGTCCGGACTGTTTCTGCCTTGTAAGAAGCAGGTATGAGTGATAAAGACGCTGCCTTCATTTCCGGCATTTACCAACTTCCATCCACGGATCGTCTGTTCCTTTCCGAAGTCGAAGTCAATGTAGTTGGGAGCCGTGCTTGTATCACACCATTTCGTCTTCACATCACCGTCTACGGCATATCTTGCAACTTCTTTTTCGTTGGTTTCACCGGAACATTTGATTAGTTTGGCTTGTTTCAACAGGTTTGTTTTAGTCGTCGCTTCTTCTCCATTGTCTGCTTTCAAGGCTGTGCGGAACAATTCCGAGGCCGGAGTTACTGCCGGATACTTCTCATTAACCAGCGTTGCGGCAAATAATACGATATCTGCATGATCCGGCAAAGTAACCGTAGTCGCTCCTTTAGGAATATCCATGCCAAACTTGAACATATACGTAAACTCATAAGCCTCATCTTTGTCAGAAGCATGACGGTGAGTGCCGACATAAGCGATTTCTGCATCTTTCAGGAAGCCTTCCGTATGTCCCAGATGCTCCCACTGACCGATAAAACCGGTATAGGAAGGTACGGTGATTTCCTGTGAGTTGTTACCGGTGCTGAAGGTAGCAACTGCATCTTCACCGGCAGAGGCTGCCAGGAAATAGATACGGTTGTAAGAATGTCCGGTTGGCAACTGAAGTACATTGCCTTTGCAAGTCAAACCATTGGCAATTTCTTTCTCTCCCAAGCGGAAAGGAATGCCGTCGGCTTTCAGGATGGAGTCGGGGAGAAGTTCTGCTGCATAGCTGTTGCCCGATTCGAAGTTCCCTTCTTTGCGGAAAGCATTCCAACTGAAACATCTGCGATCATAGTCCAAAGGAAGATAAGCGCATGCCGGAGCTTGAAGATCAGCTTTTTTCTTCAGCTTCACTTTAAATGTCTGTATGCTGTAGGGAGCGATGGATACATTCAGCTGGTTCTTGTTGAAGTCAGCACTGCCGATCTCTTTTTCCGTACCGTCTGCAAGTACTGCCTTCTCTATTTCACCGGCGAAGGTGATGGCTGCCTGTTGCGGAGCTGCGCCTCCTGTTTCATATACACGTACTACATATTCATCGGATACTTCCGCTTTTTTCAGCGCTTTGATAACGACTTGATCGTTGCTTGAACGTACAAAAGCAAATTCTTTACCTAGTGTTCCGGCATGTTTCGGACTGCTGAAGGCTTTGATCGGCTGATTCAGAATTTCAGCTTTGATGGCGGTGGCGGGTTTGTCAAGTGCTCCGTTATGTCCTGTGAGGCTATAAGTAAATGTATGGAAGCCGAAGTCCTGGTGATCCTGATAAGCGTAATTTCCTTTTGTTTCCGGTGTATGGAGAAGAGTCAGACGGATCGTGTTGTTATCCGGTTTATCCCAGCCATATTTACTGTCATTTAGGATCGATACACCGTAGCTGTTGTTCTTATCGGTCAGGTCTGCCCATTGCTGCGCATATACTTCGTAAGCGGTCTGTACATTATTGCCTCTTTCCACGCTGCCGATTCCCAGATCGTAAGTAGCCTTTTCATTTTCTATATTCAGAGGAAACTCTGCTTTCAGCAGCGTGTTTGTTGACTGCCAGTCTATTTCGTTATAGAAATCTATGCGGTCGGCACGGCTGCCTTCGTAGAGGCGGATGTATTGCTTGAAGAGCGATTTGCCATACTTCTTCTCAATGCAGAGTGCTTTACGGAGTGCGCCGTTTTCCACTAAAGTGATCTTTGCGCCGTCTGTGATGGAGACAGGTTCACGGTCGATGGTCTCTTTCAGGATTTCCCATGCAGGCCATGCGTACGACTTGTTTTCGGTGAAGAGTGCCAGGCGAATCGCTTTTCCATCTTTTACGAGTTCTTTGTTGTTGCGCTTGTCGGTCAGTGAGATGATATCTCCGTTTTTATCCAGTGTGATTTTGTAGACGGAGTTTTCGATGGCTGAGGCGGCTGAAGGAGAGATCGTTTTTTCAGATCCTCCGGTGCGGACATCGTACACTGCATAACTGTTTGCGGGCAGTGACGCTGCAACCAGGATGTGAGCACGTCCGTTCTCGTAACCGATCATTTGCGAAGCGACTTTCTTGCCTTGTGCATTGTATACAGTGAAGCCTTTCGGGGTTTTAGGCTGTTCGAGGATGATCTCTGTCAAGTCCGATACCGGGAAAGCGTTTGCATTATAAAGAACGACAGGCGTTCCTTTCACGCGTGTATCCATCTGTCCGGCAATGGCGTTGACGGAAGAAGTCAGTACTTGTGAGAATTGTTTCAGAGAGATCAGTTCATCGTTCCATGAGAACTCATAGGCACGGGGGATACTCGTTCCCGTCAGGTCATCATGGAATTGATGGAAGATGAAACGTTTCCATGCCTCCGTCAGCGTGTGTTGCGGATAGCTGGCGGTACCCAGCCATTCGGCAGCGACCGCCGCTCTTTCTGCTGCATCGCCCAACTGTTCGTTTTGTCGGTTGTACAGCTTCATGGCTGCCTGCGAAGTGTAGCAACCTGTTCCGTGAACATCCATCAATAACTCTCCGTCAAATACCGGTAGTTCCGGGTGATTGTTGAACGGCAGATAATCTTTGAACAACTGATCGCTGGTAGCACTGATCACCTCTACCGGGCCATCACCTTTGATTCCCTGTTCTACAGAACGTACCGAACCCAGAGTAGGAGAGCCACCGATATCCCCTGTTCCATAATAGCGGTAGACCGTATTGAGCGGAGTACGTTGGGCTAATTTTTCCAGATCTTTATTCTTCGAGAGATCTTCGTTGTTCCATTTGCGTCCGTAGTCATATCCGTGGGCTAGCATTACTTGTTTGCCGTCAATGCCCTTCCAGAGTCCGATGGTAAACGGATGCTTGCTCTTTCCATAGAAGGGATGATTACGCCAGTCCAGCTTCTGTGAAGAGAAGCCGATCAGTCCGCAGTGTGCGGCAATGGTGGGAAGCGTCCATCCGAATCCGAAGCAGTCCGGCAGGAAGATATCCGTTCCTTCTTTTCCGAACTCTTGCCGGTAGTACGTCTGTCCGAGCATGATGTTACGGATGGAGGCTTCGACGGAAGGAACCAACACATCACTTGCTTCCCAGCTACTTCCGGCGATATGCCAGCGGCCTTCCTCGATGAATTTCTTCATCTCTTCATACTGTTCGGGATAGTATTCCTTCATCCACGCATACTTCACTCCCCCTTCAAAGTTGAAAACGTATTCGGGATATTTCTTTAGCAGAAATAAGTTCTGACTAATGGTATTCCAGACATATTCGTTGATTGTTGTCTGGATGTCCCAGTTCCACTGGGTGTCGAGGTGGGCGTCCGACACCATATAGGCTTTCACCTTTTTCTTCGCGGTGTCATCTTGTGCATAGCTTCCTCCTGCTAAGGCAAGGGCGAGGGCTACGGCAATTACTTTTTTGTTCATCATGGTTTATTTTTAACAAGTTTAGTAGTTTACAAATTTATACAAAACTAATGGAATTAATTCTATTAGGGTTTAGAATAGTACTTCTTTATGGAAATGGCACGGATATTTACCTTTTTGGCACCACTTTACATCTAGAAAGTATTCTTGTCCGGTTCGGGCTGCATCTTGTCAGTCATAAAGAATGATTGCTCAAGAAGCTTTTTGTCATTCAAAACGTGTCCAAATATAGCGGATTTCGAATGATTAGCTGTCCTTTGTAGTGCCAATATGTAGGCAAATATATTTTGTCTGTTCAGAGTACTCTATGGATAATTAGGGTATAAGATAAGTAGCTGATTATCATTCTATAATATATGTTTGTGAACAATGAAAGTACAGCAGGTGTCGGCAATGACAAACCAGTATCAATACTCTCTGACCATTTTATCTTATCATGTTTTTTAGATGTTGCGGTAATAACTCCCATGATATGCTCTCCATTTGTTTCCCGGTCATTACGTTTATTGCAGTTGATGTAGAAAAGAAATTTACAATGATTCTTTTAGTGTTTGTTGATAAAATAGCTTTTCTTGCATAACTTGGTTATATAAACTCAAATTCCCGTTCTCCATGTCCCGGCATGCAGATGAGCTGCATAATCTCCAAAGTGGCATGAGATTTCATTGTGATAAGGTTGCCTGCACCTTTTATCTGTATTTCTTAATAATGTGATGTCTGTATACATTCCATAGTTATCCCAATATGTGTCTGTTAGTAGGCCGGGACCTGTTATGTCTAAAATCTCCTGTTGCGATTTTAAGATTATTGTGGCTCTTTCTGCCATTTCATCCATTATTCTGTGTAAAAAAGGATGTTTAGGGATTCCACCGAACATATAGTTGGCTATTCGAAGTCGATATCTTAAATTCAAGGCTTCTTGCTCTGCCTGGCAGACAATTTTCTCTTCTCCTAAAACCAAATTATACTTTCTCAACTCATCAAGTGGCTTTAAACTTAACATATCTAAATCCATATAGAATCCTCCATAGAGGTATACAAGGGCTAATCTTAAGAAGTCTGCTTTTTGTACATTGTGATAGAATGCATTATAGGCTTCGATGTATTCAGGTAAATCTTGATTTAATATATCCTGTGCATCATCCTTATTATATAGGCGGATATTCCAGTCCGGATGATTGACTTGTATTTCTTGTTTGCATTTCTCGAATAGTTCGGGGAACGGTTCATCTTTGCGTAGAAAGATAAGGTGTATATTCTTTGGGATCATTATTTATTTTATTTTTAAAGGTTACTTACCAAACCAGGTACCAAAGAAATAGTGTATGGCATGAGCCTGATTGATACGCTCTTCCATTTCTTTAGGAATCTGGTTGTTTTTTATTTTCTCTACCTCCCATTGTCCGATAGGATATATTGTCTTTGATTCGAGGATACGTATGTCTTCTTTATGTGGAAATGCGTTGAATGCATGCGTTAGCAAGAAAGGGCCTGTGGAATCCAGTATATCAAATCCGTTATTAACAACTTTCCCACCGGAATGATTGATTAACCTTTGGCATACAAAGTTGATAAAATCATTATCGGGTGTTGACGCCATGAAAGCGTTGCAAATGATATATTCAAAACCAAAGCGTTTAGCATGCCAGTCGGGTTCCTTACCTACGATAAAATCCGATCCTTCTAGTAAGAACTCAATATTTTCGAGGCACTCGAAATCCATGTCTACGTACAATCCTCCATAAACTTTCAAGAGAAGATAGCGTATAGCGTCTGCTCTTTGTATGTTACAAGGATATGTATCATACTTCTCCAGGAAATCAGGGAAATGTTTGCAGACAAATTCCCTGTTCATTTCATCTGTCCATAGGATATATTCCCAATTCGGGAGATATTCTTTCCATGTTTGTGGCAGTTGGTCAAGAGGAGAAGGTACATCTTTTGTTTTCCATGTTTGGTGGATAATTCGTGGGATTCTTAAACTGTTTTTCATAGTCTTTATTGTTGAAATATTTTCTTTTCTTTAATATTTTCTCTTCTATATCGAATGAGGGTTTCATTGCTCTTCAACATGTCCGGAGTGTAGATTTGCGGTTGATAATATGCCTCTTCCAGTTTTTTAAACTTTCCATCCGGCATTATCTGATATTTAGTATCTATACGTTGCCCTTTCAGGTTATCTAGGTGTATAAAATTTCTTTTTATACTATCGAACTGAATGATGTAATTATTTTCAGGAAAGTTCAACTGTTGAACATTCACCGTAAAATCTTTATTGATTTGTGCTTCCATGGTTCTAGCTTTGCTGCATGTTCCAGGCCATTCACAAATGGGAATGTAGTCAATGATTGCTCCTGCAAAATTGAATGTAACTAACCAATGTTTATCCATATCGTGAAGAGCTGACCAAGTTCTGACTATTCCCATGATATATTTTCCATTAGTATCTTCAATGAGAGAAAGAACTGTTTCAATGGGAGGTCTCTTGTCTCTTTTGTCAAGATTAGCATAGAATGGAGAATTGCTTATTCTATAAGATGTACCTTGAGTTACTGCTCTCGTATGTTCAAAATCATCACGAGAGATACTGTTGTTGTCTTGGTAAACAAAGAATGAAATATCATAATTGATGGGTAGCTTTAGGAACTCATTTTTTGAAAAAACATAGAATACACGTTGCAAGTTCTTTTCTTTTATATCCGATAGCTTCACTAAAGAAGTGACTTTGTAGCTGTTTTGGCCATACATAGATAGTCCGCTTGCCATTATTAATATAATTAAAATTGCTACTTTTTTCATGGTTGATTATTATTTATAGATGATGATAGAGTCCACGGTAAAAGTGGACTCTATCGTTTCGTTCTAGGTTATACATTTTTATATTATAAAGATGTTGTATCATATTTCCCACCGTCGTTGGGTCTTACTTGAGTTACAGTATAATATCTGTTAGCAACCTTTGTGCTTCCCTCTAGCTTTAAATTTTCAGTTTTGTAGTAAAGGCGATTAATGTTGCTACATCCATCATCAGAGTTGGAAGTTGCATTATCCATAAATGTATAGTAATACTGTTGTCGTGAAGTATCATATCCTCTTCCTGTAACTACAATAAAATGGTCTGTACCGTCGATGTTTGGATTTAAATCGAGATCATAATCAACTCCTACTATGATAACTCGTTTTGCATTGAGATGTTTATCGATACATTCAATTGCATTTTTGTAGTTTTGAGCTGGATCATTTCCCCAGTTTGTTAATAATCCATTTGCAGAATCAACTAGCTTAAAAACATTTAAGCTACTTCCGTAATTGGATAATCCATATTTTTTTAGTGTTTCTTTGCAAAGACTTAAGCAATTAGCTCCTTCTCTCCAACCAACAAACCTACTTTTGTCCATTAATTCTATTGGATCTTTGGGAACGGGTTTGTCTCCACCTCCAGGTTTCGGACCATCACCGCTAGTTCCTCCACCGCTAGTTCCTCCACCACTAGTTCCACCACCAGTCCACCCGCTACCACTTCCCCAATCTCCACTTCCCCAGTGTCCGCTTCCCCAATACTCGCCAGAACCACTACCGCTGCCGGAACCACTACCGGAACCGAAACCTGATCCGCTACCGTAGATAGTTACGTCCGGTGTCATCCATCCAATGCCACATACATAGACGGTGGTATCTAAGGCTCCTTGGGCATTAAGCCGTTGATAAACTTCTTCTGTCATGCAATCATTGGGACCTGTACCTGCCCCTGAATTGTAACTGGAGATCAATATGGTTTGGTTGATCCCTCTTAATTTTAATTTCTCCGCTTTACTTTTCTTTTCCATAATACATGATAATTTTAGTGTTTATAAATAAAGTCGTTTCTTTTGGATGCATAGATAAGTTTATACACTTGTTTAAGTTGAAATCAATTGATACATATCACCCCATGATAAAGAAGATATTCTACTTCCGTCAGAATTAATTTGTAAGTTTGTTCTTTATCTTTGCTGATTTCAGATGAAAAACAAGGTAGCAATTCGTTGAACAGACATTCAAATGTCTTCTCTTCTTCTATGAGAATCAGAATATTATAACATAAATCGTTAATAAGCACTTCTTTAAAACCCTCATATAGCAGACATGGAATGCATACTATATCAAAGTGGTCTGAATGGCACTCTTTGTTTATACGTTCTTTAAGCAGTTTTTTTGCTTCTGTCGGCCAGGGTTCCGGAATTTCGTAAATGGATAGGTAGGGATTTCTATTAATAGTAAATATGGCTTGTTCCTCTTTTCCGGCATTTAGAAACATGAAATAGGAAGATGAGCATTTCTCCCAATCATACAGATCGGTATAAGATAGCTTTTCCCATTTTTTGGACAAAGAATGAAGATAATCTTGATAGGATGCAATACACATTTGTACACTCAAATCGGGGAAGGTAGTATTTTTAGCCTTGTTTTGCATTCGCTTATGATTATTCGCGAACAATTCTACTACTCTATTGTAATAGTCAGGATATTTATTTAATAGAGTTTTGCTAAGTAAATCACAAATCCGTTGGTTCTTTTTATGTCCGCCGATGATATGTAATAGTTTGGCTTTGTCGTATAGATAAAAATTACAGAAATCATCATAAATGTATCCATTGTCACGAACGCTGTGATCAAGGACTGTTGCCACAGGTTTGTTATAACTGTTTGACTGGGCATAAAACAATATTTGTTCAAAGAGGATATTGTTATTTATGTGAATATCTTTGCTGTTTATATCATTTAAATGGTTTGATTCGATAAAGTTAAATGCAGTCCGGCAGTATTCAGCTATAAACTCCAAGTCATTTCCTCCGATAATTCCTGCATTATATGACATGATAGAGTCTTTTTCTAATTCTTTTTTTAGGAAGGATGGCATTAATAAATCTTTTTGTAGAATATGATTCATCATACTTTTATAATAACTGCTTCCTATTTCTTTGTTCTGAGCAATCAATTCACTCATCTCTATGGTGTTGTCTAGTTTATTAGGCAAATATACATCTCCGTCTACATGTATGAAGGGTTCTTTTTGGAGTGAATAGGTTAATAACTTGGGATATGCCCAATGAGGTTCAGGGCAAGTTAGATTGTCGTATTGAATGATGATATCTGTATACGGTAGTTTCAATTGTTCGGCAAAGATTTCATATCCATGGGAATCGGTATATAAAACGATATTTTGATAGTTGTCTTTTAAAGAAAGACAACTTAATGCCCATGACATTAAATGGTATTGTGGATTCATCCATCCAAAACTATTGTCTAACAATGAATTATTTCCATGCCAAAAGGTTTGTACTATTTTCATAACTATTGATTTGTTGTGTGTTATTTCTATAGTGATAAAATTAGTAATAATGTGGAGGAAAAGGTCCTTCAGATAGGGCTAATTCGCATGGTTGGCGCAAATGTTTACTTTTTTGGCAGTGAAATATGTTTTTTGTGCATCAATCTTGATAAATATAAGAACTGCAAGGATCAGCACAACCTCTGTTCATTCAGAATTGTGTAATCCTTGCAGTTTTATTTATGTCGGGTAGAAAGAAACAGTTTGTTTAGGGCAGCGGATCTGCGGCAGCAGGTTTCTTCGGATTGTAGATAGCCATACCCACCTTGGAATCTGCGCAACCATAATACAGATACCATTTATCCTTATAATAAACCATCCCTTCGATGAACACCGTTCCGTCTACATACTGCCCGCTCTTTTCGAAACTATCCATCGGGCGGAAGAACGGTTCGTCGAGACGGGTGATGAAACGGGTCGGGTCATTGGCGTCGAAGAGGGCTTGTCCGGCAGCGTAAACATTGGCGGTATAGCGTTTGTCGCCTCTGCTTGCACTGTTTTTACCATTATACAGAAGTACGATTCCCTTTGGAGTATAAATAGCTGGAGGACCGCATTCCGTCAGCTGGCTGTCGAAGTGTCCGTCACGGGGTGAAAACAGTTTTCTCAGCGAGCCGTCCGTATTTACGTATGGAGTCCAGTTGACTAAATCTTCGGAAGTGGCGGCAAACACATGTTCCTCTCCCCAATACATGAAGTATTCCGTCGATTTTCTTGATCACCTGTTTCCCATTGACAACTTCGGTCAGAATGGAGCCGGACTTGCATCCTAAATTGAAGAACTTGCCGTCATACGCTTTGGCAAAAGCGGGACCGTGCTTTGTCCAGTCTTTCAGATTGCGGGAAGTGGCTATTGCCAGACGCGGAATGTGGCGGTTCCATTGCGTATAGGTCATCACATACAGTCCTTCTGCTGTGACGGCGATACGCGGGTCTTCGCATCCGCCCGGCCATTCCAGTTTCTTTTGAGTATCGTTATCCGGATAAAATACCGGGGTCTTTTCCCGCTTGAAGTGAATGCCGTCGCTCGAAGTGGCGTATCCGAGACGTGAGGTACGGTGACCGATACCGACACCGGATTTATCTTCTGCCCGATACAGCACGACAATCTTGCCGTCATGCAGGGTAGCCGCCGGATTGAAAGTATCATTGGATTCCCATGCAACGTAATCCTGTGTCATCGGACAATAGAATTTCGTGTCCTCTATAGGAGATATCACCGGATTAGCTCCCTGTGGTCGTTCGAAGCCTCCGAATGCCCAATCGGGTAATACGTTCTTTTTGTCGTTGGAAGGTTGTCCCAAGGCGGTACAAGTCATCATGGTTGTAGTAACCAGAAATAAAAAGGTTGATTTCATATTATATAATTATTATTTTGGGGAGTAATATATACTCTCTACATATAAATTAAAAAATAAAGATTTGCTGTCATCTGTCACATAAATGGTGGCAAATGAATGATTATGTGATTGTTATGAGGTGACGGCAAGGTGTGATAGCAGAGTGACAGTAGTTTTGCTGTCACTGTGGCATCGCGGAGACGCTTACGGTGAGAAGGTCGGTTTCTGCGCCTTGATACCAAAGTTTCATCGGCGAGAAACTAAAGTTTCAGCGGTGAGAAACTATGGTTCCATCAGTGAGAAACTTTAGTTCCAGCGGCTTGAAACTCTAGTTTCGGAAACTTGAAACTTTAGTTTCAAAGGCATGGAAACTCTTGTTTCATACAGTGAAACGATTGGTTCCAAAGCATGGAACTATCGGTTTCACCGTATGAAGCAGTTATCTTATAAGTAAAGATGGAGTAGAGACTACTGAATGCTGTTCAATAAGTCCACTTTGCCTTCATTGACCAGTTTGAGGATCAGCTCTCCGAACAACGTATTCTGCCATGCAAACCATGCACGGGTAAAGTTTTTCGGGTCGTTTTTGTTGAATGATTCGTGCATGAAGCCGGTACCTGCATCCGTATCCATCAGCATTTTGATGCAAGTTTTGATTTCTGCGTCATTCTGGCTGGTGAAGGCTTTCATCATGATACTCATGGGCCATATCATGTCATATCCGATATGCGGACCTCCGATACCTTCCCCGGCACTGCCTTTGAAGAAGTAAGGATTGTCTTCGCTCCATACAAACTTGCGGGTATTCTGATAAATCGGATCAGTCACTTTGACGTCACCCAGATAAGGCAAAGCGATGAGACTCGGCACGTTGGCGTCGTCCATCAGTAGCTGATTGCCGAAGCCATCTACCTCGAAAGCATAAATCTTACCGTATTTCGGATGGTTGCAGACAGCATATTTCTTTAATGCTTTTTCTACTTCATCCGCCAGTGCGGTACATTCTTTGGCCAGCGCCGGTTTCCTGTTCACGGTGTTCAGAATTTCGGCAGCTTTGCGCAAGGAAGTGACGGCAAAGAAGTTGGAAGGAACGAGGAACTGGAAAGTCGTAGCGTCATCCGAAGGGCGGAAAGCGGAAGCAATCAGTCCGACAGGTTTCACCGGATTGCCCCAACCGTCATTGGTCATGGTGTCGAGTGCGCGTTCGGTCTTACGCTGGAATCTGTACGGACCTTTCGCGTCGTCCTTACGCTGCTGTTCCTTGAAAGTCTTCAGCACATTTGCAATGGCCTGCAGCCATTCGTCGGAGAATACGCTGGCATCGCCCGTTGTTTTCCAGTAATGGTATGCCAGGCGGATCGGGTAGCAGAGAGAGTCGATTTCCCATTTGCGTTCGTGAAGTTCCGGTTTCATGTCCGTCAGGTCGCTCATCCATTCGCCTCCTTCGGAGTTCATGTTGAAGGCGTTGGCGTACGGGTCGATATTGATACATTTAAACTGGCGGTTGATGACTCCTGCCAGCATCTTTTTCAGTTCGGGGTCTTTATTGGCAAGCTGCACATACGGCCATACTTGCGCACCGGAGTCGCGGAGCCACATGGCGTGGATGTCTCCGGTGTATACAAAAGTGTCCTCTTTTCCATCGAAGTGAACGGTAGTGTCCAGTGTGTTCGGGAAGCAGTTCTCGAACATCCATGCCAGTTTCGCATTGGTCAGTAGTTGCTTGATGTGGTCAATCTGCCGTTCTACTTCCTGCGATACGAATAAGCGCTTGGAGGCTTCGGGGCGGTTGGTCTGGTAATTATTGACCCGGGTATTGTCTTGCTGGGTCACAAATTCGCGGTTTTCCATTGCTTGCACGCCGGCAGCGCCCGAAAGTGCTGCGCAGAGGCAAAGTGTTTTGGTTATATTCATGGTAATTGTTTTCTTTAATTCATGTAAGGGTTAATAATCAATGTTTTATTTCTCGATTTCAGCGAACAGCTCGATCAGGCAGGCATTATCGAGCAGCCATTTATAAGGTTCCTCGTTATGTCCCGACCAGTCTCTTCCCAGTAATCCGTTGGCATCCCGATAGTTTCTCCATGCGTGGAGAGCGTTCTCTGCCATCGCACGGACATAAGTCGGGTTGTGGTCAATCTTCTCCAGCGCCTTGAAGCCTCTGAACAGAATCACGTTAAACCACGACATATCCTTGTGTACCTTGACTGACGGGTCTTTCTTATCTGCTTTCGAACGGAAAAAGGCATCGGTTCCCGCGGCTGTCTTCTGGGCATCGCGCAAGTAATCCT
>ERZ773156.1239-NODE-1239-length-15697-cov-5.59161_pt1 | contig 15697 bp, 11 predicted proteins | sample MGYA00511895_ERZ773156 | MGnify/ENA primary metagenome ERZ773156 (study PRJEB29015, sample SAMEA2737850) | human gut metagenome | biome: human gut; feature: human-associated habitat; material: faeces | place: China | collected 2012 ...
CCGCCGTCCATGCTGACCTCGATCTCCGGAAGCTCCACGCCCGCTGCCAAAATATACTCTCTCGGAAGGACCGGAAGATAATAATAGAAACCACTTTCATCTTCCCGGTTCTCATCCGGCTCCCAAGTAACGCTGATATCCGTCAGCACCGGGATATCTTCTGAGATTTCCTCATCTTCAAACTCATAATCCTTAAGAAAATCCCCGGCATTGCTGTCGGTCGCGATCAGAAACGTACCCTGCTGGTCTTTCTCCTGAACTTCCTGTTTATCTGCTTCCTCCTCATCATTGCTATCCGGCACGTTTTCTGAATTTTCTGTTTCCGGAGTTTCCTCCTCATTCAGATTTTCTTTCTTTGCATTACTGCCGGTAGCAATTCCAAAGTCTTCTTTCTTATCACGGTCGTCTGCTGCCGCTTTCTCATCTTCCGCGCCCTTATCGCGATCCGCATTATTTTTCTGATGATCCACGTTCTTATATTCCACCACCGAAGCCTCGATCGTCTCCGGGAAATTCAGATAATCCTCAAAGTTTTCTCCGGCATCCGCAGGGATCTGAATATGCGCGACCTCCTCCGGTAATTCCGTAAATCCCGTGATCACTTTCAACTTTTTTGTAGGGACTGCAGCAAACGTTGCAGACGGTATGCATAACTGCATCGCCATCATTGCCGCCAATGCTGCAGATATGATCTGCCGTTTCTTCTTTTTATACCTCATATCCATTTTCTCCTGTTGTCATTATTTTCTATATAGCGTAACGGTTTTGTTCTCTCCGGTAATATTTTTTATTCATACTTTTCCTCCTCACCTGATTCATTACTTCCCCTTCTTCCCTGAAGAAGCCGGGAGACTGCTTTCTCCTTCTGACTATAGCTGCATAGTGCAATTCGCATTTCCATACCTCCGTTTCCTGATGGGCTCCATCGCCTCATATAGCTCCTGATCACTACAATCTATGGAGAGGAATGCCGGGATACGAAGCTGATACGCGATCAGGGCGAAGTTTTCATCATCGCTCCACCAGACAAGCGGTGTTTCCGGTGCCAGCTGCTTTGCCTGAATGGCAGCCTCCAATCCCCTTGCCCCGGTCATTGCGATGACAACCGCATGATATCGGCTCCGCCGCAGTGCCTGAGATAGCTGCTTCTCATTCCATAGCTCGTCGATGACAAGCTGTCCGTCCCCAGCAAAAAGGGAGCGCAGCCTGCTTTCAAACCATTCTGCATTTCTTAATTCCGTACAAAGTGCGATTTTCATGCCGGGCCTCCTTTCCCGAAAAGATAGGCTGAAAAGATAGTTTTTAAAGATGCGTACTCGCGCGAAGATGTAGACTGTCGCTAAAGCGACCCGCCGCAGGCGGAGAATCCTGCAAGCAGGATTCTTTTTCATCACATCTTGAAAGTCCGGATTCATTGGTATTGTAATCAATGATAGCATCTTGTCAAAGGAAACACAATAGACCTTGATTAAAACGCAGGTTTTTCGTTCAAGACGCAAATTTTTTCCCGTTGTTTTATGCTATAGTCCCGATGTCCGGTGCAAAAGTCTTTCCCGATTTGCATCGATCATCCCAACCAATTCCGTAGCGCAATCCTTGATGATTTTATTTTATCAGGCTTCTTTCGGAGTTTTTGTACAAGAAAAAAATCCCAGGGAATTTATCTCTGAGATCTTGCAAATGCCCTGAATGGGGCAACCCTCATTTCTACTCTTGCCTCCAGAAACCCGCATAAATAAAGGCTTTGCGGACTCATTTTTGCAGAAGTTTTTCAGAATATTCTGACAAAAGCATTTTTCTTAATCCACAAAGCCTTTTTTACACCACCAGCTGATTTTTATTCTTTTTCCTGTTTCTCAATAAGGCACTGATGTTTTTTCTTATTTTTATCGTAATTCATCGCCACCAGCAAGATCTCTCCCGTATAATCAGCAATGGAAGACGGATATTTTTTATCCTTAATCTGCTGCATCGCAGTCTGTACTTTCTGATTCCATTTTAGCTCAACAATCAGCGCTGGATAATCATTTTTATATTCTGGTTTGGGGATAAACACAAAATCTGCAAATCCACGCCCAGTAGGCAGTTCTCGAACTGGTTTGAAATAATACTGCATTGCACTCAAATATGCAATCGCAAGTACACTGCTCAAAGAATTTTCATCATGGTATTGAATCACCGAAGCATACGCATTGTGAATTTTCTCAATCTGTTCGGCAACTGCATCTCCGTCCATATCTAAAGTCGCATCTAAAAGTTTTTCTGATTCCTGCTGAAACAGAAGCATTTCATTCCATGTCTTGCTTTCCACTGCTACCGTCAGTTCCTGCCGTATTTCCTCATTTGGCACAAAAGCCATCTTTCTTGTCTGGTCATATCCCAGATACCCCAAATGAATCAGATACGTCAAAACATCGTCCTTATTCCGAATACTCCGTATATCATTATTAAATGTCGCGGTATTCACCCGGACTGCCGCACCGGAAAGCATCTCAATCACCGCAGTCTTTAACCCATCATAATCCATATTGATTAATGGCACGATCACTTCATAGGAAGAGGTTTCTGACCAATAACTTTTGAATTCTCCCTTCTGCATCACGCTCACAACTGCTCTTGGATTATAAACCTGATAATCTGTCAATAAATACCCGTCATACCACCGTTTTACTTCATCAAAATCCTGATGGTATTCTGCCGCTAATTTCTGAACTTCCGCTTCCGTAAATCCAATATATTTCGCCAAAATACTAGGACTCAACATGGTAAACTCATCGAAATTATTCAGCGCCGACTGTGTTTTCTCTTTTTTGATTGGCAAAATACCGGTCAGATATGCCAACTGAATGTATTTGGTTGGCTCTGTTCCTTTAAATAAACCACGCAAAAAATTAATATATTCATTCTGGATTTTTTGATTTGCTGCCTCATCCCTGATCAAAACATCCCATTCATCAATAATTATGACAAATTTCCGCCCTGTTGATGTATTAATCTGTGACAAGGCTTCCGGCAATGATGTGATTTTTTCAGTTAGTATCTCAGGATAGTACTCCTTCAATTCAGAAATCGTCTTCTCTGAAATATAAGAAATAACACCTTTTGGGCCACCAGCCGGTTCCAAGCACCACTGAATATCCAGGTGGATCGCATCATACTGATTCAAATGTTTCTTAAAATCCTTGGACTTACTGATCTCCAGATTAGAAAACATCGCTTCTGAATCACATCCCTTGCTGTAATATGCAGTAAGCATATTGGCAGTAATGGATTTGCCAAAGCGCCGTGGACGGCTATTGCAAATATAGCCCTGTAATGTATTCATCACTTCATTGGTATATTCCAATAACCCGGTTTTATCTACATAGATCTTAGAATTCAATGCCACCTGAAATGCTGAATTATCAGGATTCACAAATACTCCCATCTTCACGCGCACCTCGTCTTTCCAAAAATGTTTCCACTGCTGTTTTTATTTTACTACCTGCCTGATTTACGCCAACGGGTTACGGTTGCCTTTTGGACTTGTAACTCTTCCCCCAGAGGTCTGCTGGTGTGTCTGACACCGATTCATACTTATCCAGAATTTTCTCCTGTTTTTCCATAGTCCCACTCTGTATCACACGATTACCGTATAAACGACTTCACCTTCGACTTCGGCACCAGCGCCTGATACCCCTTCACGCTCCCGGTCTCCGGATCTTTGGTGCAGCATTTCTTCCACATGCGGGAGACCATGCCAGGACCCATACCGGTAAGCCGGAAGATCTCCTGGGGGGAACAGCCTCTGCGGTAGAGCTCCATGGCGCGTTTGCGGTTGCGGTAAACGCAGCGCTGGCCTAAATTCATGGCAGACTCATCGACGTCCTGCCATGAATTTTCTTCAGCAGTGGCAGAAGAACCGGCTGTCACCGGTTCTTTCGAAGCTTCACGCTCTGGTTCCTGCGGCTTATGCTTCATAGCCTCTACCTTCGCTTTCGCTCTGGCCGTCTTCCGAAGTTCCGGCTGTTCCGGCTGTCTCTGTTGTTCCGGCTGCTTCCGAAGCTCCAGCTGCTTCTGCTGCTCCGGCTGCTTCTGCTGCTCCGGCTGCTTCTGCTGCTCCAATGGCATTGCTTCCGTTTTCGGTTCCATCGCCGTCTCCGTTCTGCTCTTCTCCTTCTTCATGGACTTTTCCTCTCTTTTTCTTTACGAGAACCACTCCAATGACCGCTGCTAAAACTGCCGCTGCTCCGGCTGCTGCCGCATATTTCCATGCCTGGCTCTTCTTTAAGATCACGATGGTACCCTTGGCCGGAGCCGTAAATACCAGATAAGAACCATCCACTTCTGTATCCAGAAGCTCTACAACGCCGTCCTTTACCATTCCTGCCATCAGGCTTCCCCTGCCTTCTGCCAGCAGATGAAGGGTTACTTCATCCGGCACATCTGCTTCCTCTGGCACTGTCACCTCATAATCATAGGCTTTGCCCAGCTGATATCCCTCTGGTGCAGCAACACCTTTCAGAACCGTCTCTGTGCGGATCAGCTTGCTTCCCGGATAGAACTCGGCCTCTGCTAACAGGGATGCCATCTTGTCATCATCTGAAGCAATGGTGGTGTGATATGGCTGGTAAACGGCATGTACCTTGATATTGCCGGTGATATTGCTTAAATCCACATCCTCCCACTGGTAATAATAGCCATCCTTCTGTGGGATCGCCGGGATCTCAGAAGCCTTTACGCTGCTGCCATATTCACAATAAATGGTCTTCACCGCATTGTCATCCACCAGGAAAGATACCTGTAACTGGCGGAACCGATCCGGCATCTGGTCTAAGGCCATAAAATCATCATAGGACAGTCCTGTTGCCTGGCCGTCATAGGTGATGCCATCCACCGCTCCGATGCCGCCATCCACGTAATAGTTGCCTTCCACAGTACCATCGGTATCGCCATCTCCGGCAATGCTTCCGATCCACTCGCCGCCATCACTGGTCAGCGTGACCAGCGCGTAGTTTTCGTAGACATTTTTACCCCATCCGGCCACGCCGCCTATATAGTCATTACCGGTGACCATACACATGCTGTAGTTCCGGCGCAGGACGTAATCACTGCTTCCGGTGATACCGCCTACATAATCGCCATTCGCAGAAGTGATATCACCATAATTCTGGTTGCTGATCAGAGCGCCCATATTGGCTTTGCCGACCACGCCTCCGATATAATCCCGTTTACCGGTGATACCGCCTTCATTTAAGCATCCCTGAACCGTTGCTTTGGCCTGTCTGACCGTGTTTAATGTCTTTTCCTGATCCGTATCCAGATCCTGCTCTGGATCCAGACTGACCTCAACACCGATGATGCCTGCGATACCACCTACCTGATAGTCCGCTTCAATGCTTCCCGTATTGACACAGGCATAGATCGTACCATCCGTTAATTCTGTCTGGTCATCATTATCTGACACATCATCAAACAGATCGTCATCATCCATCTTATCCCGGACCTCATCAGCCTTGTCGGTAATGGTATTACGGATCTGGTCGATCTGATTCTCCAACTGCTGTCTCTGGGCCTGGGTCTGGTCTTTGCCGCTCTTTAAGCTGTCCTGAAGAGAATCTACATGATCAGCAAGACTGTCGATCTTCACTTCCAGCTCATCATCCATATTTTCCAGATCAGTCTTTAGATTGTTTCGGTTATACTTGATCTCATCCATCATCACATTGATATCTGAGGTCAGGTCTTCAATCTTATCACCAAAGTCCTCCACTCCGTTAACGGAATCTTCCGTAATGGAGCCCATCAGATCCAGAACCGCTTCGGATACCTTCTGCATATTTTCGTACAGCTGGGAAAGCAGCTCATAACGATGCTGCAGCCATGCCTTTAATGCGTCTGTATCCGTCAGATCGCCGTCATAGCGCTCCCTTAATTCCTTACGGATATCGTCAGAATCGTGAAGCTGCTGCTGGAGCGCGCGGACCTTGCTCTTAGAAGAATCCTTTACCAGACGCAGATGCAGATGATCCAGGGTCTCCTGCATATCGTTGGTCGTAGAATCCAGGTCATTGTTCATCTTATCGATGTCTTCCCGGTATACATCCTTGTAAAACTTTCCGATGTCCCGTACCTGATCCATGTTGTCACCGATCTGATCCAGGCTGTCGGTACTCTTATTGGCTGTGTCATCCACCGTTCTTGCCAGAGCCTTGCTGATATCAGAAAGACTGCTTAACTGGCTGTTTAACTGGTCATACAGATCTTCCTCATAATCAATGGTCAGATATGGCTCAAACTGTCCTACGATACCGCCTGCGTCCTTACGCCCCCTGATATCACCCAGGTTATAGCACTGGCTGATGATACCGCACTGACGTCCGGCGATTCCACCGATGTTATAACCGATATGCTCATATCCCACGGTTCCGTAGTTTTTACAGTCGGAAATCTTACCCTTAGAATATCCTGCGATACCACCTGCGTCATTGACCTTCTCCTTCTGGACTGTTTCTTTGATCTTATCGGTATTGATCGAAAGCTCACCGCTGTTAGAATCTTCTACTCCCTGATCAGAAGCGTTAATGTCGCCGTGATTTTCACACTGTTCTACCGTTCCGTCATTATTGCCGGTGATTCCACCGGTTTTATTATTGCCCGTTGTGACCGAATAGCTTTTACAGCCACGGATCACAGCGCCTTCTTCATTGGTTCCGGCGATTCCACCGATGGCTTCCTGACCGCTGACCATACCATGAAACTCGCAATTTTCAATCGTTCCACGATTGGTTCCGACGATTCCACCGATCTGCTTTTTGCTGCCGTCCGGTTTTACATTGCCTTTTACGATCAGGCCTCTTACCGCTCCGTCTGCTTCGATGTAACGGAACAGGCCAAGATTGGAACCGGAAATGGTAATATTGAGTCCACTGATCACATGGCCGTTGCCCTGAAAATTGCCGGCAAATACAGCAATCGGCTGGAAATCACTTCCATCTAAGCTGATATCCTGAGTCAAAACAAAGGTTTTTCCCTTGGAATAAGACTCAGATACACAGTTTTTACTCATCTGCACCAGATCATCCACACTGGTGATCACCACCGTGTTTTCATCGGTCACGGTCTCAGCCGCCGTCTCCACCTTTACATCTGCCAGCGCCAGAATCGGCTCCGCCTGTGACAGAACCAGGGTAGATGCCAGAAGGGCTGCGGTTCTTCTGCTGTTTAATTTCTGTCTTTTCATGATTCGGAAGCCTCCTCTTTTTCCTGTCCCCGTTTGCTGGATCTTGTCAATTCCGCCTTATCAATCAGCTTATCTCCTACTAACAGAAGCTGCGGCAGAACAGACATAACTAAAACAATGGAAATCAGCGCTCCACGTCCCAAGGTCTTACCTAAAGAAGCGATCGTCGCATTGGAAGTCAGCGCTCCGATGACGAATCCGGCACAGACCATCATCGTACCAGAAGTAATGATGGTTGGAAACGCCTGGTTTAACGTTTCTATGATCGCTGCCTTACGGTCTGTCATTTCTTCCCTGATCGCCATATAACGGCTGGTGATCACGATCGCATAATCAATCGTCGCACCCATCTGGATGGAGCTTACGATCAGGTAACTTAAGAAGTACATCTTATCATTGATCACATATGGGATCGCGAAGTTGATCCAGATACTTCCCTGAATCGTCAGTACCAGTAAAAATGGAAGTCCTGCGTTCTGGAAAGTAAATAACAGGATCGCCCATACGAACAATGCCGTCAGCACGCTGATCATGATGTTATCTTTCTGGAAGGAGTTGCTTAACTCCTCATTGCTGGTAGCGTCACCCACTACATAGGACTCATCATAATACTCTTTCACCATGTCACGGATCTCATCCACCACTGCAAAGGTCTCTGCGCCTTCTACGGCTCCCTTTAAGGTAAATACCATACGGTCGTATTTGTCGCCCTCCAGCTGCTCTCTGGCATCACAGATCTGCTGGTGCAGGTCATCGATCTCTTCGGATTTGTCATCATCAAAATCGATTCCGCCCTTTTCCTTCTGCTCGTAGATAAAGTCTACCATATCGATGATGGACACACGGTAATCCTCTAAATTCTTCATAAATGCACTGTACTGTTCATTTTCAAGAGCATAAAACTGATACAGCACCCGGCACAGATCCAGATCCACATCTGCCACCTCGGAAAATTCTCTTGGATTTAATTTGTCCACCAGAATGTATTTTCCATCATCAGTAACTTCTACATTGGCAAGACCTAACGCCGTGTCCACACGATCCATCTTCTCCAGACGGGCTAATATCTTGCCTTCCTTCTCATAATCACCCTTTGGAACAACAACCGCCATGGTATTGGTTACTTCAAAGGTCTTCTCGATCCGCTCTTTGGAGGCCAGATACTCATTCTTGATCTTGGAATCAATGGAGTTCTGGTCATAAATATAGGAACTCTTATTGGACAGAACTGCCGCTCCCGTCACGATCACTAAAAAGATCGGAATCGCGATAAAGCGGGTATGTACCACAAATTTGCCCCAGTAATTGATCTTTGGAACGAAGTTTTTATGCTTCGTGTTATCGATGGCATTGGACATCATCACAAGCAGAGCAGGCATCAGAAGGAATACGGATACCATACTCAGCACGATGGCCTTTACCATGACACGGCCCAGATCCATACCAATACCAAACTCCATGAACATCAGGGCCACCATACCGGAAATGGTCGTTAAACTGGAGGAAGATATCTCCGGGATCGCCTTACTCAAAGCTACCGTCGTTGCCTCTGTAGCTACATAATGCTCCCGCTCCTCCAGAAAACGGTGCAGGAAAATGATCGCATAATCCACAGACATGGCCAGCTGTAATACTGCCCCCACCGCATTCGTAACGAAGGAAACACTTCCGAACCAATAGTTCGTACCGATGTTTAAGAGCATCGATACTAAAAATACGATCGGCAGGATCGCGATCTCTGCATAAGTACGGGAGGTAAATAACAAAACTCCTAAAACAATAAAAACAACGATCACGCCGATCAGCTTCATATCTTCCTGAAGGGACTTGGCATCATCCTTGTCTACAGTCGTGTATACATAAGAAGAATATCCATCCAGCGAGTCCCTCACTTTTTCCATGGCTGTCTGGGACAACCTGGTGTCCTCCGGCTCATCGAAGGTCAACGTATACAATGCGCTGGCATCCTGATAATAATCGGTTACTTCTTTATCATCGTAATCGTCATCAGATGCATCATAGAAATCCACGGCAGAAATGCCATTGATATTCTCCATCTCCTTTGCCAGCTGCAATGCCTTTTCGTAAGTAATATTCGTCACCATGATCTTCGCTGATCCAAAGGTGGTAAACTGCTCATCCATAATGTCCAGGCCCTGCCTTGTCTCGGTGCTCTCAGGCAGATAATCCGTCAGGTCATTGATCACCTTTACCTTTGACATGGAAAGCACACTGTAAATGCAGGCCAGAATGAACAATGCAATAAAAGCTTTCCGCTTATTGACGATAAAGCGGGCCACTCTCATCATAAAACTTTCCGGCTCTCTCTTCTCTTCCATATTTTCAGTCCTTTCTTACAAGTCTTTCATAACTGATAATGCTTATTCTCACTTGCCCTATTATGGCTAAATATGGTAAAATACTCAAGAATCACTTTTTTCATTTTGTTTCAAATGAGACATGTTTTTATTTTTGTCCCACTATGTACAAATACGGAGGTTTGTTATGTCTAACCACCTGGAACCACAGGAAAAAATATCCGCCCGAAGAACCTACACACTGCTCCAGCAGGCATTTTTTAAGCTGCTGACGGAGAAACCATTTGAGAAGATCACCTTAAAAGAGCTGTGCGACACCGCCATGATCCCCCGCTCTACCTTTTACCGGTATTTTGAGGATAAATACGATCTGTTAGGCTACTGCCTCCAGAATTTTTTTGAAAATATGGATCTGGACATTGATGTGATCTATCTGAAAAACCCGGATGCCATGAAGGATTACCTGGCTAAGACTTTAAAGGCATTAGACACTGCCCACGTCCAGTTCTCCAGGATCTACCGTCTGAACCGGGACGGCGTTTTTATGGATCTTCTGCGCTCCCTTCTGATCCAGGTTCTTACAGACAAATTAAAACAGGCGGAGAAGTCCGGCATTCACTGCCGGATCTCTACGCCTGTCTTTACCTATCTGCTGGCTGATTTTTATATCAGCGTGGCAAAATGTTATTTAGATTTTGATGGAGAGTTCTCCGCCGAAGATTTCATTGAACATGTGGTGCTGTTTGCCAACAGAAACTTCTTTGAGTAAAACTCCTCGGAATAAAAACTCCTATTTATTGGACATCTTATCGATCGCTTCCCATAAACCGTTTAAGTAGGTTGCGCCTAATGCTCTGTCATACAGACCATAACCTGGACGGCCTACCTCGCCCCAGATCATTCTTCCGTGGTCTGGACGAACATAAACGTCATGTGGGCAGGTATCGTATACTGCCTTTACGATCTCGAACATATCCAGATCACCGGTGGAAGACAGATGAGCTGCCTCACGGAAGCATCTCTCGCCTAAGTACTTCACGTTACGGATGTGCAGGCATGCGATACGATCCATCTCACCAAAGTGGCGGATGATAGCCGGGATATCGTTAGCCGGGTTGGAACCTAAGGAACCGGTGCACAGGCACAGAGCGTTCGCCGGTGAATCGTGTAACGCTACGATCTTATCGAAATCTTCCTGGCTGTGGGAGATACGTGGCAGACCAAAGATCGGCCATGCCGGATCGTCTGGATGAACTGCCATCTTCACGCCAACTTCCTCGCATACCGGAATGATGGCATCCAGGAAGTACTTGTAATTCTCACGCAGCATATCCGGGGTAATGCCCTCGTACTGCTTCAGAGTCTTCTCCAACTCTGCCAGACGCTCTGGCTCCCAGCCTGGAAGTGTAAAGCCATGGCTGTCCTCTGCGGTTTTCTTAACAATGTCAAGAGGAGTCATGTTGCCTAATTCCTTCTCATCGAAGTATAAGCTGTTGGAACCGTCCTCCTCGATCACACGTGCCAGATCGGTACGCAGCCAGTCAAATACAGGCATGAAGTTGTACACAATAACCTTAACGCCGTACTTTGCCAGGTTGCGGATGGTGGTGATGTAGTTCTCGATGTATTTGTCACGGGTTGGCAGACCCATCTTGATGTCCTCGTGAACGTTTACACTCTCGATCACTTCACACTCAAGACCTGCTGCATGAACGCCATCGATGTACTCCTTGCACTCCTCGTCTGTCCATACCTCGCCTGCTGCCTTGTAATCCAACAGTCCCATGATGCCAGTCATGCCTGGAATCTGCTTGATCTGCTGCAGGGTGATCGGATCACTGTCTTTGCCGTACCAGCGGAATGTCATTTTCATAAATAAATCCCTCCTGAATAAAATGTTTTTCGTTGTCTGATAGTCTTATTATATCCCTTGTCTGCGTCTCTTGTCAACTAGTATACAAGTCTTTTTTTAAGAAATCCACCGGAATATCTGCACAAAATTTTCCTCTTGTGCCAGCTCCTGTTTTTCCTTACAATAAAAGTATCCGGCCAGCGGTTTTCCTGTCAGCTCCGACTTTTTGAGCGCAGATAAGCATTCCCCCGCTTCAAGTGCGCGGAGCACTAAGCGGCGGGTGAGGGGGGATGCTTCTGTCAGTGGGAGCTTTCAGCTCCCACTGACAGATCGCGAAGCGACTGCGTTCATGAGCAAGTAGCGAAGCGGATTGCGAATGTCCGCTTTACCGCGCTCCGGCTTTTCGAATTCATGAAACAGATAAAGGGGATTACATCTATGGATCAGACCATCTACACCATCCCGGTCATGGTAGATAAGAAGATTTACCGGGATTTTGCGCTGTTTAACTGCTTTAAGCGCCAGAAAGGCTACCGCTCACCAGCTATTTTCACCGGAAGCTTCCTGATTTTCGCTGCCATCTGCTTTCTGATGCGGGCTCAGGCAGAACAGGCAGTGCTCCTGGGAAGCGTATTGGCTTCCATCGCCATCATTCTTCCGGCGGTTTATTTTGGGACCTTTTTCCACTCTATCCAGGTCCAGTCAAAAAAACTGAAGCTGCAGACGCCCCAGTACGCCTACACCGTTCAGCTGGGCACTGCCGAAGAGGGGATCGAAGTCACCAGCAAAAAAGAAAAGCAGGCGAAAGTCACCTGCAAATGGTCCGAGGCGTTAGAAGCCTGGAGAAATAAAGACTGTATCTATCTCTTTATCTCCAGCCGCCAGGCATTTTTGCTGCCCGACGGCCAGGGCGGTGTTTCCACCGAAGAGTTATGGAAGCTGCTTAGCGAACGGATGGAGCCTTCGAAGCTTCACGGATGATCTCCAGATCCAGGTCCACGCCAGCCTCTAACAAATGATCATTAAAATCGTACTCTGTGGTATGCAGAGCCGCATAATCTTCCCCATTGCCCAGGTAGATCATCGCGCCTGGGCATTTTTTTAAGTAATAGCCGAAATCTTCGGAAGCGTAAAATGGATCGCTCATGACCACGACCTGTTTTCCAAGCTTCTCCGCACAGGACTTCACCAGATCCAGACACTTCTCATCATTCACCGTATCCGGGAACCGGTCGGTCTCCTCAAAGCGGACCGTTAAACCCTCTCTCTCTGCCAGTTCTTCTGCTCTCTCACAAAGTTTCTCCTGAAGCTCATCCATCTCTTCCCCATAGAACGCCCGGAGAGTCATGGACACTTCCCCTCTTCCGGCGGAAATGCCGAAATTCTTGGTTCCGATCTCCGTGTGGACCAAAGTCGCCAGAACAATGCCCTTATGCTCTTCCTTTAACAGCTCGTTCATATATAAAATGATCTCCGCGATCGCCACTGCCGGGTTCTTTCCGTTCTGCGGCTGGCTGGCATGGGAAGTCTTTCCTTCGAATAAAATAGTAAATCCCACAGATGCCGGCTGGCATGCACCGTAATACAGATCCACGCTGCCTTCCGGATATCCGGTCAGATTGTGAAACGCATACACCTGTTCCATGTGTTCTTTCTCGATCACCTGGGAACATTCCAGGCCACCGGCACCGATCTCCTCGCCATGCTGGAAGATCAGGATCACATCGCAGTCCGCTCCGCTCTGGTCTAATTCCAGGGCAAGACCTGCAAGCATGGAAGAATGGCCGTCATGACCACATTTATGTCCCTGACCTGCTGTTTCCGATACATAAGAAACCTGACAGGTTTCTCCGATCGGAAGGGCATCAAAATCAGCACGGAAGCCAAGAACCTTCGCTCCTTCCTTTCCGCAGCGGTATACCGCATAGAACCAGGCACCCATATCTTTGATTTCCAGTTTTGTATGTTCTTTTAAAAATTCCATCAGATGCGCTTTCGTCCAGGTCTCCTGGCAGGAAAGCTCCGGATGTTTGTGAAGTTCATGACGAAGCTTGGTGATTAATTCCAGATTTTTCTTATTCATATGATTTTCCTCTTTTCACACAGAGCCTTTTTCTGGCAACATTATAAACCTTAGCTTCGTTTTCCGTCAACCATCGTATCCGAACATCCGCCTCCCTTCTGTCCGTATCCAAACATCTGTCCCCTTTTAGCCAGCGTCTGGTTACCGTCTGTACACTGCAATCGTCTTTTTTCTTCTCCAACAGACACAACTCGTCCCTTTTGTCCGTCTGACCCGTCTATCTGTCCGTACACTGTTGACAGATTGGCCCATTTGTGCTATTTTAACACTAACGCTGAAACAAACAAGTGAAGCATGCAGGAAAAAGCAGACCGCTTGCCGAAGGAGTAACACTCTCAGGCATCCCGATCCGGGATAAGGACTGTATGTGGATGTAACTCTGGAGAATCCCGTCAACGGGTGCCGAAGGTGCAACGCAGATTTCTGCGAATCTCTCAGGCAAAAGGACAGAGAATGTAAATACAGCTTTCTCCGGGTTTTTTCGTTCAGCCAAACCAACCAGGAGGAGTATATCTATGTCCAACACATGGCAGTCTGTGGAAACCGCTCTGTTTCCGATCGTTTCCAGCATCAACCAGTATTTATCTAACTATATTTTGGTATTTTTATTGCTTTCCGTGGGAATCTGGTACAGTATCAAGACCCGTTTTATCCAGATCCGCTGTTTCGGTGAAGGCATGAAAAAAGTATTCGGCAATCTTTCTTTAAATGGCAAAAAGCATGAACAGGGCATGAGTTCCTTTCAGGCTTTAGCCACCGCCATCGCCGCCCAGGTAGGAACCGGCAACATCGTCGGAGCTTCCGGAGCTATCTTGACCGGCGGTCCTGGAGCCATCTTCTGGATGTGGCTCATCGCTTTCTTTGGCATGGCAACCATTTACGCGGAGGCAGTTCTGGCTGTTGACACCCGTGTAATAAAAGAAGACGGAACCGTACACGGCGGCCCGGTCTACTACATCACGAAAGCATTTTCCGGTGGATTTGGCAGATTCTTAGCTGGCTTTTTCGCCGTTGCGATCATCCTGGCGCTGGGCTTTATGGGCTGCATGGTGCAGTCCAACTCCATCGGTTCCACCTTCCAGACGGCTTTCGGTGTTCCATCCTGGATCATCGGTATCATTTTAGTCGTGATCTGCGGTTTTATTTTCCTGGGTGGTGTAAAGCGTCTGGCTGCAGTGACAGAAAAGCTGGTTCCAACCATGGCTGGCTTATTCCTTTTAGGAGCCCTTCTTGTCCTGATCATCCGTTTCCGCCATATTCCAGAGACATTTGGCATGATCTTCCGCTACGCCTTCCAGCCGCAGGCCATCATCGGCGGCGGCTTCGGCGCTGCGATCAAAACTGCCATCAGCCAGGGAGCCAAACGAGGGCTCTTCTCCAATGAAGCCGGTATGGGCTCCACCCCACACGCCCATGCCTTAGCCAACGTGGAGACCCCACACGAGCAGGGCATTGTAGCCATGGTAGGCGTTTTCATCGACACTTTCATTGTTTTAACACTCAATGCCCTGGTCATCATCTCCACCCTTTACACTGGAGACGGCGTTCTGGCAAATGGTTACACAGGAGAAATCACCGCCGTGATCGGCAAGACCAACCTGGCACAGACTGCCTTTGGCACCGTATTCGGCAGCGAAGCCGGTCCTATGTTCGTAGCGGTCTGCCTGTTCTTCTTCGCCTTCTCCACCGTATTAAGCTGGAACATGTTTGGCAAGATCAACACCATTTATCTCTTCGGCAAAAAATCTACCGTAGTCTATACCGTCATCGCCCTGGTATTCATTTTCTTAGGAACCGTCAGCAGCAGTGACCTGGTATGGGAATTAACCGATCTTTTCAATAACCTGATGGTGATTCCTAACGTGATCGCACTGTTTGCATTGACGAAAATGGTGCTGACAGACGCAAAGAAACGGATGGCACCATTACGGAAAGAATAATCGTATCATCATCACATAATGGGTTGGTATTAGAAATTTAGTCAATTATACTTTACTAATTTTAATTTTACTAATTTATCTCTTTTCAATGAATTCTATTTCTGTAGTTGCTCCAAAGCCAATCCGATCAGTCTATCTGCCTGATCTGCCATGAATAGCGGAATATTCAACACATCACCATCCAGTTTCAGATTGTCCAAGGAGAAACGGATGCGGAGTTTGACCTTGTCAGGGAACAGTTCCTTGAACTTCTTCATACTCTTGCTGGTTGTATTGGCTTCG
>ERZ773156.1246-NODE-1246-length-15576-cov-5.27524_pt1 | contig 15576 bp, 10 predicted proteins | sample MGYA00511895_ERZ773156 | MGnify/ENA primary metagenome ERZ773156 (study PRJEB29015, sample SAMEA2737850) | human gut metagenome | biome: human gut; feature: human-associated habitat; material: faeces | place: China | collected 2012 ...
ACAAATTAAATTATGTGATCTTATTTTTCTTTTAGTTTAAAATACATCTGGCATTTCTCCAGAAATAAATTCTTTATTCTTAGTGCTATTTGGATTATTTTCAATGCTCGCAGTTACATTTAAACTCTGTGAATCCTCTTTAGCTTCTACTTTTGGAGTAATTATTTCAGAAACAATAACATACTTTTTCTTAACAAAATTATTTTTATTAAGAATATCATTTAAATCAATATTAATTGACTTTCCATCATCATCTGTTTTAATATTATTTTCTCCTATATCAATTTTTGTACTAATAATATTATTATTTTCATCTACCTCATATAATTTTAATGTTTTATGGTTTATTGTTCCCTTATCAATCTTTAATATTACTGAAGTTTCTGGAGATTTTGCATCAACTTCTACTGCTACTTTACTAGGTATTCCCCCAGCAATATTATTAGCAGTTTCATTTATAATTGATTTATTTGTTTTATTGTCATAATCTAATAGTCCTATACTTTCTATTGTTGAAGGATTATTTTTAATATCTAATTTACCATTAAAATATTGAGTAATTAACTCATCACTATCTCCACATTTATAACTTAATATATTTTCAGATGGATTTATATTAATCCCCTCTTTATTCGGTCTTATATTATAACTTGCCTTAACCTTAATAGGTATTGATATTTTTTTATCTCTTCCATCAAATACATATTTTGAACCATTATGTTTAAAATTCATAGGTTTTTTAAATGATATTGTAAACTTAGAATCTTCATTCTTATATATTTTATATTCACTATTTTCTACATCATCAGTTACTAATTTAATATCATCTGGTAGTTTTCCTGTTATATTTATAGAATTAACAGATATACTTTCCTTATCTCCCTCATTAAAAGGTACTTCTTTTGGAGTTATATTGTAATTCAATGTAAATTCCTTTCCTGGATAAATATTTTCATCACTACTTATAGTAGCTTCAAATATTTCATTGTTTTTAAAATAACCATACTCTCCTTTTAAAACACTTTTTTCATTATTATTTGATTTTTCTATAACTTCATAAGTGATTTTATAAGTTTTTTTACTAAATGGTAGCATTAAGTTATGCTCTCCAGAAAATGTTGCACTTGAAATTTCTCCAGGAGTAGTATTTTTTGAAGGATAAAATTTAAATCCACTTCCCTGTTGCATAAATTTTATATTTTTTTTAAAATCAACTAACCACTTATCATGAATTTCAGGCATATCTTCCAATGTATAGTACTTCTTATAATAGTTAATAGTATTATTAATATCATTGCTCATATTTCTTATATATTTAGGTTCAGTATTACCATAATAATTATAATTTAACTCAAAGGCTCCACTATCTTCATAGTTATAATACTCTACATATATAGGATAATACTTATCTTTCTCTAAATAAATAGGATCAAAACTACTATAATAAGTTGGTCTATGTGGAGAGAAATTAGATCTTAAATATACAATTCCATTATCAAATCCTTGATCATTACCTGGATATCCAGCAAAATCTATTCCCCAATCATTATTAGTAAAGTCTATTTTTTTATTATCAGTTGTTATCCATGCTCTTACACCATCATCAGCGTAAGCCCCTAATACATACCACCCACTCTTTTCCGGCTGTATATAGCCCCAGTACTTATTTATCGCTGAATAGTATTTTCCAAAATCAAGTCCTTTATTATTAACTGAATCAAAAAATATACTATTAGAATTTTTATAATATGAAATGGTAGCTGGTAAAATTTCAGATTTTCCTTTTGACTTTTGGAACAATTTATTTCTATCAGTCCATGTCTTTTCTGTCTTATCACTACTTGGAATTAGGTTCTCATAAAACATAACATTTAGATTTCCTTCTTTGCCTATATCTACATCACTAGTATTTATTATGTTACCGTCTGAATGTAAAGGCAGTGTTCCATCTTTAATTGAATTATTATCTTCATCAATAAAATTATATTTAAAATAATATTCTTTTTTCTTATCGCCTATTCCCTTAACTTTTATATCAGCATAACCTTGTCCGAATATCTCTGTTGCTTCTGTAGCCTTTCCAAGATTAATATTATTCTTAGAAGAGTTATATGTGCTTCCCACTTTTCCTCTAGAATCTCTTATATCAATAGTTGCTAGTCTTTGTCCTATATTAAAAGTTAAATTTGGAAATTTAGCTATTTCATTATTATTTGCACTATTTATAATCTTTGCCTCTACATCTTGTTTTAGAATACTTCCTGTATCATTATGCCCTTTATATGTAACTTCAATATTAAAGTTATTAGCATTAAAATTATTATTTTCATCTTTTTTATAGGTTATTGTTAATTGATACTTTCCATTTCCTATATCCTTAATGCTAACTTTATCTCCTCCAAGTACCTTTACATCATCAATGCTTACTCCTTTTGGTAGCTTATCAAAATCTAGTATTGTTTTTACTGTAACTTCTGATTTTACCATATTTAAGGCTTCATTAAACTTATTCTCAAGAGATTTTGGATTATTGTTTCCGACTAATATGTTTTTAGTCGCATCACCAAATTCAGCTAATTGATATACAGTACCATACCTAGAATATCCTTTATACCTATTTCCACCAACTTCAAATTCATCATCAGATTTTATTAAAATTCCTGAATCTGAATTTTCATCTCCACACTTTTGCACCTTTTCTTTATATCCATTTAAATCTAATTCTTTTACCTGTCCATCTTTTAATCCTATTAAATCCTTATTTTTTACTTCATTAACATCACCAAAAAACATAGGATACATTGTTATTCCAGAATCAGCAACTTCCTTTGCCATATAACATGAATATATTTGTCCTAAAATATTATTAAAGTATTGAGTTTCTGTAAATTTTTCATTCTCAAACTCTTGATAATTTTTTAAGTTTTTATTACCCCTAATAGATATATTACTATCTTTTGTACATTTGTATATTTCATTAAGACATGTCTCTAACTTATCAATTTTATTACTTATACAATTATAGTCTTCTTTTTTTATATAATAATTTATTTGACTTAAAGTATTTATGTAATTAATTCTTAATAAACTATTTAATTCATTTATATTATAATTAACTTCATTTATTTTACTCCCAATATCATAATATCCCCACCAAGAAATGTGTGTCCTATATATGTAATTATTAATATCATATATGATATCATTTGCTTTTTTAATATCTTCTTCTAAATTATTTTTTTCATCATCATATCCAATCAAATTATTCCACTCTTTTAGACTCTCATTAAAATTTTCATTTACTTCTCTTTGCCCACTCCACATTCTATTATTTATTTCATCATCACCTAAATAAAAATATTTTTCAGATAAATAAGTATTAACACCATCATATTGTATTCCATTATTATTAAAACCTATATCACCATGGTAATAACTACTTCCAAAACTACTAATAATATTATATTTATTAATATCATAATTTTCTATATCTTTATTATTATTATAGTTACTCATCCAAAAATCTTTTTTACTTATATCTCCTTCACTTTTGAAAAATTTTCCTGTATATGCATTGGCAAATCCATTTGTCATAAGTATAATAACTTTTTTGTTATTATTATTCTCTTTATTTAGTATTGCCTTAGCTAATCTTAAAGCATCACCAGTATTTGTTCCTAGGTGATTTATATCTTCTTTTTTATACTTTTCAATAACATCAATGTACTTGCTACTATTTAATTCTCTAACAATACTTGCAGAACCATTATATTCTACTATACCCAATCTTCTATTAGATCCAGTAATAAAATCATTTGCAAATTTTGTTACAGCAGCTTTTACATTAGTTATGTTATTACAGTTAGTTTTAGATGTATCAACTATAACAACAGCATCAATTGGCTTTTCTTCAATAGATAATTTTTCTGGCTCTATATTATAACTAATATTAATACTATCTCCATCATTTATATTAACTGTTCCTGTACCATTTTCAGAAATAGTAACATCCTCAGATTTATTTATCTTAATATTAAATTTAGGATTATTAAATACAATTCCATATGAAACCATTCCAGCCATACTAAAAATTAATAATAAACTTATAATAGCAAAATTTACTCTTCTTTTAGTTTTTAATAAATTCATTTTAATCACCTCCATCCAAGCTTAATTTTTATTTCTAAAGGTTAATATATTGCTTACTTTATATGGTGTATTCTTTTTAGTATCAAATGTAATTTCAATTTTAATAGCATTAGCATTTTTAAAATTATTGATTTCTTCTTTATCTTGTGTTGATTCTTCTGTTAAAGAAGTTAATTCAATGCTACTAACTAAATCTCCTATTTTAAATTCTTCCGAATCATTCTTCTTCATATATAATGATTTATCTTTTAATATAAATGTTGTATGTTCATTTTTATTTTTACTATTATTAAAAGTTAGTTTAAGATAGCCCTCTTTTGATTTCAAAGAATCCTTTTTTAGACTCTCAGTATAATTATTATTTGAAAGAACCTCATTTTTAATATTAGTTAAGCTTTCTATATTAGATGCTTCCATAGCTGAGTCAGTAAAATAATTCATTATGGCCTTTGCTTCCCTTTGAAAATCTATTTGATTGCTTGTCTTATCTAAAGTTACATAATTTGAAATGAAAAATGGACCAACTATCATTAATATTATTGCTATTAAGGATAGTGCCACAACTAATTCTATAAGAGAAAGCCCTCTTCTTTTAAATTTTAAATTTTTCATTTAATCACCAACCTTCTCTTAATAGCTTAGTTTACTTCCCAATTGCTTGTTTTAACTAAATTTAAAGTATTATCACTCATGTTAGTTTGTGATTTTATTGTAATGAAATTATTACAAACCTGTCCTCTAAATAAATTTTTAAAAGAATCGTAATTTTGAGATATTATTTTTTTTATAAGATTGTCATCATATACTAAGTCAATTTTTTTACTTTCTTTAACATCTAGATTATCAGCCGTTATAATAGTTCCATTAAACTTTAAACTTTTATCTTTAGAATCTAATATTACATTTTTCTTTGTAACTATTATTCCTGCACCAATTCCATTTCCTAGAGATATTTCATTATCAGTTACATCTGTTGAATTCCCATATTTAATTGTAAGATTTCCACCCTTATCATTTTCAGAATCTATATAGATTATCGCCTTAGTTAACTTTCCATCACTATCTTTAATATCCACAATTTTTCTTACTTCCTTATCAGGAAATTCAATTTCTGAATTATCATTATTTTTTGTATTAATTAAGCTTCCTATATAATTAATTGCCTTTTCATACTTCTCAACTTGATTTATGCTAATATCAGTTATATTGTCTAAGGTAGCATTTTTATTGTTTAGCTTTACTTCATTATTGCTTATGGTAGCTCCTATACTAGTTGTATTATCAGGTAAACTTATTCCCTCTAAATGTGTAGTTTCCTTTGCATTTTTAATATTATCCTTAAAATATTTTGCTTTTTCATCAACAGAATCTAACTTTGCAAGTTGTAGTGGATTATAATATTTAAATTCCACATTTCCATTATCAACTGTATAGGCAATATAATTTCCCTTAACAGAAACAGATTCCCCAGTTTGATAGGCTTCAGGCTTTGTATTTATGTAAGCTGTTCCCATTATAATGGCCTCTTGTCCTATATTTATACTTGATCCACTTCCTATATCATCTGTATTTACTATAATTGCACTAGAATTATTTATTTTACCTGTTAATTTATCTTCAGTTCTATTACTATTTATCCCATAAAAACCCTCATTTAAATTTATTGATGATTTCTCTCCATTTAATATTAAATCATTCATTGCATAAACAGGATAATTAGAAATAATATTTCCTTTACTAACATCTTTATCAAAACCAATCTTATCTCCATTTATCCCTAAATTTCCTGTGTATACACCTAAATTGTTATTTAAATTACTATGAGATTTTTTTGATTCATCATTTAAATTCAAATTACTCTTATTATTTTCTGTTTCACAACCAACTTTTAAATTGCTTCCTTCTCCACCAAGTCTTATATCATTCTTACTTACCAAAGAGCCATTATTAACACTAAGTGTTCCTCCATTAATAACAACCCCATCTCCCTCTTTTTTATTAACCATACTTCCTATTGTAAATTTTTTCTCTTTGACAACATTTGCTGATACAAAAATCCCCCCATCAACATTTAATGTAGACCCTGTACCAACATTTAAGTTTTCTCCAACAACTAAACCATTTGAACATACATTATATAAAGGAAACTCTTCAATTTTATAAGCTCCATTATAATCTGGAACTTCAATATTAAAAGTTAAAGATACATCTTTATAGTTCTTATCTCCATCTAATTCTTTAACATTAAACTTAGAATCTAACCTTAAACTTATTTCTTCCTTTTTATCATCATCAGGTATAGTCTTAAAATTTAAAATTCCATTTAAACCACTTCCATTAGATACTTTTTTATTATTTATATCAATAAGTGTAATATCATAATTACCCTCTTCATTTTTTTCTTTATTTTTATCTTCTTTATCCATTTTAATTAAATTGTTATTAAACTTAACTTTATTATTTTCTAATAAAAATACTTTTTCATTTTTAATAACTTCACTATTAGGATTTAATTGCTTTATAATATATTCCTTATAAGCTTTCTTGAATATTTTATTCTGACTTTCTTCCTTTTCAGATGATATTTTTTTATAACCATCCTCTGTTTTATTACCACCTGATTTTAAATCTTCTTCTGCTGATAATGATGTATCTTCTTTTGCAACAGCATCATTTCCATAAGTTATAGCCTTAGCAGTAAGAATATCTAAAGCTTTTTGAACTTTATCAAGTCCTGATTCTGACATATATAAATTTTGAGTTTTCTTACCATGGACAATCATTGCCTTATAGTTTGTTAAAGAAAGTGAAACTATAGCAGTACCTATTACAGCAATTATAGCTAATACTACTATTACATAAGCAAGAGTTGCCCCTTTTCTTTTTTCCCTATAAAACATGTTATCACCCTCCTATAAACTCAGTTGTATTAAGGTTATAAAGAATCTCATCTTTTTCCTTAATCTTTAAATTAATATTAAATAATTGCCCTCTTAAATCTTCGCTATTTCCCTCTATATAATTTTTAAATACACTTATATTGCCATGAGAATTTTCAGTTGAAGTATAAATATTATAACTTATTCCACTTCCTTCATTCTTACATGTATAAATGTTCAATCGACTTCCTGAGCACTTATTTGACACTTTTAAATCTATTTTTTTATTTGCAGAACTTCTATAAAAATACACCATTATATCAGTTTTTTTCTCTCCATCCTCTAATTCAAAATCATCAGTATATTCATTTAATATTTTAACAAGCTTTTTTCTTTCTTCACTTGGACTATCAGGGGTTGATATCTCTTCTCCCTTATCTTCATTTTCTGCTTTTATATTTATCTCACCATTACTATTCTCATCTATAAAAAGAGTTGTAATTTCATTATCACTATTTTTTAGTTCTTTATTCTTTATAAGTAACCAGCGTCTAAGCTTTATACTACTTCCTTTAAAAATTCCATTTACTATTTTAGCTTCTTCCAAGTCATTATCTTTATCATCAATTATTTTAATTGTATTGTTATCTATGTATTTTTTTAAAATATTTTCTTTTGAAACAATTTTATAAACTGTTATAAGGCTTTCTCCTATATATACCACATAATTTTTTTTCGGCTCTTTTTTATCCAAAGTATGTTCCTTACCACTTTCTCCATTATCCTCAAGCTTCCCCTGTGTTATATCTCCATCTATATTAAATTTCTTCTTATTATTAGGGTCTACATATTCACCTTCAATTTTATAAGTTGGATCATCTTTTGTCTTTATAACATTTAAGTTTCCAAGCTTTAATGTAGCTTTATTACTCTCACTATAATTTGCATCTGAGTCTATTTTCTTAAACTGGCTTAATTTAATTGTTTTTAATTGTTCTATGACACCTTGTCCAGCATTTATAGCCTGCTCTTTTGTGGCACTTTTTGCTGATGTTTTAACAGCTGTTAAAGTAAAGCTACCTAGGGGTATCATTATTAAAGTAAACAAAACTAAACTAATTATAGCTTCTATTACTGTAAACCCTTTTTTACTTTTTCTTTTTTTGATACCCATAGCTTCACACACCTTTTCTATTAATTTTTAATCACTTTAACTTTGCCCTCTGTGGTTACATTAACTCTTGGACTTTTTTCGTCATCCTTATTTATTATTAAATTAACTTCTTTATCTGAACTATTCACAATTTTTATGTTAGCTCCAGATTTATCATCTTTATTTACTCTCTTCTCTGAGAATATTTCAAAGTTTATATCATTTCCATTTGGTTTAAATTCTTCTCCATTACCTTCAAATTTTGTTGGATAACTTTTCCCTTCAACTTTGTATTTATAATAGTACTTTCCATTATCACCTGAAATGTACATCTCTATATTACTTACTGAATTTTCATCATTATTTAAATATGTTTTTTTATCTTTATCACCTGATTTACCTAAAACTATTGTTGGGAAATCTGAATTTATAGGTCTAACAGTCATTAAGAAATCATTCTTAACCTTTGAATTTTCTAATTCATTTTCTATTGTTCCTGTTCCAACTACACTTGCTCCTGAAAATGGATTTTCCTTACCGTACTTCTCATCAGCTGTTGTAAACTCTTCTTTTGAAGCATCTATCTTTGGAATTGCAACAAGTTGTATATTCATATTTGCAGATACATTTCCATCAGTTTGTGCACTTAAATTAAAATTAAGTATATTTATGTGCTTTGGATTTTCTTCAATAGACTTAATAAACTTCATAACATTATCATAAGTACCATTTACACTTAATGAAACTGTCATTTGGTTTAAGTTATATATTTCCTCTTGTTTTTTATTTTTTTTATCTTCATTTTTCTTCTTATCAGTTATATTATTATAATCATTAACTATTCCCTGTATTTGGTTTTTATTTTCATCATTCTCACTTTTACTAGAAGAATCTCCCTCTTGCTTATCCATAACTGGCATAGTTTTTATTTCAGAAAAACTCATAGTTCCTTTAACATTTGTATCATTCATAAGATTATTTAATTCTAATATTATATTTGGCTGTGATATGTTTGAATAAAAGCCTGATGTTAAGTTTTGAATTTCTGAATTAAAAATATTTATTTCTTCCTTATTAGGTTCTATTGAATTAACCATTTTCACATCATCATTATATTCTTGCTTTACTTTTAGTTCTTTTGATTTTAAATCTTTCAATTTGTTATATTGATAATCCCAAACCACTTTATAGTATCCAAAACCAACAACCCCTAGAGCTAGGACAAATAATAAAGTTTTTTCTCTTTTATTAATTTTCATTACTTCCTACCTCCTTTAAAGTACAGCTTATGGAGAATGAATAATCTCCCTGTGCATTTCTTTCTCCAATTCCACTTATATATGTATTTTCTATAAAACCTAAATTATTTAAGTTATATTGAAGATCACTTATAGCACTTCTTGTTTTTGATAATGCTTGTATAGTTAAAGTTTTATTATCTATACTTATTTGAGTAAATACTAAATCCTTAGGAACAGTACTATTTATTATTTTAATTCTTTGAGTAGTTACATAATTATTATCATAAACTTGTCCTGTAGCAACTTTCACATTATTATAATACTTTTCTAAGTCATCATGCTCCTTTTCAACTTTAATTGCTACACCTAACTTTTCTTTCATATCTGGGTTATCTATTTCTCCTTGATAATAACTTATGTTTTTATTTAAAACATGCTCTTTTAACATGTTCACTGAAAAATTAACTACAAATATAAAGGCTAAGGCTCCAATTATTCCAAATCCTATGTATTTTCTTTTTGAATCACTTTTTCTTTCCTCAGTTATATGGGAGAAAAAGTTAAAATCTCTCATTATTTATCACCAACCTAAAGTCTTATTAAGGCTCCAATAGCGTTTATGTATTCTGAAATATTCACTTCTTCTACACCTTTTTTAAATTCTATATTGCTATTTCCTTGAACTATCTTTACTTTCATATTTAGTTTAGATGATACATATCTTTCTAGTCCCTTTATGTTTGAACTTCCTCCACAAATATATATCTTGTCTATATTATTTTGAGTATTTTTACTTTTATAATATTTAATTATTCTACTAGCCTCATCAAACCAAGAATCTACAACTTCTCTAACAACATGCTCTAAAGGTCCTTCTTCCCTATTCATCAAATTACAATTTTCTCTCTTTTGCATTTCTGCATTTTCTAATGAAATTTCTAAGACCTTTGATATTTTGCTATTTAAATAATTACCACCAGATTTTGTAGTTTTTATAAGTATTAACTCATTGTCTTTCATTATTGTTAAACCTATATTCTCAGCTCCCATATCAATACTTAAAATAGACTCCTTTATTTCAGGATTCATTACGTAATAAGCTTTTCTTTTAGAATTATAATTTAAATCTAAAGCATATGGTTTTCCACCAATTTTATTAACAAGCTCTGCATAGGAATAAACCATCTTATTAGGATAAACCACAATTAAAACCTCTAGCTTTTCATTCCCATCAATAACCTTTTCCTCTAAAACATTATATTGAATCATATGATCCTCTAAGTTTATAGGAAGATATTGCTGAACTTCGTACTTAATAACTGATTCTATTTCATCCTCATTAACCCTTGGAATAATAATTGTTCTACTTATAACAGAAGTGCTGTTTGTAGTAAAAATTACATTATCATTCTTAACATTATTAGAATCCAAAGCCTCAGTAATAGCTCTAGCCAAACTATCTATATCCTTAATATGACCATCATCTATACTACCTTTTGGAGTCTTAAAAGAAAAAGCCTTGTCTATAATAACCTTATTTTTATGATATCTCCCAACAATAATCTTTGTATTCTCACTTCCAATATCAATAGAAATAGCTTTTTTACATATAACACTCTTAGCTTTTTTCTTACTCCCTTTTTTATCATTCTTTTTCTCAGAATTTTTCTTCTTAAGAGCCTTAAGTATATCAGAAACATTCATCTGCAATATGCTCTTCTTCTCTTTATTTTCTATTGCCAAAACTTTCCCTCCTTTACCTTTATAGTTGAAAAGTGCAAGGAAAAAATTCCTTACACTTTTTTCATTATAATTTAAAAATCATTTTATTATTTCAATAATATTAAAACTCTTAATTCTGTTCATTATTTTTTTCCTTAGGTGCAGGTTTAGATTCTTCTAAATTATATGGAGATTCTCCATTAGGATATACTTTTTTATCACCAATAGAAACAACTATACTCGGATCATCTTGATTTCCTGAAACTTTAACAACAAAATTTGAATTATCAACTGACTTCGGAACTGGAATAGTTTGTAAATAACTTTTTAATGCTTCAGCTTGAGGATTTGTTGCATTTTCAGATTCCTTAACACTACCTTTATTGTTATTACCAGTTGGTGCTTCTAAAGTAAACACTTCACTCTTAGTAACTTTATTATTACCTTCTCCTTCTTCAGTAGATTTAGGTACTATTTTTCCTTCTGCTATTAGAGCTGATGTTGCATCATATATTGTTTTTGCACTTGCTATATCAGCTTTAACTCTTGATTTTCTTTGAATTGACAAGAAGTTTGGTATTGCTATTGCTGCTAATATTGCTATTATTGCTATTACTATAATAAGTTCAATTAGCGTGAACCCTTTCTTTTTTTTGTTTTGTTTTTTTGTATTCATTGGTTTTCCTCCTTAAAATAATATGTAATTTATATTAAAAGCTAAACTTTTAATTCTTATTAATTATCCTTTTAACCTATACTGTTATACATTTTAAACATAGGTGTTAATATTGAAATTAGTAGAAATCCTATAATTATTCCCATAACAACTATCATTGCTGGCTCTATTAAGGCTGTTGCTGTTTGTATTTCTCTTTCTAGTTCATCATCATAAAAATCTGCTGTTTTATCTAATATGCTATCTAGTGAACCTGCTTCTTCTCCAACCTTAACCATAGAAGCAAGCATTGGTGGGAAAATTTTTATTTTCATTATTGAATCTCCTAATCCTTCCCCTTTTAAGACCTTTTCTTTTACTTTTAGTAATTCCTTCTCTGCAATTTTATTTCCAACTACAGAGGCAACTATTTCTAGAGAGGTTACTAAAGACATTCCACTTGATGATACTATTCCCATTGTTCTTGTAAATCTAGAAACTATTATTTTTTGAGTTAATTTCTTTATCACTGGAATTTTTAAGTTTATTATACTTAACTTGTATTGACCCTCTTCACTCTTTAAATATTTGCCAAGTAATATAATTGCTGTTACTAAAATTAAAAAAATTATAATTCCATACTTACCTAACATTTTGCTTGTCCCAAGAACCATCTTAGTTGATGTTGGAAGGTCTACATTATTTTCTTCAAACATCTGCACAAAGGTTGGCATTACAAAGGTAAGAATAAAAGTAATAGCAATAATAGCTACCACTCCAAGAACTATAGGATAAATCATAGCACTTTTAATTTTTCCTCTTATCTTTGTCTCTTTTTCATAGTACTCAGCCATTCTTTTTAAGATTATATCTAAATTACCACTTCTCTCACCAGCATCAATCATGCTAGTAAGTAAGTTTGGAAAAACATCCTTTCTTTTTCTCATAGAGTTTGCTAGAGTTTCCCCTCTTTTTAAATCTCCATTTACTCCAATTAAGGCTTCCCTAACCTTTGGCTTCTCACCTTGCTCTATTAATATATTTAAAGCCTTACCAATAGACAATCCAGAATCTAACATAACATAAAACTGTCTACAAAATATTGCTATGTCCTTAAGCTTTACCTTACGATTAAAAGAAAAACTGATTTTATTTTTACTATTTTCTTTTTCTATACTTAGAGGATAATATTGATTTGATAAAAGCATTTCCCTAACTTGGCTTTCAGAATCAGCACTTTGAGAACCTTCTATTCTTTGCCCTTCTGAATTAATAGCTTTATATTTAAAATTTGCCATAATTCCTCTCCTTTTCTTTCACCAAATTACATATCATAAGTTATATTTAACATTTCTTCAACTGTGGTATTCCCCTCCAAGACTAAACTTCTACATGATTGTCCAAGAGTTCTCATACCATGCTTAATTGAAATTTCCTTAAGAATATCTGCACTTTTATTTTCTAAAATAGCATCTCTATGTTCCTTAGTTACTTCCATAATTTCATAAATACCCATTCTACCTACATAGCCAGTATTATTACAATAAGCACACCCTTTTCCTCTACGAAGTATTACTTCTTCATTTACATCTATATTTAATATTTCTTTTTCATATGGTGTAGCTTCATATGTTTGTCCACAATTTGGACAAATTTTTCTAACAAGTCTTTGAGCTATAACTCCCTTAATAGCATTTGCAATCAAATATCTTTGAACTCCCATATCTTCTAATCTTAAAACACTAGATGGAGCATCACTAGTATGTAAAGTTGATAAAACTAAGTGACCTGTAATAGCTGACCTTATTGCTATTTGAGCCGTTTCAGTATCTCTTATTTCCCCAACCATTATGGTATCAGGGTCTTGTCTTAATATAGACCTTAATCCAGTTGCAAATGTTAAGCCAACTTTAGTATTAACATTAACTTGGTTAATTCCTTCAATTGATACTTCAACAGGATCTTCTATTGTAATAATATTTTTACTTTCTGTGTTTAGCTCATTTAAAATAGTATAGAGTGTTGTTGTTTTACCACTCCCTGTAGGACCAGTAACAAGGATTATTCCATTAGAATGCTTTGTTATTTTGTCTAGCAGAGAAAGCTCAAAATTTTTCAGTCCAAGTCCTTCCTTAGAAATTATGAAATTTTCCTTATTTATTATTCTTATAACTATCTTTTCTCCTGTTATCATAGGAAGAATAGATACTCTTAAGTCTATTTGCTTATCTCCAACCTTAGTAAGAATTCTTCCATCTTGAGGAAGTCTTTTCTCTGATATATCTAAGTTAGCTAGGATTTTAACACGAGTAACTAAAGGAGCTAGAGTATCTACTGGCAAAGTAGATATTGTATGTAACTTACCATCTATTCTATATCTAATTCTTAATATATTTTCATAAGTTTCAATATGTATATCACTAGCTCTTTCCTCAACTGCATTTTTAATAACATACTCTATCATTTTTACAATAGGAGCATTATCTAAGTTATCTATTTCCTCAATTTTGTCTAAATTAAGTTCATTGCTTTCTTCATCAGAAGCTTTTGTTAATTCTTCCGCTGCTAATAAAACCTTTTGGTTTGAATAATATATATCTATAGTTCTTTGAATAGATTGTTTTACAGCTATATACGGACGCACATTTAAACCTGTAGAAATCTCAACGTCATCTATTGCAACTATATCTAAGGGATCTGCCATTGCAACCTTTATGGTATTATCATCTATTTCATACGGAACTATTAAATGCTTTCTACAAACATTTTCCGAAATCATCTTTATAGCTCTTCTATCTATTGTTATAATTTCAAGATTTACTCTTTCAATATTTAATTGTTTTTCTAAAACTTCTATTATATCCTCTTCAGTAACAAAGTTTTGTTCAACTAAGATCTCTCCAAGCCTCTTGCCAACTTGCTTCTGAATCAATAATGCTGCTTTAAGCCTATCCTCTGTAAGCTTTCCCGATTCAATTAGTATATCTCCTAAACGCTTTTTCTGATAACTAATCAAAAAAATGCCTCCTTTTCAAACGAAAAATTTAACTATAAAACTTAATCTAAACTAGTATATTAAATTTTTCACACACCAAAATATATTGGTATTATTATGTTTCCAAAAAATATTAAAATAATAGTAGATATTCCTATAGCTGGTCCAAAGGCTATATAATCACCTTTTTTCTTTTGTTTAAACAAAATAGCTAATAGTGCTATTATTCCCCCAATAATAAATGATAAAAATATATTTATTATTGCTAATTTCCACCCTAAAAAAATTCCTGCTATGGCATGTATCTCTATATCTCCACTCCCCATAGCTCCAGTTAATTTACTAATTAAAAATATTACTAAAGCTGATATTACTAATCCCATAAAGTAATTTAATAAGTTTTCTCCAAAATAAAATTTTTCTATTATGGCAAAAATAATCCCAAGTATTATAGCTGGGTAAGTAGTAACAACATAAACATCTTGGGTATCGTAATCTATAAATGAAATTACTATGAGAAATGTAATTAAGACTATATACTTAACTGTCAAAAAAGATATACCATAATATTTATATACACAAAAATATAAAAAACCTGTAAGCAATTCTATTAGTGGATATCTTATAGATATTTTACTCTTACAATGTCTACACTTTCCACCTAAAAACAAATAACTAAAAACAGGTACTAAATCTATAGGCTTTAATTGTTTTTTACATGTACCACAATGTGAAGGCGGAAATGCTATAGATTCCCCTGCAGGAATTCTAAAAATACACAC
>ERZ773156.1269-NODE-1269-length-15095-cov-3.99082_pt1 | contig 15095 bp, 13 predicted proteins | sample MGYA00511895_ERZ773156 | MGnify/ENA primary metagenome ERZ773156 (study PRJEB29015, sample SAMEA2737850) | human gut metagenome | biome: human gut; feature: human-associated habitat; material: faeces | place: China | collected 2012 ...
ATCTATTTATAATAATCTTAAAGCCATTATGTAAAATGAATATTAAACCAATGTAAAAATGATGTAAAAAAAATTTTACAGTAATTTTACAGTAATTTAATAATCGATTAACAAAAGAGATATATAGTTGGATTGTAAAGATGAAAAAAATTAATTTAAGATATACCAAGGAGGTAAAACTATGAGAAAAAATTTTTTAAAAAAAGGGTTAATAGCAGCATTGATAGTTATGGGAGGGATAGGATTAGGGCAAAGAGCTGAGGCAAAATCAGGTGTTGTTCAAGTAAAAGGTTCTGATACTATATTGAATGCATCTCAAGCCATAGCTGAAAAATTTATGAGCGAGAACAAAGGTGCAAGAATAGCAGTAACTGGTGGAGGATCGGGAGTAGGAATATCAGCATTAATAAATAAAACTACTGATATAGCAATGGCATCAAGAAATATTAAGGACAAAGAGATTGAACAGGCTAAAGCTAAAGGAATAAATGTAGAAGAAATTGTAGTTGGATTTGATGGAATTACAATAATAGCTAATAAGACAAATCCAATAAAAGATATTGATGATAAAACTCTAGGAAAAGTATTTAGAGGAGAAATTACTAACTGGAAGGAATTAGGTGGAGATGATGCAGAAATAGTTGTTTTATCAAGAGATTCTTCATCAGGGACACATGAATTCTTTAAGGAGCATATAATCAGAGAAGGAAACTCTAAAGGAACTCAAGAGTATGGGGCTAAAACTCTATATATGCCTTCTAATGAAGCGATAAAACAGGAAATAAAAGCTAATAAATATGCAATAGGTTACATAGGTATGGGATATATGGATTCATCAGTAGAAGCTGTAACAGTAGATGGAGTAGCAGCTACTCCAGAAAATGTATTAAATAAAACATATCCAATAGCTAGAGAAGTTTTCTGGTATGCAGACAGTGCTAGAGAAGGAGTTGTTAAGGAGCTAGTTGATTATGCAGTATCTCCAAAGGGACAAGAAATAATCAAAAATGAAGGATTTGTACCTGTAAAATAGCATTGACTGAAAAATGGGATTATTATCAAAGCTCACTTAAAGGAGATTTTTAAGTGGGCTTTTTTATGATATAATTAAAATAAAAATAAAAAATAAAACAGGGGGACTCAGATGAGAATTCTGGTTGTAGAAGATGATAAAGAGATACAGGAATTAATAACATATTTTCTAATAAAAGAAGGATATGAAGTAGATAGAGCCTCTGATGGATTGGAAGGATTGAAACTACTTAAGGAAAATAAAAATGAGTTGGTTGTTCTTGATTTGATGCTACCTAATTTAGATGGAAAAAATTTCACAAAAATTGTGAGGGATATATCTTCTGAATATGGAGAGCCAGTGATAATAATGCTTACTGCAAAAACAGAAATAGAAGATGTATTAGATGGACTTGAGATAGGTGCAGATGATTATATGAAAAAACCTTTTGATCCCAGAGAACTTGTTTTGAGAATAAAAAAATTTCTTAAAACAACAGATAGAGAAATTAAAAATGAAAGATATAGATTTAAGGATATAGAAATTGATGAAAGCAGACATATAGTGATAGCTAATGGAGAAGAGGTGGAGCTTTCAAAAAAAGAGTATGATCTTTTGCTTCTTCTTGTTAAAAATAAAGATTTAGTTATTACAAGAGAAAGAATATTGGACAAAGTCTGGAACAGCAATTATTACACAGGGGATAGAACTGTTGATGTGTATATATCAAAATTAAGAGATAAAATACCTGAATTGTCTGAATGTATAAAAACTGTGAAAGGAGTGGGATACAAATTAGAAGAAAAGAGATAATCACGTTGATAATGATATTGATTATAGAAGGGATATTTATCAGCCTCAATTCAACTATTCTTTCAAATCTTTATCAACAAAGAGTAAAACAGAATTTAAAACAGGATAATATTTTAATTAAGAGGCTGGCAGAAGATTATAGACACGATAAATATAAAGAAGTGTTTTCAGAAAGTGATCTTAGATTTACATTAATAGATTATAATGGAAATGTTGTTTTTGATTCTAAAAATATAGATAGAGAAGAATATATGGACAATCATCTGAAAAGAGCAGAAGTACAGGAAGCTATTAATGGAGAAGAGGGATTTGCTATTAGAAAAAGCAAAACTTTGGGATATCAGCTTGCTTATTATACAACAAGTTTTACTAATGATTTTGGTGAAAAATATATAATAAGAACATCTAGCGACTATTCAAAGGAAATTAGACAGATAAGAGAATTTTTATTTGTTCAGATAATGTTTTTTTTAGTATTAAATTTTGCTATTCATTTTTTCTATAAGAATTATATAAAAAGAGATTTCTATAATAAAATAAAAAAAATGAAAAGATTTCTTGAAGTTGGAGAAAAGGAAAAAATAAACTATCTCAAAGAAGAAAAATGGTTCTTCGAATTTTGGGATATTTTAAAAGAGTGGCAGGGAAGAAATCTAAAAAATATTGAGCGATTGGAAAGAGAAAGAAAAACACTGTCTTTAGTAATTTCTTCTGTTGATATTTTTATAGGATTACTAAACAGTGAAGGAAAGTTTGTTGTAAAAAATAATGTTTTGAGTTATCTTGTAGATTCAACTAGAGAGAAATATTTAGAGTGCATCAAATATATTGAAATAATAGATATAATAAAAAAAGGTGTCAATGAAAAAACAAATGTAAAAGAGGAAATATATGTTCAAGGCTTGAAAAGATTTTTTATAGTAACCTTAAAACAGCTTGAATTTAGCAATCAAGTTCTTATTACTATAAAAGATATTACAAGTACAAGGAAAGCTGTGGAGGTACAGAAAAATTTTATCAGTAATGTAAGTCATGAGTTAAAAACACCTCTTACAAATATAAAAGGATATCTCATAGCTCTTGAAGATGCACCAGATCCAATGAGAGAAAAATTTTTGAATGTAATCAAAGGAAATGTAGAAAAATTAGAAAATATAGTTTTGGATTTTTTGAATATATCAAAAATAGAGAATTCAAATATATTAAATGTAACACAAGTAAGTATTGAAAAAATAAAGAATAATATTCAGACAACTATGGAAATACTTCTTAAAAATAAAAATGCTTCTATTGAATATCAGATAGATGTAACAGATGAAAATAGCTATATCAGAGTCGATTTTGATAAAATAACAATGATATTGAAAAATCTTATTGAAAATGGAATTATATACAATAAATCTGAGAATCCTAAAATAAAAGTAAAAATAACAGAAGGATTAGATAGGTATAACTTTTCAGTTTCAGATAATGGAATAGGGATACCAGCAGATGAACAGTATAAAATTTTTGAAAGGTTTTATAGAGTGGACAGAGCGAGAACAAGTAACCTTGGAGGAACAGGATTAGGTCTTGCAATTGTAAAAAGTCTTGTAGAAAAATATGGTGGAAAAATATCTGTTATTTCAGAGGAAGGAAAAGGAACAACATTTGAGTTTTATATTTCTAAATGATGAAAATGTGAACAATAATAATCCTTGACCAAATATTTTAAACCTAATATAATATTAGAAGAGTATATTAAAATATTAGGAGGGAATATGGGAAAGATAAGAAATATTTTATTAGTTGTTTTAATGATGTTTCTTTCTGCCTTTTCATTTTCTTATGAACCAGGAAGCTATAAAGGTGAAGCTGCTGGTTATGGAGGGAAAATAGAGGTAGAAGTAACTGTATCAAAAGATAGGATAGAGGATATAAAAGTTCTTCCTAACAAAGAAACACCATTTATATCAAGTGTAGCAATTGAAAGAATACCAGAAATGGTACTAAAAAAACAGAGCCTTGGTGTAGATACTGTAGCAGGAGCAACAGTAAGCAGCAGAGGAGTTCTTACTGCAATAACTAATGCAGTAAAAGAAGCTGGTGGAGATGTAAAAGAACTCAGAAAGAGAGTTCCAGCTCCTGAAATAAAAAAGGGAAATAAAGAATATATTGCAGATGTTGTAGTTATTGGTGGAGGAGGAGCAGGACTTGCTGCTGCTACATCAGCTAAACAAAATGGAGCAAGTGTTATTCTAATAGAGAAAATGCCTAGATTGGGAGGAAATACTGTATTAGCAGGTGGAGCATATAATGCTGTTGATCCTAAAAGACAAATACCACAAGGAATAGAAGACTCAATAGAACTTCATTATCAGCAAACATATGAGGGTGGAGATAAAAAAGGAAATCCAAAACTTGTAAGAATACTTGTTGAAAATGCTTATCCAGCATTGGAATGGTTGGAAAGTTTAGGAATGACTTTCAAAGATGAAGTATTTACAGTGTTGGGAGCTCTTTATCCAAGAAGTCATAAACCTACTACACCTGTAGGAACTGGAATGATTCTTGCACATAAAGATTTTGCTGAAAAAAATGGAATAATGATTTTTTATGAAACAGAAGCAAAAGATTTTATTGTAAAAAATGGAAAAGTAACTGGGGTAAAAGCTGAAGATGCAAAAAATAAAATTGTGTTCAATGCTAAAAAAGCAGTTGTTCTTGCTACTGGTGGATTTGCAGGAGATGTAGAATATAGACAGAAATTTAATTCTAATTTAACAGAAAATATTCTTACAACTAATCACCCAGGTGGAGATGGAACAGGAATAAAAATGGCTGAAAAAATAGGAGCTAGATTAATAGGAATGGAAGATATACAGCTTCTTCCTATGGGAGATCCTGTAACAGGAAGCTTGAGTGGAAATATAGAAACTACTGTTGAAGATAGAATATTTGTAAATAAAGATGGAAAACGTTTTGTAGCAGAAGATGAAAGAAGAGATGTTATGACAAATGCTCTTTTCAAACAGAAAGATGCCTTTATGTGGGTAATAGTAGATTCAAAAGTTTATCCTACATTGGAAACTAAAAATAACTTTAATGAACCTATAGGTGATTTAATAAAAGCTGGTAGAGCTGTAAAAGCAGATACTTTAGATGAACTTGCTGAAAAAATAGGAGTTCCTGCTGATAATCTTAAAAAGACTATTGCAGACTACAACCAAAGTGTGGATACTAAAAAAGATCCATTTGGAAGAAAACTTTTTGGAATAAAGTTTGATAAAGCACCTTATTATGCTGGACCACGTATTCCTACTGTACATCATACTATGGGTGGAGTAGAAATAAATGAAAAAGCTCAAGTTATAAATACTAAAGGAAATCCAATTCCAGGATTGTATGCAGCTGGAGAAGTTACTGGAGGAATCCATGGAACTAATAGACTTGGAGGAAATGCTTTAGCAGATATAACTGTATTTGGTAGAATAGCTGGAGAAAATGCAGCTAAAGAAAAATAAAAAATAGTATGAGAGTAGCCAAAAAGCAAAATTATTTATAAAAAGGTAGTTTTGCTGAGGCATACTCTCATTTTTTTTAACTGAATATAGAAGCAAAATTAATAGTTGATAAATTGATAAAAAATAAATTTTAGAATAAAAACTAGTAAATAAAGATTTCAATTCTTTTCTTTTTGAGAAAGTTAAAATAAAGTATTGATTTTTTCTAAATTTGTAGTATATAGTGTATTATTAATAGTTGTGTAAATATAAAAATTCAGGAGGTACTCAAATGAAAGAAAGAACATTTACTTTTAAATTTAGAGGAGAACGTGCAGATGAATTAGCAGAACGTTTTATGGCATATTTTTGGGATGGTGGATTAGATCAGACTATCGAGCAGGGATATTTAGAAGAGTATGGATTAGATTTAGATGATGTAGAGTTTGAAGAAGATGGATATGTAGTAAGTATAGACACTAGCAAAGCTAAGTAGTTCAGTATAAAAGCAAATAAATTTTTATAGGAGGATTATATGATGGTTGGTGGTTGGAAAATAGCAGATATAGAAGCATGCGAGTTGCCTCAGAAAATAGCAACAGGATTTAAGGAAGCTTTTAATGGTATGGTAGGAGCTAAATATATACCTGTATTATATTGTGGATATCAAATTGTAAGAGGAACGAATCATGCTGTTATTTGTAAACTAACACAAGAAGGAAATGATGAGATGGAACATATTGCTAAAGTAATATTATCTGAAGATTTAGATGGAAAATTTCAGATAATAAAAATCGAAATTATTTTATAAAATAGCTAAGAATGGAAGAGAGAATCACTAAAAGGATTCTCTTTTTTATTTCAGGAATATTTTAAAATATAGTTGTAACTATTTACAAAATAAATAAAAATATGGTATATTAAAGCTAAGTGTAAAATAAAAAGCAAAAAAAGGGGTAAGAGTAATGGCAAAATTAAAGAGTATTGTAACAGCATATAAAGCACAGGTAAATCCACAAGTATCAGGAATGGTTGATATATTTGGAGCTTTTGATAATTTAATTCAACCAATGTTTCCATTTCCAATGGCAAACTTATCAATAGTTCTAACTTTTTCTGATTTAGAAAGACCAACAATGTTTGAAGTTAGACTAAATGCACCTGATGATACATTAATTACAAAAGGTGAGTTTGGAGTATATTTAGATCCATTTGGAGTAGGGAAAAAAATACTTGATTTAGAAAAATTTCTTGTAACTGAAAGAGGAAAATATACAATAGATATATTTGAAAAAGTAGCAGAGGATAAAGTAAAGTTTATTCAAACAGCAGATTTATTTATAGCTGATTATCCACCTCAAAGAAGATTTTCTGATGAAGAAATAGCTCATATACTAGCAGCTGAAGGAGTAATAAAAACTGTTAAAACTGAATTTAAACCAGTTGAAGATGCAGAGCCTGTAAGAATTCAAATAAGTCTTGATAAAAATGCTCCATTAGAAGAGGGACATATTGCTATACCAGAAAATGACAGAATAACTGTTGGAGATAAAATATTTGATCTTACAGGAATAAGAAGACAAATTGAATGGATGTTTGGAAATCCTATTCCTAAACAGCCTGAAGCTGATACAGAAAAAAAAGAAGAAGAAAATGTTGAAAAAACTGAGGGAAAATAAAGAAAAAGCTTGACATAATAAGGGAAAATGAATATAATAGTTAGGTATATTAAACCTTTCCCACAAAAGGACCGTTGCGTTATATTATGAAGATATAACATTTGAGGAGGAAAAATCAAAGTGAAAAAGTATACTTTTATGCAAAGAAAAGAAGATGTTGTTAGAGAATGGCATCATTACGACGCAGAAGGACAAATATTAGGTAGATTAGCAGTTGAAGTTGCTAAAAAATTAATGGGTAAAGACAAATTAACTTTCACTCCACATATTGATGGAGGAGATTTTGTAGTAGTTACTAATGTAGCTAAAATAATGGTTACTGGAAATAAGTTAACTGATAAAACATATTACAATCATTCTGGATTCCCAGGTGGATTAAGAGAAAGAAAGCTAGGAGAAATCTTAGATAAAAAACCAGAAGAACTATTAATGCTAGCTGTTAAAAGAATGCTTCCAAAAAATAAATTAGGAAGAGAACAACTAACAAGATTAAGAGTGTTTGCAGGTGCAGAACATGCACATACAGCACAAAAACCAGTAAAGGTAGAATTTTAATAGGGGGTAAATGACAGTGGCTGAAATGATTCAATATAGAGGAACTGGTAGAAGAAAAACTTCTGTAGCAAGAGTAAGACTAATTCCTGGTGGAAAAGGAATTGAAATAAATGGAAAATCAATGGCTGAATACTTTGGAGGAAGACAAATTCTTTCTAGAATAGTAGAACAACCATTAGTATTAACTGAAACTTTAGATAAATTTGAAGTAAAAGTTAATGTAGTTGGAGGAGGAAACTCTGGACAAGCTGGAGCTATTAGACATGGTGTAGCAAGAGCTTTACTACTTTCTGATGAAACTTTAAAAGCAGCTTTAAGAGAAGCTGGATTCTTAACTAGAGATTCAAGAATGGTAGAAAGAAAGAAATACGGAAAGAAAAAAGCAAGAAGAAGTCCTCAATTCTCAAAAAGATAATTGGTTGGATTTTACAGACCTCACAAACTTTATGTTTGTGGGGTTTTTTATTTCTTAGGAAATTATAATTTGGTAAATTTGTTGAAAAAATAAAAAATATTAATTATTTCGCATTCATATTAGATATATTAATCAAAAAAAAGGATTTATATTAAAAGCTTTCCATATTTCAAGTTGATAAAAAGTTGATTTAGAATATTTAGACACGTATTTTCTCATAGATTTTATGATATTTTTAGGCTCTGATTTAATGTTTCTAGAATAGATTCCAAAGCACCTAATCATTTTGAAATGTTTAGGAGGAATGTGAATAATTAATTTAGAAAGAAATGTTTCTACATCTAAAGTAAGTCCAATTCTTTGTTTATTATCAGCAAGACTTTCATAATAGAAAGTAACTTTATTATCATGGAAATCAATAATTTTATATTCAGCGATGGGAGCTCTAGAAAGATATCTATCAAAATATTTAATAGCATAGCGATTATTATTTAAATCGTTTTTTGCGACATTGAAAAATAATCTTATATTTTTACGATAAAGTTGGTTAGCAACAGTATAAGCTTTATCTTTAATTTTAGGGTTGTCATAATTCCCAGATTTAACAATATCAATAACCATTTTTTCCATTGCCCAGCAATAGAATCGACATGAAAATATTTTTTGTGAAGAAATTTGTATTTTTTATTGAAAGCACCTAAAGTAACAATAGCATGAATATGAGGATTCCATTTAAGATTATGTCCAAAAATATGAATAATGGTAATCAAGCCATAATGAATGATATCAGAGTTAGTAAAGTATTTAAGGGAATATTTTGAAATTTTATGAACTCTTTGATTTTTCGCTTTAATGTTATGAAATTGATATTTAAAAACATCATTAACAGCGTAAGCAAGCTTAGTTAAAAGGTTTCTGTCATAGAAGAAAAATATTCTAAGTTCCTCAGGAATAGTAAAAAGAACACTTCTGTGCTTAACATCAATAAGAGAAGCAACAGTATTTTCAGTTCAAAGAGCAGAATAACGTTTTCTGTAAGAAGGACAAAATCTAGATTTACAAGTAACTTTAATTTTATGCGTAGAATGATAATTAGGACATTGAAGAGAGAGAAAAGAATTGTCAATAGAACAGGCTAAGAATTTTTGGAAAGTCTGTTTAATATTCTCAAAATGGTCATTTTTAAAATATTTCTTGATTTTACCTAATAAATTTGTTATATTGATTTTAGAGATTATATGTTTGATTTGCATGTATATCTCCTTTGTATAATTAGCGTGGTAACTAAATTATACAAAAAAGAGAGCTGAGTAAAACATTTTTTTAAAATGTTACTCAGCTTTTTTTATAAATAAGGTAATTAATAAACAAAAAATTGAAATTTATACCATAGTACTTGAACAAAATCTAAAATAAAGTTTTTTAAAATAGCTATTTTTTAACTAAGAAAAGATAATTTGATAAAAATTAAAAAGAACACTAACTTATTGTCAATAGTATAGAGAAATCTGTGATATTTTTATTCTCAATTAATATCATGATTTTTAGATTTGAAATATAATTGATTTAATGAATATTTATTTACAACAAATAATGTAGATGTTATAATGAAATAAGAAATTTAGAATAATATATATGCATTATGGGGGGAAGTAAGTGGGAGAGAAGGAAAGAGTAATAGCACTGTATCGTTATATTTCAGAAGTTGCTAAAAGCTCAAAAGTAGTGAAAATTAATATTAATGAAGAAAAATGGAGTTACTATTTAGATAATTTACCTAAACATGAAAATATTATTTTGAAATATAGAGATTTGGAAAATCAAGAGGCTATTCAAGAGGACAATATAATATTACGAATAAAAAAACCTAATTTTATAAAACCTTTAGCAATAGAAAGAGAATTATTGGAATGGATAACTGGAGACTGGAAAGATTATAAATCTAAAATAGAGATAAAAGAAAAAAGAGTAATAGAAACAATTATTATAAACGAACAGGGAGAGAAGGAAAAAGTTAGTGAAATAGAAATAATTTCTGAAGAAGTTAAGGAAAAAATATATAGAGAATTAGAGAAAAGAAAATTATGGGGAGAAAAACAAGCTCTTATAGATAGAATACGAAATATATTTGATAATTTTTATATTCAATATTTAGAATTGAATAAATCTATAGAGACATTTGAGATGTTAGTTGGTAATGGAATAGTAAAAATTTTAAATAAAAATGTGTACTATCCAATTTTACTAAAAAAGGTAAAAATAAAATTTGATGCTGAAAGTAATGTAATAACTGTATTAGATACAGATATAGATGGAAATTTTCCTCAAGAATTTTATACTACTTTCCTAAATGGGTTAGAAGATATAAACTTAGAGGGGACTTTAGAATTAGAGGAAGAAGTTCAAGAAAAGGACTTACACCCAATAGATAAAAACAATATAAAAAATTTTTTTAGAAAATTTATACATAAATTAAGTGCTAAAGGACAGTTTTCTGAAGATATGGAGATGCCTGATCAGGAAGCTATAATTATCGAAGATAGACCATTAATCTTTATTAGAAAAAAAGAAGATGGAATAGTAAGAGCAATAGAAAATATAATTGAAAAAATAGAAAATTTTGGAGAAATTCCAGAACAATTATCAGAATTAGTTGGAATAGTAAGTGTTTCTGAAAAAGAAAGAATGGAAGGAAATATTCAAGCTGAAGAAATTTTATTTACAAAAGAATCTAATGGAGAGCAAATAGAAATAGCAGAAAAAATAGAAAGAAATAATGCAGTTGTTGTGCAAGGACCGCCTGGAACAGGAAAAACTCATACTATAGCTAATTTACTTGGGCATTTTTTAGCCCAAGGAAAAAATGTTTTAGTTACAAGTCATACCAAAAAAGCTTTAAAAGTATTAAAAGAAAAAATTCCTAAAAATATTCAAGGGCTTTGTATTTCAATTTTAGATGATGATAATAGTGATATGAAACGTTCAATAGAAAGTATTTCAGAAAAAATGAGTTCCTTTAATTCTGAAGATTTAAAAAAAGATATAGAAATTTTGAAAAAAGATAGAGTAATGATATATGAAGAATTTAAAAAAATAAAAGAAGAAATGTTATCTATAAAATATAAAGAATCTCAATCAATTATTTATAATGGGGAAGGAATTTCTGTAAAAGATGCTGGAATATATTTAAGAGAAAATGAGAATAAATTAAATAGAATTCCAGGAGAAACTTCTAAAATGGTTCCTTGCCCAATTACTAATGAGGAATTAGAATTTTTACAAAAAGAATATAAAAAGATATTAGAAAAAAATGAAGAGGAAGAAATAAGTTTAGGATTAAATGATATTTCTAATTTTATTAAACCAGAAGAATTTAAAAGTTTAATTGAAAAGAAAAATGCAAGTATAGAGAAGTTAAAAAAGATATTAAATGGACAAAGTTATACATTAAAAAATGAAGTTCTCTATATTGAAAATCAAGAAATTATAGATTTAAAAAAATTTAGAGAATGTGAAAATAGAAAAGAGATTATTTCTAGAGAACTTAAAGATATTAGAGAATGGAAAATAGATGCAACTATAGCAGGAATAAAAAATAACAGTGACAGAAAAAAATGGGAAAATTTTATTGAAGAAATAGAGAAATTATATAAATATTCTGATGAAATAAAATTAAAACTTTTTAAAAGAGAGATAAAACTTGATGGAATTGATGTAAAAGCTGGAAAGAATCTTGTCATAGAATTAAAAAAAGGAATAGAAAATCCAGGATTCATTTTTAAAACAGCACTTAAAAAAGCCAAAGAAAATATAGGGAATAAAATAATTCTAGATAAAAAAATAATTGAGACAATAGAAGAATGTGAATTAGTATTAGAGTATTTAGAGCTGTTATTACAAAAAGAAGACTTAATGAAAAGTTGGAAATTACTTATAGAGGATAAAGGTGGTATAAATAGCTATATTTCAGAAGAAAATTTTATAGAGTATTCATATGAATATTTGGGAGAGATAAGATATTTTTTAAACTGGAATAATCAAGAAAAAAGTAGTTTTTTAAATAAAATAGAAAAATGTGGAATAAAGAAAGAAAGTATTTTTGAAGTTAAAAATATTGATATTCCAATGGAAGAATTAAGAAAGATATTGAATTCTATTCCTATAATAGAAGAAAAAATAGAAATTGGAGAAAAAGCTTTAGAAGTATTAGAAATCCAGAAAATATTTGATGAATATTTAAGAAAAATAGAAAAAATAACTAAGGAAAAATCTTTTTTTGATAAAGAGTTTGAAAGCGTAATAAAAGAGGAAGATATTGACAAGTATTTTATATGTTTTAAAACTTTAGAGGAAATGTTACAAAAAGAAAAGAGCTATAATAAAAAAGAAGAAATATTACAAAAAATAGAAAAGGTAGCTAAAGAATGGGCAAAATCTTTGAGAGAAGGAGAAGTCACTGGAGAGATACAAGATATATATGAAGTTTGGAAATGGAAACAATTATCTCAAGAAATAGAGAGGTTGGCTAAGGAACCTTATGAAGAACTTCAAAAAAAGGTTATAAAAAAAGTTGAAACTTTAAGAAGATTAACATTAGAATTAGTAGAGAAAAAAGCATGGTATCATGTTTTATGTTTTGTGGAGAAAAAAGAAAATCTTTCAGTTAACCAGGCACTTAGAGGATGGGGACAAACTATTCAAAAAATTGGAAAAGGAACTGGAAAAAATGCTCCATTGTATAGAAAGCAGGCTAAAGAGAAAATAGCTGCTTGTCAAAAAGCTGTACCTATATGGATAATGCCAATGGGAAAAGTAATAGAAACTCTAAATCCTGCTGAAAATAAATTTGATATAGTTATAATAGATGAGGCAAGCCAATCAGGTATCAATTCCTTAATATTATTATATATGGGAAAAAAGGTAATTATTGTTGGAGATGATAAACAGGTAAGTCCATCAGATGTAGGAGAAAAAATTGATAAAACAAATACACTTAGGGAAAAATATATCAAAGATAAAATTCCGAATGATGATTTATATGGATTAAGATCTTCAATTTATTCAATAGCAACAACAACATTTGTTCCTTTGATGTTGAGAGAACATTTTAGATGTGTTCCTGAAATAATTGGTTATAGTAATAAGACCTCTTATGATTTTAAAATTAAACCTTTGAGGGAATCAAGTGCATCTAAATTAAAACCAGCAGTGATTAACTATAGGGTCAATGGACAAAGAAATGACAAGAAAAAGAAGATAAATGAAATAGAAGCTGAAACAATAGTGAGTTTAATAAAAGCTTGTTTGGAACTAGAGGAATATGAAAATGCTTCTTTTGGAGTTATATCTCTTTTAGGTGATGAGCAAGTAGAACTTATTCAAAAATTAATTGTTGAAAAAATAGCAGCAATAGATATAGAAAAACATAGTATTTTATGTGGAAACCCAAGTCATTTTCAAGGTGATGAAAGAGATGTTGTATTTTTGAGTATGGTAGATAGCAATGATGGTGTTGGACCATTGGCAATGAAAGGTGAAGGAATTGAAGATAGCAATAAAAAGAGATATAATGTAGCTGTTAGTCGTGCTAAAGACCAACTTTGGATAGTACATTCTTTAGATATGGCAAATGATTTAAAAAAAGGAGATATTAGAAGAGGTTTACTAGAATATAGTGAAGATCCTAAAGCATTCATGATAGAAGAAAGTGTAAAGAAAAATTCAGATTCAGTATTTGAAGAAGAAGTAGCAAAATATCTTTATGCTAGAGGTTATAATATAATACAACAATGGGAAGTAGGAGCCTATCGAATAGATATGGTAGCTTTTTTTGAGAATAAAAGAGTAGCTATAGAGTGTGATGGGGAGAGATGGCATAGTACAGAAGAACAAGTAAAACAGGATATAGAACGTCAAGACATACTAGAACGTTGTGGATGGGATTTTATTAGAATAAGAGGAAGTAGATATTTTAGAAACCCAGAGGATACAATGAAAGAAGTATTGGAAAAATTAGAAAAAAAGGGAATATATCCTGAAAAAACTAAAAGTGAAAATTATGAAATAAGAGAAGAAGAACTGTTAAATAAAATAAAAAGTAGATCTTTTGAAATAATGGAACTTTGGAAAGAACAAGGAAATATAGAGGAAATAGAAATCACTAAAGAAGTAAATAATATAGAGGATAAAGAAATTAAAATTCCAGAATTAGTTCTAAAAATAGAAAATTCTAAAATTAAAAATGAAATGGAATCACAACAAAAAATATTTTTTAATGAAAAAAATAAAAATGAAAAAGATATTTTTTCTCTTTTAAAAGAAGAAAAATTAGAGTATATTGATAATAGAGAACTATCTGGGATAATATGGATAATATATAAACCTGAAAAAGAAGAAGTAATAGAGAGATTTTTAAAAGAAAAAGATTATAAGTATTCACTAGAGAAGAGAGGAACAATAGCTACAAATAATAGAGCCACTTGGAGAGTAAAAGCTATCATGGAGGAAGAAAAATGGAAAAGAAAGAATTAAAATTTGAAGTACTAAATGAATTAGGTGTTATTTCAGAAGGAAGTAAAGGATGGAAAAAAGAACTTACTCGTGTAAGTTGGAATGCTGAAGAACCTAAATATGATATTAGAACTTGGGATTCAGAACATAAAAAAATGGGAAAAGGGATAACATTAACTGAAGAAGAACTAAGAAAATTAAAAGAATTAATTGATAGAGAAATAGAAATTTTAGATAGATAAAATTTAAATAATTATACTACAAAAAATAAAAGAAAAAGATAATTCTAAGAAAATCAAAAATAAAAAAATTAATAGTTTAAAAAAGATAATTTTCTAATTATTAGAATTTGTAATTAAAAGTATTATTTATCTAAAAATGACGCTATTCTAAATTGATGGTTTTTAATCATTGATTTGAATAGCTCTTTTTTTATATTTTTTAACATTTTCTAAAGTAAAAATATTTAATTTAAATATAATGTCATCAATAAAATAAAGGAACTTATAATAGTGGTAGTCTTGCTCCCCCACAGCTTCCTATTATGAGGTCTAATCATCTCCCATATCTTTTACAGTAACCCTAGGTTCACCCCCCAGAAAAAATAACACCTCTTTCATATTTCTGTA
>ERZ773156.1289-NODE-1289-length-14862-cov-5.90214_pt1 | contig 14862 bp, 18 predicted proteins | sample MGYA00511895_ERZ773156 | MGnify/ENA primary metagenome ERZ773156 (study PRJEB29015, sample SAMEA2737850) | human gut metagenome | biome: human gut; feature: human-associated habitat; material: faeces | place: China | collected 2012 ...
ATTGTATGAAAACTTTCTTTATTTGCTCTTAATTTAAGTAGTTTCATATTTTATATCATAATAAGGTACTACTATCCTTTATGGCAAATATTTTTTCAGCAAATTGTTTACATCAAGTGCTTTTGTCAATACCACAACATACAAATTACCATTATGTAGATTAAAAACTAATTCAGCGTCAACCCTATTGTTGTCTATACCAAGATTATAGGAAAGCCCTACCTCTGAACTATTGTTCAAAGCTATGTCTATTCGATTTGCTGATACTTCGTACTTAACGGTAGTTGTCGATTCACTAATTTTATTTTTAATCTGCCCTTTAATATATAATTTCACCTTATTTAGAGAACTATAGGGCATTGAGTAGACATTGTAAAAAGAAGTTATCTGAACACTCACGCTATAAGGTTCAGCAGCTATTAAATTTGGAAAAAAAGAATTAGGAAATGATATGGGAGTATTTGTAACTTCCACTATATCTTCCACATGATGAAATAACGGATCAACACGCCCCAGATTTACCAAATCCAGACAAGAATCCTTATATACGCATTCATACTCTATAAAACTACCGTCGTTGTAGACTTCTGAATGCTCCGAAATAGAAGCACGCTCAATCGCAACAACTTTGGTTATATCAAAAGTTGGATTAACTACTCTATTTAATCTACCTTGTGCCATGTAGTTAAGAATAAAAAATGATATCATTGCTAATGCAATTGATAATCCGAGAATTTTTAGAATAATGCTTATCTTCATTGTATAGCACTTCTTTTGATGGAACAATAAGCGTCACACTTGCCGGTGCAAACACCTTAGTTGAGTTTCTTATTGATGATTCCTTGCTGTACCCCCCCCTATTGTTAATGTATAGCCATATTGGGTATAACCATCATCATGCCTGCTAACACTGGTAATCCGTCAAAGTTATGTGACCTCATACCCATTTTATAGGAACAGTAAAATAAATAATCATACAGAATCATAACCCATTATTATTTCAATTTAAACGTTTACCTTACTTCTGTATTTCTCAAATTCCGGTATGTCCGGCAACTCCTCTTCTTCCATGTATAGTTGTATGAAACGTGCAAAACGCCTGGCCTTATCCAGATCACCGGGCATCAAGGAGACTCCACTTAACAGACTGGATGAATTGGCATTGGAAATTATTATATCCGCTGCAAACCGTGAACTATGCCTATAATAACGAATCGTGAGTTCAGTCTGACTATAAGGTATCGTTTCTTTTTTATGCAACAGAAGTCGTCCCGGTATCGTTACGGTTTTGGAAACACGATCAAAAACAATCCGCCGCCAAGGCTGTAGAATGGCACTTATTCCTGCTGTCAGGATAATCAAGTACAGCTCAAGAAGCAGTAATATACTTCCATAATCTTCAGTTGTAAGGTTTGAAGGAATTAAACCGGCGCAAACCGAAACTAAAAATACAAAAAGCCAGATCAGGAAAATCACCATTCTCATCGAGATGCCGTCATTATCAATAACAATCTGTTTGTCATCACACCGGCTTAAATATTCAGGCTCTACCGGAATCCCTGAAGAATCCGGTAACCATTGCGCGTTTCCCGTACTTTCGCCATTTTTCAAAGGTATCCAGACGGTCAGATTCCGGGCTTCTTTAAACAGCAAATACATGCACAGGCAAATCCACCCGTTAATGGTTATCAATCCAAGTATGATATTGGTGAAGGTGTTACGTATATCTGACCCCGTGACAAATACAAGTAATGGAAAGAAAGATATGAATATTCCCCACAATATGATATGGGATTTGCATATACGCCACCTTTCTTTTCTCCTTTCCTTTCTCCACTCGGCCTCTCTACGCTTGACATCGGCTATGATTTCACGCCTCGATTGCTTGTTGCTCTTTTTTTTCTGCTTTTTCATGTCACCTGTTTTTCTGTCATAGTCTGTTTATATTGATTTCTTCCTGTATTTGCCTGAAAGTTTCAAATTCGGGATAGTTTGATAAATCTTCTTCAGTCATATAAGCTTGAATCAAACGGGCAAAACAATACCCGTTTGTACGACCGGCAAACTGCAAAGAAACTTCACCAACAAGATGCTGGTAATTGGCTATGACTACGCCATCAATTCCTCGGAGAGCATCCTGCCCAAAGGAAATCACCGCTTTTTGAAATGGTATCGTTTCTTCTTTATGGATTAGCCAACGGCGAGGAATAGTGATTGTCTTCTTTTCTCGGTCAAAGACAATTGTCCTTCGGGGGGATAAAAGCATCGGTATTCCCAATATCAATACAATCGTATAAGCGTAAACAATTAGAAAATTATCTACGAAATTATTATTTCCGTCTCTAAAGGGAAACATTTCCAATAGAGCAAGTAAAACAAAAGCCAAAAGACAAGTCAAAAACACTCCAACTTTATCATGATTACTTGCATCAATCACTATTCTTTTCTCATCGAATTGTTTAAATACATCAATATATTTATACACCCATTCATCTCGGAAATCAAAACAACCATAATGTCCAAATTCGTCATTGTTAATAAGAGGAATTTTTTGGAAAACTTTAGGAGCTACTTTGTAAAATATCAATACTAACCAAAAGCAAAATCCTAATATTGTTACACCTACAGATAAAGTCAAGTTGGTTATTGTTGCTATCTCACAGATAAAGCAAGCCGCAAAAAATGAACCACAGAATGATAGACTCGCACACAGAGCGAAAAAACAGCCTACAATTTTCCATTTTTTCGCATCATGTTGCACTGCTTTATTTAATGCCTGAATTTCATCAAGCCAGTGTTGATATTCATTTTTATATTCTTTATGGCTTTTCATTGTATTATTGCTTTTCAGCCTCTTTCCGTAGTTTGTTTATTCTCATTTCCTCTTGTATCTGTTTGAAAGCTTCAAATTCAGGATGATTTGATAAATCGTCTTCAGTCATATAAGCTTGAATCAAACGAGCAAAACAATACCCGTTTGTACGACCAGCAAACTGCAAAGAAACTCCCTTGACGAGGTGTTTGTAATTAGCTATTACTATTTCCTCATCTCCCTTAAATGATTTTTTATCTACTTTAGCACCAAATGTAATAACGGCATCATAAAACGGTATAGTTTCCGCTTTGTGTATCTTCCAACGCGGAGGAATGGTGATTGTTTTCTTTTCCCGGTCGAAGATAACTGTTCGTCGGGGGGATAAAACGGAAAGTAGTGCTAATAGAATGAAAATTGCATAAACAGATGCTAATGCCATATTGCTTGCAAACGAGAGTTTATTTATCATGACGTTATCATTATTTGTAAATAATACACCTCGCTCATCCAGAATTCTGTGATAAACAGTATAAGCTTGAGTAGTCCCCCAGATATCTCCATCTAATAGGTTGTCATATACTTTAGGATAGAAATCAAATAATGCCAATGTTATCAAAATTGCAATATACAAAATTGCTGCACCATTTCGAGTCGGGGAGGTTGCATCTATGATGATTTTCTTGTCGTCAAACTGCTTAAATACCTCTATATTTTCACTAACCCATTTATTTCCGAAATCGAAACAACCATAATACTTAAGTTGGACGTTATTGATAAGAGGAATTTTAGGATATATCTTGGGGATTATTAAATAAAGTATCATAATAAGCCAAGCAGAAGTAATAACTAACATCATTACTACCGAAAGAGCAAGATTAGTGATTGTTGCCGTTTCAAAAAGAGAACAGGTGACAAAAAATACAGCACAAAATGATAAACTAACGCATAATGCCATAATGAAAAAAATCTTTTTCCATTTCCGTTCTTCCCTTTGTTCTGCCTCTTTTCCTACTTGAACCTCATCAGCCCATTGATGATACTTATTAAGAGAATGTTTATGACCTTTCATTGTTTTTTGTTCCACAATTTCCAATTTTTCTTTGTATGGTGAAATGAATTTATGAAAAAATAGTCGACACTCCTTCATATATTATCATCCATAGGATAAATATTATAAACCCGGAATATATAATGTTTAGGATTATACTACCGATTACTCCCCATAAATAGTCTTTACGTGCATCTTTGATTACTTCGTCCCAACGGATATAGGGCATTTCCTTTTTCTTCTTTTCTGTCAGATTTTCCTTCAGAGCGGTGTAATCATTAGCTTGAGTCTCATACATTACTATTGTACCAATACCGAGTAGCGGCATAGTAAAAATTACACAGAATGTATGCCAAAGAGAATGACATTGAATTACGAAAAGCAAAGTCATGATTGTTGCATTCGTATGGCTCCATATTTTTACCAACTTATATGCACTTTCTGGTTTCATATCATCTTATAACGTTGAATCATCTCATTCAGCTCTTCATTTGAGATAGTAATATCCGACTTTGATTTGCAAATTTCCTTTGTAATATTGCCTTTTCCGTCATATTCTAATGTAGCGACCGATTTATTTTCAGGCGAGACGGAAACACTTCTAACCTTTTTTCCTTTTATCTGATAGATGCTATCAACTGTAATAATTCCGTTTTTTACTGATTCTCTTACTTTAATATCAAAGCCATTGGCCGTATAATTGGTGATTTTATTCTGCGGCTTCTGATTTTCATCGAATGTAATCTCAATGGTTTTGCCATTATCTATGTATCGTTTTACAGCATATGAAGTATCCGTATTGATGCGGTAATAAATAATTGTCGTATCTGCAATAACTTCTTTAAGCCCACATGTTTCGACAACTTCACCGCTATTAAAATCCCTCTTTATTATTTTGATTAAATCACCTTTATCATCATAATAATAATTTGATTCTATATTTATGTTTTCCTCTTCATCAGTAATTGGGAATCCGGAAAGTGTATAGTTTTCTCTTTCCACCAGTGGCTTCGATTGTGTTGCATCCGTATAAGTACGCATACGAAACTTAATGGTGTCATTATTTTTGAGTGTATAATACTTTTCAAAAGTTTTACCTTTGATTACTGTTGATATTTCATTGGGAGATAAATCATCAGTCTCTGTAATCATGTACGTATCATTATCCGGGTAGTTATATCTTTGAGTAATTTCAACAGCCCGTCCCGAAATATATGCTCCATTCTCCAGAAATTGTGATTGTTGTTTGATAAGAACCTCGGCCAAGCGTCCATCTTTACCATAACTGTTTGTATAGCTGCACGTTGTTATGGTATCAAATTTTTCTTGTACCTTAGATTGCCCACAGGCGCTAAAGAGTGCAAGCATTCCATATAAAAGACTATATATCGTTTTCATTTCAGATATAGTTTATAGTTTGACTTCTGCTGTTACATTATCATTTATTCTTAGCTCGAATTGACACCCTCGATTCCCGTATTTTGCATAATGGCCGTCCCATTCGTCCCAACCTTTCCGGTTGAATGGGACAGCACGACGATGTGTACAACCCATTTGTACGCAGACAAATACTCCCATAACGATAAATGTTTTAAGTTTCATAACCGATATGTCAAATTAAAAATTAATACTTTAATTTATATTCTGCTTCTACATCTATTGGGGTTCGTTATCGTCCCATTGATAGTCTATTAAAGGAAATGTGTTATATCTACTATCTACATATAAATAATCACTTATTATTTTTTTCTTTTGAATATCAGATATTGTCCAACGGGAAATATGTTTCTCTTTGTCAATCCACACGAATGAAAAGTGATATTCCGTCACAAAGGAATACTGTTCATTGTTGCCATTCTCTATTTTTGCGTATTTCAAACTAAATTTCTCAGGGTAATCGTGCCAAGTTGCATAAATCAAAGAATCGTTCCGAATAGCTATATATTCCGGTGTAATTGTTTTTCCATCATCTTGGAAATTTGGATAATTATATACCACATATCCATTATCAGTATCTGTGATTGCCAACCAAATAGCCTCATATGGTTTTGATTTAATCGAAATCTCCTGTTCACCCTTTGGCTCGCTCTTTGTATGTCGTTTCCGTTCTTGCAACTCATGGTAATATCGCACGATTTCATCATCCTTATGCCTCTCATAAAAATTAGAATCTCTTTCATCATATAAAATATGGTACTCTGATTTACACCCGGTATAATCGGCATCGGGTTCTGTCCCCAGATTATAACTTACCTCAATCTTCCATTTATCAGGACTTTCTTCCATGCGGACAATGCAAATATCTCCTATATAGGTCTCATTATTGTTACATTTTACATGAACTTGATTCTCTAAATAAAATTTCCGGGTAGCACAGGTGTTTTTCAAAAATCCCATAAGATAGAATGTTATATCTCCTTGTTTCTTTAAATAAGCTAAAGACACGCCTGCTGTGTCATAATAGTTTATCATCATCTTCATGCGCTCCAAAGTATCCTTAGGAGGATGTGCCACCAATATCTTCTCGGTATAGTGATAGGTACTGTCTGTTCCTCTTCGGTTTATATCCAAATATTTACCGTTATTTATGTGGATAAACGGAGGTTGCAATACGTTGGAATAAAAGAGTCCAATCCCCCCAACAATGATTACGGATATCAGTATCAATCTGACAGTCTTTTTGTATCTCATGCTTTTCTGTTTTTTAATCATTTACTCTTTGTTACCCTCCGAATCATATCTTTCAAGGGTATTCCAACCTCCGCCCTTGCGCTCGGCAACCGATTTGAGTTTGCCGTTGGCGTAATACTCCTTGCGATAGACCTCGCTATCAGCTTCACAACGACCTTCCTCCCGCAACTTTCCGGTATCAAAGTAACGTTTATATGCTCCTTCACGCTCACCGTTCTTGAAAGTATATTCCGATTTGCATTTGCCTGATCCAAAATAGAATTCCTTTGTCACTCCGTTCAATTTGCCATTGAGGTAGTTTGACGACTTTTCAGGAGTGCCGTCAGTGAAATAAGTAATCTCTTCTCCGTTCTTTTCATCGTTTTTGTAAGTGGTGGACTTTTCGGGCTTGCCGCCTTTACCATATCTAATCCAGACACCCTCTTTTTTGCCGTCTTTGTAGCTGCTTTTGCTACGGGGCTTGCCGTCTTTCCACGTTTCGCTCCACTGACCGTCGGGCAAGCCGTTCTTGTAGAAGCTGATGCGAACTATGTCACCGAGGTTACTCGATAGGTGTTGAGTCCATTTGCCATCGCGTTTACCGTCTTTATAACATTCGTCGAGCGTCAGAGTGCCGTCGCTGCCGTATCGACGGTCATAACCATCTTCAATTCCTAACTTATATACTTTTTCTGTTTCAACTTTGCCGTTCGAGTGATATGTCCTGCTCACGCCATTCACTTTGCCATCTATAAACGTTCGCTCACTTTGCACGGTCTGTCCGTCACCATAATAACGCTTGTATGATCCATCCCTGTTTCCCTCTTTGTAACGGCACTCTTCAAATAGTTTGTTCTCTTTGAAATGTCGGTAATCGCCATGATACATGCCATCCTTAAAGTCCGCAAGAATGTACTCCGAGTGATAGCCGTCAATCAGGCGGTGATAGCCGTTGAGCGGGGTCTTTTCTTCATTGTTCAGGCGAAAGAGCATCCGGCCATCCCCATAGTTGATAACGGTGATTTCTTCTATTTGATAAACTTTTTCCTGTGCCGTACTCGTAAGTACCATTACTCCGCAAAGGAGTAGTAACATAATTTTCTTCATGCTTTTTTGTTTTATTACTCAATCGACAAAAGTAGCATAAATAAATTATAAGAAAAGTATTTTGCTTATAAATATGATATGTATTTTAATTATTATAGAATTCGAACTAAATGAATTTACCTGTATTTTGGATGGTTATATAATTAAAATATCTGCCAATCTATTGATTTATAATTGAATATTGTTTTGTGTGAATTCTTTTGAAAATGAAAACACGATTATTTCAATCGCATAGTGAGAAAAAATATAGCCATATAAAATATGGCTATATAAAAAGTAGTACCGTGATTACTTTGAGAGCAACATTTTCAAGTCATTCTTGCTAATGCCCATGTATTTGCATATCTTTAGCTCGCTTATGCCGTCAGCCAGCATTTGCCGGACTGCGTTTCTGTCTCTTTCATACGCTTCCAATCTATTGAAAATGGTATCAGTCAAGAAGTCTATTCCCTCTGAAAAGGCTTTTTCTCCTTCCGGGGTATTAAAGTCTATCGTGCAGATTTTGGCACACTCCTTATGAAGTATCAAATAGTAAATTCCTCCGATTAGGATTGCGGCGATGCTTTTAATATTGACTTTTGCAGGTTTAAACAGCGTTTCATAGTATGTAATCAAATTAAGGTTCATAATGTCCCGCGTTTCCGCCGTTCTTTTTGTGGTATCATTGACGACTGACATTTCGTAAAGCAACAGCTTTTGCATAACAGGATTATCAGACAAGTTCCTGAAGAGTGTCTTGAATGTTTCAGCGAAGAACTTTTTAGGTCCCAATACATTCAAGTTGGAAATATCGATGGCATTGTTCATCCAGAAGTCATATTGCTTGGCAAGTCTGTCATAGAGATTATCCATCGAACCGTATCTTCTATAGAATACGTTGGCTTCCATTCCTGCGGCCTTTGTCAAAGTACTTAGATTGACATTGCCGAAGCCCTGTTCCGCCACAAGTTTTTCGAGTTCGGACATCACATCCCTGTCTAACTGTTCATTGGTTCGTCTGTTTCGATTTTTTTTCTCTTCCTGCTTCATTCTTATATCATATTTATACCGGCTATATCCGCTTTTCTATAGATGGTTTTGTTGCAAATATAGGTGTTTTACACTTTACAAGCAATATATTGGTGATAAAGATAATGCCAATAGTGGCTTGATATTTAGATAATAGACTAATTAATTTGCTTATTTATTCTTTCAATCATACTTGTATTATGGTATTTTAGATTTTTATCGGTTTGGCCTAACCGATTGAAGAATAAACTTTTAGCGAATTATTTGAGAAATAGAGGTAACGATTTAGCAACTGTGCGAATTTCAGCGTTTTGCGTTGCTATGCTGTTAAATAACTCTTTCATTTGCAAAAATGATAGTTTCCCCCGAAAGTACAAACTATCGCAATTTTATAAAATCGGCTGGCAAAAAAAAGAAAATCATTCGTCCTATTCACAAGTTGGCATATCAAGAACGTTGTCCGCTTTGTCATTCTGTTACCGGGATTTGTCCGCATGGGTGCGGATCTGCCCCGGTCAGTAAGGCACTCAATATCATTTTGTCGTGACAAGCAGGTACTTTTTAGAGTGTAATGCTCCGATATAGCTTTCTTTTTGCTTTTTATATGTACAAAGGTCAGAAGCCCCCAGCGAAAACCCCGCCGGAGGCTTTTATTTATTGTTTACATTCGGTTTCTTTTGTGATGTCTTCTGAACCGGATTTCCAATCAATAAATTTATAACTGACCACTAAGGAGTCTTTACCGAATTTTATGAATAAGTCTTTTCCCTTGTAGGGGTCAATGTCGAGGAATTGATACTCAACGTCTATTTCGTAACGGATGCCGGGCATCGAATCCTCTTCATTCACAAAATACGATTCTCCCAACAGATTCAGTATTTCCCTGTAAGTCATCCCTACCTTCAGACGGTTATTTACCAAATCGTCAATCATGAACTTTCTGGAATAATAATGGCCGTCCCATTCGTCCCAACTTTTCCGGTTGAATGGGATAGCACGACGATGTGTACAACCCATTTGCACGCAGACAAACAGGAATAACACAAATACAAAAACGGGAGTGCTTATATTTCCAGTTGGCATTATGCTCATGTTTTTCATACACTTGACAACTTGATTTATGTATAAATAAGTTTGCATTCAACGGGTAATTTCATTATCTGACTCCCATCGGAGTTTTTTTGTTTTCTTTATTATATTTCCTTGTTCATCATATTCTGAAATTTCAAGTGTTATGGTGCCATTATAGTCAGAATTATAAATGTGCTTAACTTTTTTGTTTCCTTCATAATAGATACTGTCGGTTGAGTAGCCTGTATTTCTTAAAGTATGATTGACGTTTACCCTCAGTCCGTTTTCTTCATACTCTGTTTCTTTATTGACTAAAGTCATACCATTGTCAAACTCTTCCTTAATTTTCTTTTTTCCGATCGTGTATTCCTTCATCACTCTATCAAGTACACCGTTTAAGGTAATCCGAGAGATTAAGGTATCATTGACAGTTTGTTTCAATGAACATTCGATGTTTTGTTTGTAATCGGAAGAAGGGACAAGATTAACAGCTTCCTTATAATCCGTATCATTAAATTTATAGGTTTCTTCTCTTTCCCCGGTGTTCAAGTCATGACGGATTTTCTTGGTATTATTTCCATTATTGTCATAGTAGTAGTATTCCTCATATCTTGAGTCAGAAAAGGGGTCATCTCCTAATATTATAATACTTTTTTTATACTTAGGTTTATTCTTATCATAATAGAGGGAAAAAGAATAACTAAATGTATCCTTATTATTTTCCAATACAAGTTCTTCTATGCTATTTTCAGTATATCTCATTGTTTTTAGCAATGATCCTGACAAAGGCTCCTCTACGGTATAGCAGTAAGAATCATTATCATAACTATATGTCTTTGTAAAATTATTTGTCGCTGCCAAGATCCCTTTATCTTTATTGTCTCCAAAATAGAGATAGTCATATTCACTACCCTGTGCAGTTAGAATCCTGTTGTTTTCATCGTAAACATTAACATATTCGATAATATTAACAGAATTATAGCCTTCCGGCTGTTTACTATCCTTGCAGCCCGATAAAAGTAATACACTACCTAAAAAAAATAAAATTATTCTATCCATTACTTCAAAAAACAATTCCCAATTTGTATGATTGTTTACATCTTCTTTATAATGATAATCCATTATCTTGAAATGTTTATCCCTTTCTTTATCCTGTATAATTACAAATATATAAAAAGTACGGTACACCACGAACGGCACACCGCACTTTTTTCGGTAAATCGGACGAGATTTAACATTTATAGCCCCCCCTGCCTTTCCTTCGTAGCTGCATGGGGTGGTGTATGCTCTGCCTTAGCTTGTCGAATTGCTCCTTGAACCACTCGGCAATGGGCTTTCGGTCGATGGCAAGAAGCAATTTAGTCCCGTCCGTCAGGGCTTTCAGCACTTGCCCTCACCTTTTCGGTCTTGAATTTCCGCTTGTGTTCCTCCGAATAGAGTTCCCCTGCGTATTCCAACGGTTTTCCCTTGACGAACGTTGCTGTCTGCCCATCGCTGAACCCGACAAGGCGGCAGAGGTTCTTGATACGGAGTATTTCACGAAAATAGGGAATTTCATAATATATATTCCCTATTTTTACAATCTGTTTTTAATTCATATATGCGCAATATATACAATATTCGCAAAATTTAGCGACATCCACAAGCTGTTTACAGGGAATTTGATCAATGGGCAAGGAAATTTACCTCAGTGTGGGGTCGTTCCCTGATTTTCTTATTTGGAAGTGGTTGCTCTCAACATGGCTTCCGGATCCATTGGTATTAACAGCGAATCCCTTTTATTTGTTAAGTTGAGAGAGTATCATTCAGAGATTCCTCATTTGATATCCCGTCGGCAATATAATGACAGATGAAAATTTACGGCATCTCTCTGTTCTACCATTCGTGAAAAGATGGCAGAATCCATTGTTCTTCCACGACGGTTATGCTCTTCGCTTCATCGTTGGCGCATTTTATCAAATCCGCAATTCTGTCTATCACTACCAGATGCCACCATATTGATAATGGTATTTGTCCAAACTCTGGATAATGGAAAGCAAGCACTCTTTCCGGCTCATTCCCGTAAGGTAATACGCCTTAAACCATTCCAGTATCGACTCACGTCTGCAACGACGCAGCAGGTTGATGATATTCTTATACAGCTGCACTTCGCTCTGCTCCATGTCATAGAACAGGACTGCCTTGTTCTTGCTGTTTTCGTGGAGCGTAACGCTCAGCGCATCCACATCCGTTCCGGAAGAACGGATAGCACCGACAATCAACGCCGCCACATAGTTACTTTTTCCCGTGCCTTCTCCGCCGGTGACACAAAGCAGATTGCCTTGAGTTCCGAGAGACATGCCCCCGCCGAGCCTTATGTTCACCGGATGCCCGATTTCCTTACCGACAGACAGCGCATCCCGCCCAAACTAAGCGAAATGCCCCAAAGCATCAGCATCAAAGAGGCAATGGATACACTCGACGGCAAACTCGTCATCGGAGGTGTCCCCAAGCCCGGCAACAAGGACGATCCCGATTCTGATCAGCCCGAAAAGTCCAAACCCAAGCTGAAGTTATAGTCCCTATAAGCCATAAAATAACCCCACTCTGCCAACTTCCCACGAAGCGGCGAAGTGGGGTTTATATTATCATATAACCGAAATTTTACCGCCGTAAAGTTTACGACGGTAAAATTTCGGTTGCCATAAGGTTAAAAAAACATATATTATCCCTTATATATATCCAAACTCTTGTTTAGAACAAAAGGAATATCTATATTTGCAATGTCATCGCTCGAAGAACGAAGGACTTGGTTGCCCGCATTACCGTAAATGCGGTTTTTTTATGTCCTCATTTTTCTCTGTTTATATATTTGTTTTGGTAATAAGGTTGATTATCACAATCAACACAGAATCCTGTAATTAATGCGTAATCCGGTTGTATATATTCAACTATGACAACATACTGTTTACCCCTATACCAATAATAGTCACGAAGAGTTCCGTCATCTTCAATGTACTGAAAATAAGTAATGCGCTTATCTTCTTTATTTTCTAAAATAGGCCTTATCCAATGTACCCTATTAGCTCTTTCTTCACGAAACTCTCGTATTTTACCAGAAGTTTTATACTTTCCACCTTTGATAGTACGAGTAACCACATGAACAAATTTCTCACAGTACCGTTCAAAATCAACGGGAAGATTATCTTTTTCGCTATTTTTATACAAATATGGTTTTACTTTTAAAGGAATACCATCAATAATTACGGTATTCTCAAAAAAGTCTCGATGAAAAATGCCATAAAGTTCATCCATTTTTTCCTGTTCCGTTTCCGCAACCCCATCTGCAAAATACGGTTTTAAAGCTCCTAATTCATCTGCCACTGTCATTGCGCTTACGAGGTTGGTGATCAAAAATATTAAATTTAATTTCTCCTGGTTCTGTACCTTCATCCAAAACATAACCAGATTTCATTTCAATATAGTTGATCAGTTCTTTTTTTGCCAAACTTCCATCTTTCTTCAAATGAAGACCTCTCGCTTTATAAGCTACTGCACCTATGAAAAAATCTGCTAACTGTATAAATTGTGATTCATGGGAGCGTATATGCTGAAAAGAAAGAAAAGGCGATTTGCCATGAAACTTATTAAAGAAAATCTCTTGGATTTTATTAAGTTTAGCACGTCCTTTCGTATCTTTTATATCCAAAAAAACGCGGTAATTATTCATTGTAGGAGGATTGGTATATGGATTGACAAGCAAGTAATAAATCATTTTATAATAAAAATTATCATGCTCGCCATTATTGAAAGACAGATTGTCTAAACGGTCTTTGTACTTAACAAGGATACATCTGAATTCCATATTTGAGTCGAAAAAGTAATCGATAAGTTCTTTATACATATCAATATGGGTGTTACTGATTGTATTCCATTTTATCTCATGTAAAATATTATATTCCCGTTTAATCGTTTTTATGCATTGCTTCATTTCTTCAGTCTGTTCCTTTGGCACCTTTATATAACCGATACACATGACAGGAAAATGATCATGCTCTAAATGACAGCTTTCATCTATATAGAATGTAAATTGTTCTTTGTTCATATCCAAAAAGTTAAATAAAAAAATATTTTACGCTTTTATTTTATCGAAATCTTGCCGAATCTCTTCTATAAATCGAATATTATATTTTATTAGTTCATACAAGGCTATAAATTGGTTCATGGTATTACTCTGGCGATATTGTAACTTTCCTGTATATTTTTTTATTACTGCTGAATAATAATCAATGGCCTTTTGATTTCCAAGTTTTATTTTGAAATTCCCTAAAATACTATCACTATAGTCTAATTCATTGCACTTTTGGAGAAAATTCAAACATGCAATTTCTATATTTTTCCAATAGGAAAGATCAATTTCCAATAATAGCCTTTCTATATTATGACACAATTTATTTTGAACTTCGTAATAATTATGTATAACAGTTTTTGTCGGATTGGATGCTAATTTTAAACTCTGATAATATAAGTCACTCATATCGTTAAAATGAAAATTTTCATTAATTATTATCTTAGCAAAATTTCGATTACTAAGAGGTGTAGTTATTTCATATATAGCAATTATAAATTCATTAATTATAGGCTCAATTAGTTTGTAATGTCTTAATAATTTCGCTCGTTCTTTTTCACGTATATTTTCTTCATGCTTTTTCTTCTCTTCTTCCGAAATTATCTTTGATTGCTGAAGAGAAAGTGCATTTAAAAATAAGCCTATAAATAAAACCCCACTTACCGTTTCTATTGCGACCAACAATCTTCCTAATGTAGTAATTGGAGCTATATCTCCAAAGCCTAATGTTGTTATAGTAACCATACTAAAATATAAACAATCCCACCAATTTTCTAAATCTGAATTTGCAGACCAAGTTTCTGTCGGCAAAAACAAGAAAACAGTAGCGAAAACAGGGATTATCAGAAAATATAATATTCCCCCAAAAAGAGGTGATTTATTATTTAAGTATCTCATAACCATTACACATTATTGAATAAGTGCAAAGATACAGCTTTTAATGATAAAATAAATAGAATAGCTTAATTTTCAAATTACTGAAATGATACCCCTCCGGACCGCTGTCCTTTGGAGTATCACCATTCAAACAAGAAA
>ERZ773156.1293-NODE-1293-length-14779-cov-3.77153_pt1 | contig 14779 bp, 11 predicted proteins | sample MGYA00511895_ERZ773156 | MGnify/ENA primary metagenome ERZ773156 (study PRJEB29015, sample SAMEA2737850) | human gut metagenome | biome: human gut; feature: human-associated habitat; material: faeces | place: China | collected 2012 ...
CGATGGTACTGCGTAACAGTGGAAGAGTAGGTAGCCGCCGTCTTGAGAAAGGCGAAAGCCGGAAGAGAGAGGAGTCAGTCCGTAAGGGGTGACTCCTTTTTTTATATTAAATTTGATGTATTAAATCTATTATCTAATATCATGAAGAAAATCTATTTATTTCTATTTAGTCTGTTTATCTGTAATATCCTTGCGGCGCAAGATCAAGACTATAAAATAGTCAGGGATATCTCTTATACCCAATCGAAAGATCCATATGCGGTGGAACGTTGTAAATTGGATCTTTATTATCCCGAGAACGCAAAAGACTTCCCTACGGTAGTCTGGTTTCACGGAGGCGGCTTGTCGGGAGGTAGCAAATTCATCCCGGAGGAATTGAAGAACTGCGGATTAGCCGTTATCGCCGTAAATTACCGCTTGCTACCCAAAGCCACGTTGAGCGATTGTATCGATGATGCCGCCGCCGCTGTCGCTTGGACATTCAACGAGATTGAGAAGTATGGTGGGGATAGGCGTAAAATCTTTGTCTCAGGTCATTCCGCCGGAGGTTATTTAACGAATATGGTCGGACTGGATAAGAAGTGGTTGACTAAGTATCGGATAGATGCTGATGCCATCGCCGCATTAATCCCTTTCAGCGGTCATGCGATCAGCCATTTCGCTTATCGGCAGGCGAAGGGAATGAAAGATACCCAACCGAGTATCGACGAGTTCGCCCCTTTGTTTTACGTACGTCCTGACGCTCCTCCATTGATTATCGTCTCGGGCGACCGGGAGATGGAGATGCTGGGCCGCTATGAGGAGAACGCCTATTTTTGGCGTATGATGAAAGTGGCCGGACATAAGAATACTTATATCTATGAGTTGGACGGATATGATCATGGATCGATGGCCGCTCCTGCCTTCCACATCTTAAAGAATCACGTGAAGGCGATCTTGAAAGGTTCAGAAACCCGGTAATTCGATAAACTATTTAATTTAATACGTATGGTTCTCTTTTCTTTATTAATGGTCTTGATTTGCTTGAACGCATGTTCTGGAGCGAAGACCTCGGACAATGTAACGGTGTATGTCACGACAAACGATCGTGCGAAAGATTTCGTGAGAAGTGAGATCGCCTTGGGGGACAAACAAGCCGCCTCGCCTTCCGTGATAACGATAGACCCTTCGGTGCGCTATCAGACGATGGATGGCTTTGGCGCCGCCGTGACAGGCTCTACCTGCTATAACTTGATGCGGATGGCTCCCGAGGATCGGACAGCTTTCCTGAAAGAGACTTTCTCTGATACGGAGGGGATGGGGTATAGCTATATCCGTATCTCGATTGGCTGCTCGGACTTTTCTTTAAGTGAGTATACTTGTTGTGACACGAAGGGTGTCGAGAATTTCGCCTTGCAGAGCGAGGAGAAGGAGTATGTGATACCGATCTTGAAGGAGATCTTGGCGATCAGCCCTTCTATAAAAATCTTGGGATCGCCTTGGACTTGTCCAAGATGGATGAAGGTGGATAACTTAATGGATTTGCGCCCATTCGAGTCGTGGACTAGCGGACAGCTGAATCCCGCCTATTATCAAGATTACGCTACCTATTTCGTGAAATGGATACAGGCGATGGAGGCCGAGGGGATTCCTATCGAGGCGATAACTCCCCAAAACGAACCTTTGAACCGAGGAAATTCCGCTTCCTTATTTATGGGATGGGAGGAGCAACTCTCTTTCGTGCGTGACGCTCTAGGCCCTAAACTGAAAGAGACTGGCCTCAAGACGAAGATCTACGCTTTCGACCATAATTACAATTACGATAATATGTTGGAGCAGCAAGGCTATCCGATGAAAATCTACGAGGATGAGAATGCCGCTTCTTTCCTGACAGGTGCCGCTTACCATAATTACGGGGGCGACCGGGAGGAGTTGAATAACGTAAACGGCAAGTTTCCCGATAAAGAATTAATATTTACGGAAACTTCTATCGGTATGTGGAATGATGGACGTAACTTAGAGAAACGCTTGATGGAAGATATGGAGGAGACGGCCTTGGGTACGGTGAATAACTGGTGTAAGGCAGTTATCGTATGGAACTTGATGCTGGATAACGAGCGGGGACCGAACCGAGAGGGTGGTTGCCAGACTTGTTATGGTGCCGTGGATATCGATCGCTCGGATTATAAGACGATTACCCGGAATTCTCATTATTATATTATCGGTCATTTATCCTCTGTGGTGAAGCCGGGGGCAGTACGGATCGGCTCTAAAGGGTATACGGCTGATGGGATTATGTATTCCGCCTTCGAGAATTTAGATGGAACAGAAGCACTTGTTTTACTAAATAATACGGACGAGGCTAAAAATATAACGGTAAACAGCGGTGAACGTTCATTTACCTATGAGGTTCCCGCTAAAGCAGTCGCTTCTTTCCGTTGGAATCTTTACTAATAAGGAGGGTGTGTTAAAAGTTGGTATTATGGCACGCAGATTTAGCAGATTTACGCAGATAATATATTGATTTTCATATCATAAATCTGCGGTCATCTGCTCAATCAGCATTATCTGCGTGCCATGTTCACACTTTTGACACACCCCCGAATGTCCAATAACTTTATCTATAGTGGCAACAAGCCGGTAGCTTATCATATACGGCTTTATCCGCCTTATCCATATCCGTGTCATGGCCTACTTTAGCGATCGCCTTGCTGATCGCTTTTGGGGAGGTCTTTTTCGGATCGTACTGGAGATGGATCATCTGGGTATCTTTGTCCCAATGAGCGGATAACACACCTTTTACCCCTTTTGCCGCTTTCTCGATACGTTCCTTGCACATATCGCAAGAGCCTTTGACACCGAACATGGCATGCTCGGAGGCTACCCCCGTGGCGCTTTGCGCATGCATCATATGCCCCTCATGCCCAGTCATAGGCTTGGCGGGCTCGTCGCCGTTATTCATCATGGAAGTTTTTCCCTCCAGCTGTGCGCTGGCGTCTATGGCGAAGACTCCGTTGGTTACGATTTCCTCACCTTCTCGCAAGCCATTCAAGATAACATAAGAGTTACCAAGGGAAGGGCCTAGCTCCACCTCACGCATCAAGAAAGCGGGGGTATTCGTATCCGGTTGCTTTACGTACACGATAGCACGTTTACCCGTCCAGAGCACAGCGGTTTGCGGTACGACGATCTCGTTCTTATAGTTGCGGAGCGGGGCGCTTACGTTTGCCGTGGCGTACATCTCGGGCTTGAGCTCCAAAGAGGCGTTCGGTACCTCTACACGGACCTTGGCGGTACGGGTCGTCGTGTTCAAGATCGGGTCGATGAAAGAGATCTTACACGAGAACTTCTTGCCGGGTAGCGCTTGCAGGGTAAATTCCACCGGATCACCTTTGCTAAGGAAAGGGAGATCCACCTCGAAAGCGTCGAACAAGGCCCATACCTTCGTGAGGTTCGCCACGTCGAAAAGGATAGCTCCTTGGGATACATAATCACCTTGGCTTACCCGCTTGGACAGGACGATACCGCTCGTGTTCGACTTGATCTCTACAACCGGGGAGATAGAGCCGGACTTCTCGATAGCGGCGATCTGGGCATCTGTCATCTTCCATAAATATAGTTTTTCACGGGCGGCCTGTATCAATTGAGATTGTCCCATGCGGATCGCTTCCAACAATTCTTGCTGGGCGGTGAAAAGCTCTGGGGAGTAGAGGGTAGCGAGGGTCTGTCCGGCACGCACCGTCTCACCCGTGAAATCAACGTTCAAGCTCTCGATGCGTCCGCTTACATGGGCTGTTTGAGATTGCAGGCTACGCTCGTCCGGTACGATCTTGCCGTATAAACGGACTTGCTTGACCGGATTCTGGCGGGATACCTTGGAGGTTTGTACGTCCGCTAAGGCTGCTGCTTCTTCCGAAAGCTGAATGGCGTTGGGATCGATGGCCTTGTCGGAGAAGGAGCTCTTACGTACAGGGATCAAATCCATGGCGCAGATAGGGCATTTACCCGGCTTGTCTTGGCGAATTTGGGGATGCATGGAACAAATCCACTCGCCGGCCTCGTTCTGTTGGAGGTCGTGGCCATGCGTAGGGGCGTGAACTTCCGTGCCGGTCTCGCTCGCTTGTGACGTATGGCTGTCGGTATCGGAGTTATGGAACAGGAGCCAGCCCAACAAGAGGCCGCCCGCTAGGAACAGGATATATATCAGGTACTTGGATTTTACGGTTTCATTTATATTTTTCATTTTCTTATTCGTTTACAGAGGTGGATATTAATTTCTCGATTCCGGCGATTTGGGTATTATATTCCGCTATCGCTTCGCTTTTCTTCAAGTGATAGTCCAACATTTGTCGCTCCACTTGGATCACGTCGGTCAAGGTCGTTCTTCCTGTCGAGAATTCCCGGACGATCAGTTGGTAGGTGGCCAACGATAGATCGTATTGTTTCTGGTACAAATCGATTTTCCGTGCGGCATCTTCCAATTGCTGGGTAATACGGATATACTCGGCTTGCAGCTGGTTCATCGTGTTCTCGTACTTCAACTCGCTGGATTTCCAATAATGCTTGCTTTCCCGTTGCTGTGCGTTATATTTTTTACGGAAGATAGGAAGGCTGATCTTTAGCATGGGCATGAACATATCCTTTCCGTTCATACCGGACATAGAGCCCATAGACATATCCTCCGGTTTCTTCCCGATCAAGGAATACTGGAGGCCGATACCTAGCATGGGGTAACTCATTTTCTTGTCCATCTCCGCCTTGGCCCGGTAAGCGTTTCCTTCCGCCTCCAGCATGGTAAGCATGGGGTTGTTGGAGATGACGCTGTCGAGAGCCATCGACTCACTCCATGAGAGAGGAAGCCGTTCCAACGAGTCGGGGACGGAAATCGGGGTAGCTAGCGACTGATTGAGCAACGTATTAAAAGCAGCCTCGGCCGTTTTCCGTTGCGATAACAAGGAGGCTAGCGTATTCTCCAGTTCTACCTTCTCCATCTGGATTCGCAGTACGTCCGACATTCCGCCCATGGAGTTGCCACTTCCCATAGAGCCTCCACCCATAGGGCTATCGCCGGACATTCCGGACATCGTACTACCGGATGCTCCCGTGCTTTGTACCGTAGGGCTTCCCATGCTACTGCCTCCCATACCCGACATACCTCCACCGGATACGGCGGGAGGAGTCGATGGAGCAGAAGATACGGGGGAGGGTAGGACGGAGGAACCGCCCGCCTTCGCCGACGGAGCGGAGAAGCGGTTCAATGCCAACTGTTCCAACTGGTCTAGCAGACGAAGGTTCGCCTGCGTATTTTTATATTGCTCGCTGATATTGCAAAGCTGGTACCATTGACTCTTCACCTCGTAATACAGGTTGTTGCGACTGTTACGGAATTGTTCGTAAGCCATCCGGGCCATCTCGGTCGCCTCGTTGCGGGCCGCCTTCCGGGTACCGAACCAAGGGAACATTTGCATCAAGGTGAAATCCGCTATTTGCTTTCCGGACAAGATCTCCATCGGTTTCAGGAAGAAACCGATCTCCAGTTCCGGGTCCGGATAGGCTCCGGCTTGCGGGACTTTCTCCAAAGATGCCTTATACAGGGAGAAGTCGGCGTTGATCTGCGGATTGTTACGTGCTGCCAGTTCCAGATAATAGCCTAAACTATCGGCCGGCTGGGAGTAAGCGAAAAGGACGTTTAGCATCCCCAGTACACCTGCCATGATGATTGATCTGATTCTTTTATATCTCATAAGTCGTTACCTCCTCTTGAATTTTATTCTTTTGTTCTTTCTTTATAGCGTTCTCCCGCCACCAGCATTGCAGGACGGGAACGACAAACATGGTCATACTCTGGATCAGCATTCCTCCGAACGTAGGGATAGCCATCGGTACCATGATATCCGCCCCCTTACCGGTAGAGGTAAGTACGGGGAGCAAAGCGATCAGGGTAGTAGCTGTAGTCATGGCCGCTGGGCGTACCCGTTTCAGTCCGGCGGCTACTACCGCTTCCCGGATATCGTGCTTGGTGCGGGGGTCTCGCTCGAGGAATACATGATGGATGTAGGTTCCCATCAATACCCCATCATCCGTAGCCACACCGAACAAGGCGATGAAACCGACCCAGACTGCCACGCTCAGATTGATCGTGTGCATCTGGAAAAGATCCCGCATATTCTCTCCGGCGATGGAGAAGTTCATGAACCAATCCTGTCCGTAAAGCCATAGCAAGATAAAACCTCCGGCGAAGGCCACGAACACCCCGGAGAAATGGATCAGTGAGGCAGTGACCGTCTTGAATTGAAAGTATAGAACCAGCAGGACGATCAACAAGGCGAGGGGAACGACGATCATCAGCCGGCTGGTGGCACGCTCCTGCTGCTCGTAATTGCCGGCGAACTTATAGGATACGCCGGGATCAAGGTTCAACTCGCCCTCCTTTATCTGTTGCTCAAGGATGCGGGAAGCCTCTTTCACGATATCCACTTCCGCCTTCCCCGCCAGTTTGTCGAAGATGACGTAGCCTACCAAGAAAGTGTTCTCGCTTTGGATCATCTGCGCTCCACGGGTATAGTTGATATCGGCTAGCTCTTTAAGCGGGACTTGCGCCCCAGTGGCGATCGGTACGAGGATCATACCTAGCGCCTCCGGATTATCTCGAAGCTCACGAGCGTAGCGTAGGCGCACCGGGAAACGTTCCCTGCCTTCCACAGTGCGGGTCAGTACCATGCCACCGACAGCGGCACTTAATATCTCTTGCAAGTCCTCCACGTTTACGCCGTAACGGGCCATATTCTCACGGTTCAGTTCGATCTCCAGATAAGGGGCGCCTACCGCACGGTCGTAAAATACGGAAGAGGGGATAACGGAGGGTACCTCTTTCAATGCCTTCTCGATCGCCTTTCCGGCTTTCTCGATCGTCTCCAGATCCGGGCCATACACCTTGATACCCATCGGGGCACGCATACCGGTGGATAACATGACGAGACGGGCCTCGATAGGCTGCAGCTTCGGGGCGGAAGTCAATCCCGGAAGATGGGTGACGTTCACGATCTGTTGCCAGATATCGTTCGTGTTCTTGATCTCCGGTCGCCATTGGCGGAAGTAATCGCCTTTAGCGTCTGGAATCAGGCTGTCTGAGGGAATCAGCCGGAAACCGTCTTTGGGGTTATATACGCCTCCATCTTTTAGGAGATACTCCCCTTGCCGGTTTACCTTGAAACGTTCCCTTTTCCCGTCCTCATTCAGGATATATTCCGGACGGTAGTTGATCGTATTCTCGAACATCTGTACCGGTGCTGGATCGAGGGCGGAGTTTACACGGCCCCATTTACCGATGGCGGTCTCCACCTCGGGGATAGAGGCCAGCCGTTTGTCGAGCGCCTCTATATAATCAAGGTTTTGCTCGATACCGGAATGCGGCATGCTAGTCGGCATCAGTAGGAAAGAACCTTCGTTCAGGCTAGGCATAAACTCCTGTCCGATGCCTCTCCATATCCAGAAACCGAATACGATGGTAGCTCCCGGAATCAACATGAATTTCCAGCGGTTATCCAAGCACCAGCGCAATATCCTCTCATAATAAATAACGAGCAGCCACAGGATGCTTAGGATGATGGCTACGCAACCCGCCACGAACAATATATTGGCGAGCATCCCTTTTTGCGGCCCCATCGGCAACCATTCCTCGGATAGGTAATAGATCGTGACAAAGAGGGTGATACCGATATTGATATAAGTGCTCATTTGAGGCTTCTTCCAATAACCGGACAATAGATTATTCACCCCGACTGCCGTTAGCCCGATAGCCGGAATACTTCCATAAATAATAAGTAAGGCGATTCCGGCCACGATCAACAGGTAATTCAGTATTTTCCGTATCAGCCTTGAATGGATCTTTATCGAGAACAACCAATACGATAGGGAAGGAAGCAAGATCAATCCCAGCACGAAGGCGGAAGCCAAAGCATATGTCTTGGTATAGGCCAAAGGCGAGAACATCTTCCCTTCCTGCGCCTCCATGGTGAAGACGGGGAGGAAGCTGACGATCGTCGTGATCATCGCCGTGCTGATTGCCCCGGACACCTCGCTTACCGCCTTATAAATAAGGTTGACAAACGCCTTTCCCCCCTGTATATGTCTGTTCTCGGGCATCTCCCGGTAACGGATGATACTTTCCACGAAGACGACCCCTACATCCACCATCACGCCAATGGCGATCGCTATACCCGATAAAGCCACGATATTCGCCGCTACCCCCGTATAACGCATGATGATGAACGTGGCGAGCACCGCTATCGGTAGCATGCTGGCGATAACGATAGAGGCCCTCAGATTGAGCACCAGCACGATGATAACGATCACGCAGATCAATATCTCGTGGGAGAGGGCGGTCTCCAACGTCCCGATCGTCTCCTTGATAAGCCCCGTACGGTCGTAGAACGGCACGACGGTTACCTTGGAGACCGTCCCGTCCGCCAGTACCTTCTGGGGCAATCCCGGTTCCATCTCCTTGATCTTCGCCTTTACGTTATTGATAACCTCCAAGGGGTTGGAGCCATAGCGGGCTACGACCACTCCGCCCACGGCCTCCACACCCTCCTTGTCCAGCCCTCCCCGTCGGGTTCCCGGACCGATATTCACGAACGCCACGTCCGATATGCGAACCGGCACGCCTTCCCGAACGGTGACGACGGCATTCTCTATATCCTTTACATTCTTGATATACCCCAAGCCCCGGATCAGGTACTCCACCTTATTGATCTCCATTGTCTCGGCGCCGATATCGAGGTTGCTCTTCTTGATGGCATTCATGATATCCATCACGGAGACGTTGAAGGCGTACATGGCATCCGGGTTCAATTCTATTTGGTATTCTTTCACGAAGCCACCCGCCGAGGCAACCTCGGATACCCCCTCGGCGGAGGATAAGGTGTACTTGACGTAGAAATCCTGTATCGTACGCAATTCCTCCGCATTCCACCCTCCGGTAGGTTTACCGGTCTTGGGGTCCCGTCCTTCCAGCGTATACCAATAGATCTGCCCGAGGGCGGTAGCGTCCGGTCCCAAGGTAGGCTGTACGCCTTCCGGCAAGGTTCCCGGAGGCAGGGGTTCAGCTTCTCCAATATACGGGAACGGCTCCAGTAGAACTCTATATCGTCATCGAAGATAATGTATATGAAGGACATCCCGAACATGGAGGAACTACGGATCGTCTTCACTCCCGGGATACCTAAAAGAGAGGTGGTCAGCGGATAAGTGATCTGGTCTTGTATATCCTTCGGCGAGCGGCCCATCCATTCCGTGGCCACAATCTGCTGGTTATCGCCGATATCGGGGATGGCGTCTACCGGAATCGGATTCCGGGGAATGATCCCCCCGTGCCAATTGAAGGGGGACGTGGAGATGCCCCATACGATAATCAGCACTAGTAAAAGTAAGGTTACCACCCTGTTCTCAAGGAAGTAACGAATGATTCTATTTAACATTTGAATGAGCTTTTATGATTTGAAAACATATGAGAACGCTTATTTGTTCGTCTTTGAAGGCAAGCGATCACATGAGTACTCGTGATGCTTTACGCCAGTACTCGCAATGGATTACTCCAGTATTTGCAATGGATTACTCCAGTACTTGCGGTGGATTACTCCAGTACTCGCAATAGATTACGCCGGTACTCGTGCGTAAACAGACGTAAATCGCCTTTTAAAAAGGAAGCCCATACCGCTAAATCAAAAAAGTACAATGATGGACGAATAACGGGATAGCGCTATTCTCCTTGGGTGGATTAATAAAGGGATTGGAACGTGTTGTCTCGTCTCGCCCGGCGATCTTATAGGAGTCGAGTAGATCGAACAACAAAACTACAGCGACAGGAGCGGACAATTGCACGAGCGTATTCGCCACATCCTGATCGACGGATAACTTAACATATTCCGTCTCGGTAGAGCAGCGCTTATGGGACGTGCCCGCCTCACCGCAACTGGGACAAGTGTCAAGATACAGCAAGCTCACCTCCGCCAACTTACCCATACAATAATGGTAATTCAGCGCAAACCCAGAGGAAACCCCGAGGTAAAGAACAGCGAGTATGAACAATAAAAATCTTCTCATCCCAAATAATATATTCCGCAGATATATGAATATTTTTTGAACGGGCAATAGGGTGGAAAAAGTGCTCGTAGGGTTGTTAAAATCAGAACCTTTTCTTTATAGCCTTGTTCAAGGTAGGTAATTAATCTAAACAAAACACATTTATGAGACTATTTGTACAAGGAGCAGTATTACTGCTAGGTATGGGATTCTTATCGGCTCCCGCTAAGGCTCAAAAGGTGGTCATCGAGGATGATGCGCCAAATTCGATAGTCCTTGTCAGCCAAGACAAGGCAGGTGATGAAATCGTGAGGATAATGAATGAGACGCAGAGCCCTCGTTTCCACGACCCGAAAGCCCCCCGCTTCGTATTGACCGATCGTAAGGGACGTTTCGCCTTGGGTATCGGCGGTTACGTGAAGGCTACGGCGGAGTATGATTTCGGCGGGATCTCGGATGATGTCGATTTTTATCCGTCCATGATCCCGAATGGTGGGCAGAACTACGTCCGTAACCAGTTCCAGATGGACGCTACTACCAGTACGATATTCTTGAAATTAGTGGGTCGTACCAAACACCTCGGGGATTTCGTCGTGTATACGGCGGGTAACTTCCGGGGAGGCAGCAAGGTCTTCGAGCTCCAGAACGCCTATGTGTCTTTCCTTGGTTTCACGATGGGTTACGATTATAGTACCTTCATGGATCTGGCCGCTCTTCCGCCCTCGATCGATTATGCGGGGCCTGCCGGACAGGTTTTCAGCCGTGCCACCCTGTTACGCTATGAGCGTGCTTTCGGTAAGGGATGGAAAGCGGGTGTAGGTATCGAGATGCCAGTGGTGGATGGCATCACGAACCAAAGCGTGAATATCAGTAACCAACGTATGCCGAACTTCCCTGCCTATATCCAATACGCTTGGAATAAGAGCAGCCATATCCGTGTAGCTGGTATCGTACGTAATATGACGTACGAGAACTTGGTGGCGCAACGGGCCGAGTCTAAGGCCGGATGGGGCGTGTTTGCCGCCTCTACGTTCAATGTGACGAGCAAGCTGAACTTCTACGGTCAGGCTACTTACGGCCGGGGGATCAGCCAGTTCTTGAATGATATCAGTAATCTGGACGTGGATCTGGTTCCGGACCCCGAGGCCAAAGGCAAGATGCAAGTGCTTCCGATGATGGGTTGGTACGCTGGCTTGCAGTATAATATCACGCCGAAGGTATTCGTCTCCAGCACCTATAGCCAGACTCGTTTATACAGCGAGAATGATTACCCGGTTACCCCGTCGGATCAATACCGCTACGGTCAATACTTGGTAGCCAACATTTTCTGGAACGTGAACGCTAATCTGCAAGTCGGCGCCGAGTACTTGAGAGGCTGGCGTACCGATTTCAACGATATGACCCGCCACGCCAACCGACTTAATGTTTCCGCTCAATATAACTTCTGATAATGTAGCGTTTTGTTGATGTGCCACACCGGGGGATTCTTGGTGTGGCATTTCTTTTCGAGGCGATTGGCAGGTCTGCGATTAATAGATGTTCGCCATGCTAATCAGCGGCTCATACAGCTTCTCGATATCCTGCGAATCGATCTCGATTTCTACTTGATCACCGGGGATAAGAGTCTGTCCGGCGGGAGCCAAGTCCTTGCGATCCCGGTGAATAGTCTTGATGATACAACGTTGGGGGAGGGTGAGGTGATCTACCTCCTTCCCGTCGAAATAGGCACCTGTCATGATCTCTACGAACAGGCTGGAACGCCCTTCGGTACGGAAGGCTGGAGTCGAGATCATCTCGTCATAGAGAACCACGTTAAAGGGCTTTATCTGTAGCATTTCCGTGAAGTAATACGTAAGCCCGCCGACAATGATAGAGGGGTAGAATACATCCAGATGCCCGGTTATCTCCGTAATCAAGACGATACCCGTCAGTGGTGTCCGGACCGCTTATCAAGAAAGCAAAATTAGGAAAAGCTCTGATTCCAAACGGAATTGGAGCTTTTTGTTTGTTTGAGGTGAAGCAAAATATAGCGTTTCTATGAAGTATGTCAGGTGCAAATTCAGGGGCTTTTTTAAAGGCTATATAAAAAGCCCCTGATATACATCATACTTCATTGATTTTCATGTTTTTGAGTAGGATTTGTCTGTTCCTTACTTATTAATTTTACAATGTAAATTAAGAGCAGTATGAAACAGGAATCAATGAAAGTTTTGTTCTTCATACGCAAGAGCAAATTATTAAAAAACGGCGAGGCACCGATTTTTCTTCGTGTGACAGTTAATGGGCAGCAGGATGAAATCCGAATCCAGCGTTCTGTTCCAATCAAATTATGGAATAACACCAAGGGCCGCAGCAAGGGAAAGGACCGGACATCGGTGGAACTGAACAGCTATATTGAGTCGCTGACAGTCCGTTTATATCAAATTCACAAGGAACTTTTGTGTCAGGAGGCTTTGATAACCCCTAAACATCTTTTGGTGAAGCTGTTCTCTAAAGAGGAACGGCGTACCGTGCTGGGTACGATGAGGAAGTACATGGAGGACTGGACAGCATTAATCGGCAAGGAATACCAGAAGTCCACCCTTTCCCGCTATGGGAACTGTTATGAATCTTTGGAAACCGTAATCCATGAATTTTACAAGAAAGAGGATATTTCCTTCAATGAGTTGAACGGCGAGTTTATTGATGCTTTTGAAATGCATCTGCGGATAGTAAGGAGGTTGTCTCAGAATACGCTGACCAAATATATGAGCTGCTTCAGGAAGATTATTGGAATAGCCCGGGATAACGGGTGGCTGACTTTTGATCCCCTTGTCGGAAAGCGCAAAAGGCTGTTTCGAAAGGAAGAAACCTGTCCGACTTTCTTGACTTTAGAGGAGTTACAGCGGATTATATCGAAAGATTTTTCTACTACCCGGCTGGAGCATGTAAAGGATTTCTTCCTCCTCTGCTGCCTGACCGGTATGTCGTATATTGATGTGAGTACTCTCCTGCCTATTCATTTGTATCGTGACAATAAAGGACAGTTATGGATACATAAGTCTAGAGTGAAAATCACTGCGGCAAAAGAAACTTGTACGAGTAATGTGCCGTTGTTGGCTCCTGCTGTTGCAATTCTTGACAAGTATAGAGGATGGAACCCGGACAATCCGGATGGTCCGTGCCTGCCGGTCCCGTCAAATCAGAAAATGAACGAATATTTGAAAGAAATAGCTACACTTTGTAGGATCAACAAACGCCTGACCGTACACGTCGCAAGGCATACTTTCGGAACGACTGTCACATTGGCGAATAATGTTTCCTTGCAAAATGTATCGAAGATGCTGGGACATTCCTCTACACGTATGACTCAGCATTATGCTCGTGTGTTGGATAAAAACATTATGGAAGATATGCAGGGAGTTGCAAAGTTGATCTTTAAATAGAAGCAAAAGGTCGCATTCAACCCACAGAATGCGACCTTTCCTATAAAATATTGTTTGAACACTATTTAAAACGGTTGTCGAATAGCATTAAAACGTATCCCTGCGATTTTCGTATAGTAGTTTCTCAATATCATTTTCCCTGTAGAGTATTTTCCCTCCGATTTGATAATAAGGGATTTTCCCGCAATTCCGATATTCCAATAATGTGCGTTTAGTCAGTTTGAGCATTTCTGACAATTCTGTGTCTGTCAGAAAGCGTTCCCCATTTAAAGATGGTGTATAACCTGATTTTAGCGCATCTATGAATGTTGAGATTCTTTTCATCTCATCGAAGAACTGAAGGACTTCCTTATTCGTTTTGGTAATGATCTCTCCCATGACTATTTTTTCTTTTGTACTGTTGTTAATAATGACACGACATCTTGCTTTCGATAAAAGATTTTTTTGTCTATCCGGGTAAAGGACAGTGTGCCACTGTTTCTCAGATGTTGCAGAGAACGTGGAGACACGCAAAGTATCTCACAGACTTCTTTACTGTCCAGCCATTCATCCGGCTCTTTTCTCAAATAAATATTCTGTAACTCTTTCAATTCACTTTTCAAGGAGTTCCATGCGGTTACTATTTCCTTGAATGTTCCGGCTTCAATATTCACGATTTCCATAGGCGGTGTTTTTTGATTTGAGACAAATGTAATGTTTCTCGTAAATAAATAGCGCTCCTTGGCATCAGATGTCATCAAACTTCATCAGATATCAAATCATAAAATAGAAAAATCCATCCAAGATTTACCCGAAAATTACAGGCAAGCCTTTGAGATGAATCGCTTCCAAGATATGACTTATAAAGAGATCGCCTCACATCTAAACATATCCTCTAAAACTGTAGATTACAGGATTCAACAAGCTTTAAAAATATTAAGAATCAAATTAAAAGACTACATGCCGTTATTGATAGGCCTATTGACTTAAATTGGATCTATCCTTACACAAGGATATTCAGAAAATGCCTCTAAAAATAAGATGATCCATGAACCATAACCACCTAGTGGGGCACCCCGGATACCAAGCAATTCAAGCGTTTCTTCATCCAAGAGGGCGTAGGCTTGGTAGGGGCTGACGGCCAAAAGATCTTATACGATCTATTGAAGAGCGGTAAATAGATAGTTATAAGCGCAGGAAAGAGACGGCGCAGGAATCCATGATGGAATATATAGAGAGACGGAAGTGTCTCCGATGACGGAAAAGAAGGAGGTGTGGCAAGCCGGTATATACCGGTGTTCGCCACACCCCTT
>ERZ773156.1311-NODE-1311-length-14472-cov-3.63772_pt1 | contig 14472 bp, 9 predicted proteins | sample MGYA00511895_ERZ773156 | MGnify/ENA primary metagenome ERZ773156 (study PRJEB29015, sample SAMEA2737850) | human gut metagenome | biome: human gut; feature: human-associated habitat; material: faeces | place: China | collected 2012 ...
ATGCGTCAGCAGACAAGAAGATAACTTGTTTAGCATGAGGACCTTTAGACACCGGTTTAACGATGTTTTCGATGTGATAGATAGGATAAGAAACACGAGTGTTTTCAGTTACTGACTTGTCAGCGAAGTTGATTTCGCCTTCAGCGTTAACTGTACAGTTTTCCAACAAAGCATCGCGTTTGATAGCATTCCAGATGTCCGGTTCGCTTTCTTTATCCAAGTTGATAACCTTAGCGTAGCAACCACCTTCGTAGTTGAATACACCTTCGTCATCCCATCCGTGTTCGTCATCACCGATCAACAAACGTTTCGGGTCAGTAGACAAAGTAGTCTTACCTGTACCTGACAGACCGAAGAAGATAGCTGAGCTCTTGCCTTCTTTATCAGTGTTAGCAGAGCAGTGCATAGAAGCCATACCGTTCAAAGGCAATAAGTAGTTCATGTAAGAGAACATACCTTTCTTCATTTCACCACCGTACCAAGTATTCAGGATAACCTGGATCTTTTCAGTCAAGTTGAATACAACTGCAGTTTCCGAGTTCAAGCCCAGTTCTTTGTAGTTTTCAACTTTAGCTTTAGAAGCGTTCATGATAACGAAATCAGGTTCACCGAAGTTAGCCAGTTCTTCAGCTGTCGGACGGATGAACATGTTTGTTACGAAGTGAGCTTGCCATGCCACTTCCATGATGAAGCGCAGTTTCAAGCGAGAGTTTTCGTTAGCTCCGCAGAAAGCGTCAACAACGAACAGTCTTTTGTTAGAAAGTTCTTTAGTTGCCAAATCTTTCACAGCTGCCCAACATTTAGCGTCAACTGGTTTGTTGTCGTTTTTGTATTCTTCAGAAGTCCACCATACTGTATTTTCGCTGGTTTCGTCTTTTACGAAGAATTTATCTTTAGGAGAACGTCCTGTATAAACGCCAGTCATTACGTTTACAGCGCCCATGTTAGTTACCTGGCCTTTTTCAAAACCTTCCAAACCTGGTTTTGTTTCTTCAGCGAACAAAACGTCATAAGACGGATTGTGCACAATCTCGGTCACACCTGTGATACCGTACTTGCTTAAATCTAAATTTGCCATTTTTTTTGAATTAATTAAAATTGGTATTTCGTTTTATTATCTCTTTTCACCTGAACATGAGGAGCTTTGGGTGCCTCCTTGTAAATCCGGGTACAAAAGTAATACTTTCTTTGAAAAGGAAGAAGGGATTAGAGAAATTTTTCCCTAATTGAATCTCTTTTATAAATTCCTAACAATATCTGCAAACTGAATATTGCAATTTGAAAGATTATCATTTACTTTGCAAGTCAGTATGCTATCAATACTATGAAAATGAGATTAAATTATGATTAAACTATAATATGAAAGTAATTGATTTTAGCAAAACAAATTCGATTCTAAACCAGTACATATCCGAAATCAGAAATGTAGAAGTTCAGAATGACCGCCTACGTTTCCGCCGTAACATTGAACGGATCGGAGAAATCATGGCTTACGAAATGAGCAAAGAGTTCCGATACTCAGTAAAAAACATCCGGACACCACTGGGCATTGCTCCCGTCAGCACACCGGACAACCAGCTTGTCATCAGCACCATTCTCCGCGCCGGCCTTCCTTTTCACCAAGGCTTCCTAAGCTATTTCGACGGAGCAGAAAATGCATTTGTGTCCGCCTATCGAAAATATAAAGATACCCTGAAATTTGATATACATATAGAATATATCGCATCTCCGCGTATTGACGACAAAACGCTGATTATCACCGATCCGATGCTGGCTACAGGCGGCAGTATGGAACTGAGTTATCAGGCCATGCTTACCAAAGGCCATCCCGCCGAAATTCACGTAGCTTCGATCATTGCCAGCCAACATGCAATCGATCATATCAAGAGCGTATTTCCCGAAGACAAAACAACCATTTGGTGTGCTGCCATCGATCCTGAAATCAATGAACATTCCTATATTGTACCGGGGCTGGGCGACGCAGGCGATCTGGCTTATGGAGAAAAAGAGTAATATCGATTAAAGATTCCTTCGATATTGCTGCGGCGACATCCCCATTTGCTTCTTGAAGAATGTGCCAAAATAAGAAGCATTGGGGAAGCCGAATTCATTGGAAATCTCCTGAATATTTTTTTGCGTATTCTTCAACAAAGAGATACACTTACGGATAATCGCCTTGAATACAAGTTCCTGCACCGTATACCCACAGATGCTTTTGGAAAGAGCCGAAAGGTATTTCGGAGACAAACAGAGTTTATCCGCATAGAATTCCACACTCCTTTCCTGCATATAATATTGCTCTATCAACTGGATGAGACGGACAAATATCTCATTTTTCCGCCCGCCCGTTTCCTGTCCGGCACTAATCAATTTACGGTTATAGACCGAACAAATACGATAGGTCAGTGCCAGCAGAAGGAGTTTCTGCTCATAAAGGCTAAACACACTCTCCTCCATTTCCAGCACACTGTCTATCAAAGACATATACTTCATAATCTCATCTTCCTCGCCGGTATTCCATACACAAGAGAGTTCCGGAGTAAGTTTCGAATACATATACATGGAAACCACGGAGTTGCCGATAATGTCACGTATCGGTTCTATCTGATAGGCAAGAATAAGAATTTCCACATCTTCGGTCTCCTGAAGCACTTGAACCCAAGATTCCTCATGAATAAACAAGGTCTCACCCGCCTTGGCAGAAGCGCACTTATTATCAAGAGAAAACTGGAAACTACCTTGCCGGCAGACAATCAAACCAAGCCCCTGCATCAGAAAAGGTTCTTTTAAAGAAGATGGAAAACAACTGAGCACACCTCCCGAACTGCATATATTCTTCCCGCTTTTCAGATCGCGGTCAAGCTGTAATAAACGTTCCTGCTGAGTATCCATAACACTGACTCACTGATAAATTACTATTGAAAAACGATACTAAGTTAGCAATTTTCGTTTGGGATAAGGCACTACGAGCACAAAAATCATACAAATAACGCCTGCATAAATAGTCCACCCTGCCATTTCTTTCACAGCAGAGAGCGTAGCCTGCACCTGTATCCGCCCCTTGACGGACATGGCAGCCATGTTATGCGCTTCCGTTTCACTCTTTCCCTGATATTGCATTCCCTGCACGGTATTGGTATACGAAGCAGAAGCTTCGGGGTTTACCAGATCAACATTTTGTGCATAACGGGTAATATAATGTTGCTGGCGCTCCTGCAGTACATTTGAATAAATAGCCCCTCCGATACCCGGTCCCAGTACCATACGGACGGTAAGCATGATGCAAATCCAGGTCGAAAGATATTTGAAAGGCATCCGCTGATTGGCATATGCTGCCGTCAATGCATATAAAATCATCATTCCGATGGTACGAATAATTACGGGATACTTCATTCGTTCGTAAAGTCCGGCTGTCTGCACTTCGAAGTACATGAATCCTGCCGACAATGCCAGAAAGAAAAAGCCAAGAGCAAAAAGATATTTCAGATGCACCCCTTTAGACCCCAATACAATGGAAATCAAGGCACCGATAAAATAACCGACCATACACCAGTTTGCCAGCGATGCATTCTGCAAATTATCCAGGTGCATCCCGACTCCTGCATACACATTGACAAACATTGCGCTGGAATTGATAATCATCAGCAATAAATAAAGCAAAGCCCCCATACGAATGGTACGCAGCCTCAACGCCCCCAAAATAAAGTAGGAAGACCGCCGGGTAACATCCATATAAAGAAAAATCCCGGCAAAAAGGATACTGATCGCCGTTGCCCAGCAAATAGATGGATCATCATACCAATCCAGCACCTTGCCATAAACCAGCACATAAGTGATGCACGTCAATGATATGCAAAATGCGGTCACATTGCCGAATTTGCGGAAGTTGATAGGGAAACGTCCGGCAAAACCATGATTAGGCATCGTAATGAACAGTATCAGAATGGACAGCAGCAGAATACCCATCATAAAATAATATACATATTTCCATTCGTATTCGAAAGCCAGCCAAGCCGTTAGCGCCGTACCCATTTGCCCCAGGATCATAAAAAACAGATAAACTACCGGCTGGCTGATACATTTTTCGATATCCAGTTTATTCCATCCCGTCGCGTCTTTCGGTTCCATGCCGGGAGTAATATTACGCGTTGCCTCCATGCCAAAAGCATATTTGATCAGCGTAAACAGATTGACCATCATCAGTACCATACGCAGGAACCCTGTCAGCAGGCTGCAGAGTGCCAGCAAAAAGATACTGTCGGTTTTGGCACATACATAGCTGAATACATACATCAGTGCAAAACCTGCGATACACATCAGTTTCTCCCGTCGTATACAAACTAGTTCATACAAGAAGGGAGCAAATGCCGCCATACCGATGGAAGTCACAAAATTGGCAAACTGAATATGCTCGGAAATAATACCCAAGCCGCTCATCATCTCGGTACTGTTCACGGAGTATACCCCGCCCACCGAAAGAATCGGCAGGAAAAAGAACAGCAGAATAATAATACCTATCGGTTTGGGCACCCAATTGTAAAAAGGATAATTTCTAGGACACGAAGGCATGGCTATCAGAGTTTAGCTTTTACTACTACCATCATACCCGCCGCCAGCTTATCATTATCTTCCTTCGATAAATCCGTAAAATCAATACGGACAGGGATACGCTGCTGTATTTTCACAAAGTTTCCGGCAGAATTGTCAGTCGGCACCAACGAATATTTAGAACCTGTCGCTCCGGAAATAGCAGTCACTTTGCCTGTAAACTCTTTCTTACTGATAGCATCTACCGTGATAGCCACCTCCTGCCCGATGCGGAGATTCTCTATCTGCGTTTCTTTATAATTAGCAATAATCCATTTTTGTGTATCGGGCAGAATATATGTAATGCATTGCCCTGCTGTAATGAACTGCCCTTCTTCCAGAGAACGTCTGCCTAACTTGCCATCGCAAGGAGCCAGTACAACCGTATACGAAAGATTCAGCCGTGCCATTTCAAGCACAGCCGTAGCACGCTGGATGGCAGCTTCCGTATTCTCACGACGGTGAGATACTTCATTCACTCCCGAAAGAGCCGCCTCCCGCTGGCGCCTGGTTGCTTCCAGCTTCTTAAAGGTAGCTTCATACTCTGTTGTAATCTGTTCCAACTGGATAGGTGTCGCCGCATTTCGTTTGACCAAATTTTCATACCGCTGACGGTCTTTCTCCAGTTTTGCTAGCCGGATTTCTATTTCAGCTATAGACGCATCATACACAGATGCAGTCGTTTGTGTAGTCTGCAAGGTAGCATTTATCACAGTGGCGCCTGCCTGCGCATCCTTCAATGCAGCCTCAGCTTCCATCACCCGGATTTTATATTCGCGGTCGTCCAGCACCAGCAAGGTATCACCTTTACGTACCTGCTGATGTTCCGTAAAATAAATCTTATTAATATAGCCCGATGCACGCAGATTGACAGGTGACACATATTGCTCTATCTGCGCATCATTGCTGGTTTCCGTCTGCTTATAGCCCAGAAAGAGAAAAACAATTTCAATTACTCCCCAAACAATCACAGCAACTCCAAACAGACTTACTATAATCTGCCAGCGGCGTAATTTTCTCATTTTCTTAGCTTTCTCCTGATGCGTACTGGAGATTGTATTATTGTCCATTGTTTCCATATGAATGATTCAATTAGTTATCTGTTATTTGAACAAGGATGAGATCTGTCCGGTTAGTTTCAGTAACATCAGGTTGGTCACCCGATAATTATAATGTGCACTAATGTAGTTGTTCTGTGCCTCGCTCATCCGCATTTCATCCTGCAGAACTTCAGTCATTGAAGTGATTCCTTCCCGATAGCGGTCGGTAGTAACCGTATACACTTCTTCGGCAAGCAGATAATTGTCTTTCTGTTTTTTAAAGTTCCGCTGGTTATTCATCAAGTCATTTACAGCATTCAAATACTGTGTTTGCAGATTCTTCCGTGTATCCAACCGTGAAAGTTTCATGGTTTCGATATCGATCATTGCTTTCCGGATCTTATACTTCTTATCCAAACCATCAAAAATAGGAATACGCAAAGTCAGTCCCACCCCATAAGAACGGAACCAATGATTGGACGGACCGGAATGAAACCAATGATAAGCCTCATCAGTATAAGCGGCAAACCTCCAGTTTCCCGTCAGATTGAGAGAAGGAATATAGCCATTACTTATCAATCGTTTCTGCCGCTCTGCCAGCTGCACCTGTGATTGAAGCAACTGAAGCTCATAGAGGTTTTCCGACAACCCGGTCAAAGCAACCGTAGCGATACTATCCGTATTGACCGGCAACAGGCCGATTTCTTTTTCTGCCGGATAATCCATGATGTACTTCAGCATATTAAGCTGCTGCGTCATCATCGCCTGCGCATTGTCATACTGTACTTTCAGATTTTCCAGATTGATATTCACCCGCTTCAAGTCAACTTCCATTGCCATTCCATTATCAAAGAAAGCCTGTGTGATATCTCTCAGTTCTTCCAATCGGGTGATATTGGCTTTTATCAATGCAATCTGTTCCGCAGTAACCTGTCCCAGATAGTACATTTTACTGATCTGCAAGATCAAATCTTCCCGTGCCTTTTCATACGAAAGCCGGCTCATCTCATCCACAATCTCTGCTATGGAAATCGAAGTATAGAGAGTCTGATTATAAAGTGGCATCTGCAATTCTATCCCGGCATTGGCACTATATTGCAACGTTCGGGTAATATTATAAGGTACTCCATAGGAAGAACCGTCAGTTACTGAGACAGGCGGATCGATATTATCATTAAAGTTGGCAAAGCCATTGATTTGCGGCAACAGCTTCACCCGATTCTCCGAAATGCCATACTTACTTTTCTGCATCGCTTTTCGTTTTCCCTGTAAAGAGAGATTGTTCTCAATCCCTATACGAAGGCAGTTCTCCAGAGTCAGAATATTCTGTGCGCCTCCATGAATGGCAAGGAGGCAAAAAAAGGTAAAAATGAACAATAGTCTTTTCATAATAATCGCTCTATATTCAGGCACAAATTTAATGGGTTGCGACAAAATGGGACTATCCATATATCGACTGTTTATGTTCATATTTTCCTTTTTCAGTCCTGATATCCACCTTAATTATTATAATATCACTATATTTAATAGACAAATCTTCGCCCTTTGTCGATTTCCTTTTCTTCTGTTTAAAGAACCACTTAACTTTGGAATATAAAATCAATTAACAGCAAAACAGCGTTTGTTTTTCATAATTTTTTAGTGAATGCATAAGCGGCTCTCTTCGGGATGAAGAGAGCCGCTTAAGGTATATAGAGTACAATATAGTACAAGATCAGAAAAAAGTTTAAGAGTTCTCAGCCTCCTTTTTTTTCGGAGTTATTAACTTCTTCTTGCTGAACCAAATCAGAATCATCACCCCGATCAGCAATAAAGCCAGTGACGCATAAGCTATGCTTTCCGTAACATGCAAGCTCTGCGGGTCAAACCACATCTCAATCGTATGCTGGCCTGCGGGAACATTCATCACACGCAAGATATAGTCAGCACGGGCAATGTCCACCGGCTGTCCGTCAATCTTGGCCTGCCAGCCCGGATAATAAATCTCAGAGAAAACAGCCACTCCATCTTTAGCAGAAGAAGTTTCATATACCAGGCGATTCGGTTCATAGCTGGTCAGACGAATGGTAGATAAGGAGTCTTTGTAACCTTTCGTCACACCCTTCAACTGATCTTTAAATTTCGCATCAACCACTGCTGTTTCCGTTGGAAGAATATCATTCAGCGCATCAATCTCTTCATTTGCATTATTGACATACTGCACCTTATCCACAAACCAAGCGTTACCATACGCATAAGGGTTTTCAACAGGAACCGTCTGTCCTTGCTGTCCGGCAGGGAAAATAAAGTACTTCGTATTCAGCATATTCAGCACACGGAATTTGGAAGCGTCCACACTATCCATCGCACCGCCTGCGCCGGCAACTTCCTGATAGGCATCCTTCATTTCCGGAGTTATATGATGATCGATCATTTCCTGATAACGACGCAACTTGGCCGCATGATAACCACCCACACTCTTATGCCAATATGAGGTATTATTTTCATTGAAAGTATTACCGGGAAATCCTACGAAATTCAACACCCTATAATTCAAAGCCGTATCCTGAAGAATTATCTCATCCGTCTGAGTTTTAACGAATGCTCCTGTCTGGTTTGACTTCGATACAAATTGTTCATCATTCAAATAGCGCTTATTGACAGTCCACATATCAATCAGACACAGAAGCACGATACCTGTCATAGTAAAAGAAGCCTTCAACTTTTTCTGCTGATAAAGGAATAATAAGAAGCATCCTACTACTATAATAAAGAAACTGCGCCATGCATCCGAAGTCAGCATTGCCTTGCGCATTTCGGCCAGATTCGTAATGATCGGAGATAAATACTCGGCAGGCAGTCCTTGCTGCAGAGCTGCCATCTCTTGTGCCGGAATATAACTAGAGAAGAAAACTCCCGGGGCAACAGCCAGAATCAGTGAAACACCGGCTGTTAATACCAAAGTGATAATTACTCCTGTCCGATTTTCTTTCAACTTTAATATTTCCGGTTTAGCCAGCACTTCTTTTAAGGCAAAGACCGCTAATAAAGGTATCGTAAATTCAGCTATAACTAGGATAGAAGATACGGCACGGAACTTGTTATACATCGGTACATAATCGATAAAAAAGTCCGTAAGTCCCATAAAATTCTTTCCCCACGAAAGTAGAATAGAGAAGATAGTAGCTCCCAGTAAAGCCCATTTCAGCGGTCCTTTAACAATAAAGCACCCCAATATAAACAGAAATAAAACAAAAGCTCCCACATAGACCGGTCCGGAAGTCATGGGCTGATCGCCAAAATACTGTGTCAGCTGCGAATAGATGTTACTATACATCGGATTCGCCTTTGCCATGGCAGTCTCATTCTTGGATAAAGGAACCGATGCCCCTCCCTTTACATTCGGAACCAGCAAAGTAAGCGTTTCACCAATTCCATAACTCCAGTTCGTTATATAGTTACGGTCCAGTCCGCTGCTGGTCTGATTGGCAGCAGGTCCTTCCTGTTTCAGTTCACTCTTTCCGCGCATAGTCTCCTTACTATACTCATAAGTATGGTATAGATTGGAGAGGTTCGCACACACTCCTATCATCGCAGCCAATGCCAGAACGGCACTTGCCTTGAAAAAATGCGGCAACTCCTTCTTCTTATAAGCATCTTCAAAGTAAGCTCCTACAAAAAACAGGATGACAAACATGAAGTAGTAGCTCATCTGAATATGGTTCGACTGAATCTGAAGCGCGATAAACAAAGCAGTCACAATCCCTCCCAACAGATATTTCTTCCGATAAGCCAGTACAATACCGGCAATCGTAGGCGGAATATAAGCCAATGTGACAAATTTCCAGATATGCCCTGCCGATATCAAAATAAAGAAATAGGAGGAGAAAGCCCAGATAATCCCCCCTAAAGCAGATAACCAGACAGACAACCCGAATGCCCGCAAAAGGATATAAAACCCGAGCATCATGATGAAGGTCAGCACCACATAAGATGGAAGATACAAGTGATAGATGTTTTCTATCCACTTCAGCGGTTTGGTAGAATCATAACTCGGAGACATCTGATAGGTAGGCATACCACCAAAAAGAGAGTTTGTCCAGCGGGTACGTTCTCCTGTACGTTCAAGATATTCCTGAGCTTCTTGACCGGCTCCCACTCCAGCCACCGTATCGTGCTGAAACAGAATACGACTTTCGATATCAGCCGGAAAAAAATAAGCAAAAGAAAGGATGATAAAAGCTAAAATAGCAATTAAGTCGGGAAGGAACTTCTTCATAAAATTGACAATTGACAATTGACAATTGACAATTGATGGTCCACAATAACAGCCCGGCAGATCACTCGTTCCATATAGCTGTTCATTGTCATTTGTCAACTGTCAATTGTCAATTAAATTAGTATCTATAATGTTCAGCCTTATAAGGTCCGTCTACCGATACACCGATATAAGCGGCCTGTTCCGGAGTCAGCTTCGTCAGTTTCACCCCGATCTTTTCGAGATGCAGGCGAGCCACTTCTTCATCCAGGTGCTTCGGCAAGCGGTATACATTTACTTCGTATTTCTTGTTGAACAACTCGATCTGGGCCAGCGTCTGATTGGTAAATGAGTTACTCATCACGAATGACGGATGGCCTGTCGCACATCCCAAATTCACCAGACGACCGTCAGCCAGCAAAAGAATGCTGTGACCATCCGGGAAATAATAGCGGTCTACCTGCGGCTTGATGTTTACACATTTGATGCCCGAATAATGTTTCAACGCATCCACCTGGATTTCATTATCAAAGTGGCCGATGTTACATACGATCGCCTGATCTTTCATTTTCTCCATGTGGTCAATGCGAATGATATCGATATTCCCCGTAGTAGTCACGAAGATATTACCTTCGGTGCAGGCATCTTCCATCGTTACGACTTCGAAACCTTCCATAGCAGCCTGCAACGCACAAATCGGATCGACTTCCGTCACAAGCACACGCGCACCATAAGAGCGCATTGAATGCGAACATCCCTTGCCCACATCACCGTAACCACATACCACCACTACCTTACCGGCAATCATCACATCGGTCGCTCTCTTGATACCGTCAGCCAGTGACTCACGACATCCGTAGAGATTATCAAACTTAGACTTGGTAACCGAATCGTTCACATTAAATGCCGGGAACAGCAATTTGCCTTCTTCCTGCATCTGATACAAACGGTGTACACCGGTCGTTGTCTCTTCCGATACGCCGCGCATTTCCTCAGCCACACGATGCCAGCGAGTCTTATCCTCAGCCAATACTTTTTTCAGAATGGCATTCAGTTCGATTTCATCCTCCGCATGCACTTCCTTGTCCAATACGGCAGCATCATTCTCGGCATCATAACCGACATGAATCATCATGGTAGCGTCACCACCATCGTCTACAATCACATTCGGACCTTTTCCGCCGGGGAAGTTCAATGCCTGCAATGTGCACCACCAGTAGTCGGCAAGATTCTCGCCTTTCCATGCAAATACCGCAACACCGGAAGCAGCAATCGCAGCAGCAGCATGATCCTGCGTTGAATATATATTACAAGAGCACCAGCGGACTTCAGCTCCCAATGCAACCAGTGTTTCAATCAGTACGGCGGTCTGGATGGTCATATGTAATGATCCCATGATACGGGCACCTTTTAACGGTTTGGATTCTCCATACTTTTCGCGTAGAGCCATCAGGCCGGGCATTTCTTTTTCTGCCAAATCGATTTCCTTGCGTCCGAAATCAGCAAGTGTAATATCTGCCACTTTATAAGGCAGAGTAGAGAATAATTCTGTAGACATATTGTAAATCATTTAAAATGTAATTGATGCAAAGATAGAACATTCTGATTAGTAGGGCAAAAGCTATCCTTCTTTTTTATAAAAAAAACACTTACACCGGGCTCCCATTGGCTAACCAATATAATATGCATATATAAAATGCGGTGAACATCTTACTAATGTCCACCGCATTTTATATATGACAATCAACGTTACTTCTTTTCAGCTTTCGTTATCGGCGCGCTCAGCATTTCCTTATACTTCGCAGGATCATTCAATACCTTTATTGCTTCCTGCAAATCATCATCATCCTTCAGTTGCTCGATAATACCACCTCTCTGGAAATAATAACGCTTGATAATTTCATTAGCAATCATTCTCTTGATATCCTTAGAGAAATAATCCAGGTCACGGTCAAGATTATGATTCAACTTCTTTTCCAGTGCCTTGAACTCTTCGGCAGCATCTGTCATATAGCCTTCAAATTCAGCAGCCTCTTTCAGTGTTTTCAGAATCTTCTCACTCTGCTGGTCATATTTGAAATCGGCCTTCTTCACCAGTTCCTTGAAATCATTGTAATCAGCATCCGTCACTACAAACTTTTCAGGAGCAGCTACAGTAGGATGCTTCAAGCAGTATTGAGTTGCATAGTCAAAAATCAGATTATCACGTACGAGATAGAACAAGATATTCGGGAGTTTTTCCTGCTTGACAGTAATATCAGGCATTACACCACCTCCGTCACGTACTTCACGTCCGGCAGCAGTATAGAATACGTTAGTCAGACTGTCGGGAATCGTTCCCACACTTCCATCTTCGTTCCGGTGCTTATAGTCGATCGCCTGCACACAACGTCCGCTTGGGATATAATATTTGGAAGTAGTCACTTTCATCATTCCTCCATAAGGTAAAGAACGGGGAACCTGTACAAGTCCCTTTCCAAATGTACGGTTACCAACAATAACGGCACGATCAAGGTCTTGCAATGAGCCCGACAGGATTTCTGAAGCAGAAGCCGTACCACTGTTTACCAATACGGCAATCGGAATATCCAGATCCAGCGGTTCACGCAAAGTCTTGTATGTGTTGCTTGCCTGTTTCGTCTTTCCCTTGGTGGTTACGATTACTTTTCCACGGGGCAGGAAATAATTGGCTATTTCCACTGCTTCATCCAACAGACCGCCACCGTTATTACGGAGGTCGATGACCAGAGAAGTAGCTCCCTGTTTCTTCAGATCCAGCAATGCTTTTTTGAAATCCTTGGAAGGGTTGCCGGAGAATGTGCTCAGGCTGATATATCCCACTTTATTATCCATCACGGTAGCATATGGGATGGCAGGGGTCTGAATAGATTCACGTACGATAGTAAACTCCATCGGGGTTTGTCCGCCTTTCTCATTAGGACGCTCCACTTTCAGTTTAAAGCTCGTACCCGCCTGTCCGCGCAACATCTGGCTGACTTCCGAATTATTCTTTCCAAGGAGATCTTTTCCGTCTATTTCCATCAGGATATCTCCCGCCTTCAGTCCCGCTTTGGCCGCCGGAGTTCCCTCGAACGGTTCGGCAATCATGGAACGTTTCAGCTTCGTATTATAGGTAATAAGAGAACCGATACCTCCAAAGCTTCCTTTCACCATCTGTTCCAGTTCGCTTTGATCTTCCTCCGGGTAATATTCTGTATAAGGATCCAGCGAGAAAAGCATATTGTCGATTCCTTCGCGAATGGTCTTGTTCGGATCAATGGTATCCACGTAGAACATATCCAGTTCTTTCACAATCGCATTAAATGTATCCAGATTCTTGGCAATCTGGAAATTGCGGTCGTCTCCACTCTTAAAACTAAAGAAAGCTACAGTAGCTATTACAGCCACCAAAACAAGAGCTATCCGCCTATTCAGCAATTTTTTCATATATCTTTCATTAAAATGAGACGTAAAAGTAACTCAAACCTTGGTTATTCCGCCAGAACCTTGTTAATATTTAACTTAATTTCATCCCAGCGCTCCGGAGAGATTGTTGTTCCAATCACCTGAATAACATTTCCCGAGAGAATAGAACCAATTTTTGCACATTTTTCGAGCGAGTATCCGCACGTCAGACCATACAGAAATCCGGCAGCGAAATAATCGCCTGCGCCGGTGGTATCCAGAACTTTTTCTACAGGAATAGCCGACACTTTAATTTCTTCCGTACCTTTACGGATATAAGATCCGTTTGCTCCAACTTTCACAATAGCAATGCTGCATTTCTTGGCTATCACTCTCAGAGCTTCCTCCGGTTCTTCGCCGGTAAATGCTTTCGCTTCTTCCTCGTTTGCAAAAACGATATCCACATACTTATTTATTAATAAGGAGAAAAATTCCAGATCATTCTCCACGATATTATAACTTGCCATGTCGAGACAGATTTGCAGGCCAGCCTCTTTAGCCAGTTCGATGGCATGAAGAATCATTTCGTGATCCTGAACAAGGTATCCTTCTATAAATAAGTATGCATATCCTTTGAACATCTCCAATGTCAGATCTTCAGCTTTCAAAGAAGCGGCCGCTCCCAGATAAGTACCAAAAGTACGCTCTCCATCCTGAGAAATAAAAGTGGATGCCACTCCCGAAGGAAGCTGTTCGGAGGTCAATAAATTGTCTTCAATATTATTTTTCTGCAGATTTTTCCGAAAAAAATCGCCATAATGATCATTTCCTACTTTTCCGATAAAACCTGTTCCGGCACCCAGACAAGCGAGTCCAAGTATGGCATTTCCTGCCGATCCGCCTGTTGCCAGATGCGTTTTCATTTGTGAAAATTTTGTGTTAATCTGCTGTAACTTAGCGTCATCGATGAGTTGCATGCTTCCCTTGGGTAATTCCAGTTCATCCAAGAGTGTATCGTCTTTCAGGGTTGCAAGTACGTCTATCAGGGCGTTGCCCAATCCTATTATTTTGTCCATTCTCAATATTTTTTTTGCAAAGATATTGCATATTTCAAAAAAACCTACTACTTTTGCATCGCAATTGAGAAAAACATTCTTCCTTAGCTCAGTCGGTTAGAGCATCTGACTGTTAATCAGAGGGTCC
>ERZ773156.1312-NODE-1312-length-14463-cov-3.57024_pt1 | contig 14463 bp, 4 predicted proteins | sample MGYA00511895_ERZ773156 | MGnify/ENA primary metagenome ERZ773156 (study PRJEB29015, sample SAMEA2737850) | human gut metagenome | biome: human gut; feature: human-associated habitat; material: faeces | place: China | collected 2012 ...
AGTAACGTTGCCATGGTATGCGTTGCCGCTGTAGCGCTGGGATCGAGTATATATGCCACACGGAAGAAAATAGGTATTACTGGGTGAGCAGTAGTATGAACAGTAACAAATTATTGCAAAGCACAAGGAATGCTTGCATTTTTGAGACACGATAGGTAAAATAGAGAACATAGATTGCACGGAAGAGTGGAGATTAAAATGAAGAAAAAGACAGGAAAACGGCTCCGGCATGGCAGTCTTGCCGGAGCAATTTTTGTTCTAGGAGTGCTGATCCTTGTCGTGGGCGGAAGTTTTGCGGCGTACACCAATTTTCAGAGTGTAAAACGTGTCGTATCGACAGGAATACAGAGCGATACAATGTTTGGTTCGAATTATCTGTCACTGATAAGCCTGACGGATGAGAATCCTCCGGTGAAACGGATTTCACTCGCAGAAAGTGACAATTACTATACCATTACGGTAATCGTGTGCAATTATGTGTGGGGCGATGAGACTCTTTATAACCCGAAGAACATTACCTACACAGTCAGAGCAGTGCTGACTGCCACAGACGGCGGAGAAAACCTTCCGGATGGAATTACAGAAATCACGATGAGTGGGAATAAATTTAATGCGGATGGAACATGTACTCTGGAAAAAGAGAAACTGGCAGCGGGAAAAGCAGAAAAAAACAGTTATTCCTTCCAGATTCCAAAAGCGTTGAAAGACAAGATAAAAATCCAGATAACGGCGGAACCGAATCCCAGTTCGGCAGATGCGGTAAATTCACAGAAACTGGCAGCGGTTCTTTCGTTTGCAGATTACAAAGTGACAAAAAACTGGACAGGAAAATTCCTTGATTCAACAATTAACAAGAAGCCATTGGATTACGATGCATTCAATTATGAAATATCAGGAAATGGAGAAGGAAAGGTGACGGTCACCTGGGATGATAAGCTGCAGCTGAGCAGCTGGACTGTAATAGGTGGGAAAAATACCACAGTCCCGGAGCAGGGGAAGCATTCGTATGTATTTGATGTGGACGCTTCGACAACCGCAATCCAGTTCCAGTTTTACAGAAACCCGGACAAACCGTTGGATGAGAAAGAGAATAACTGGATTTCTTTTGGAAGTCTTGTTACTGTTTCCTACCAGGAAAAGAAAGCAGAAGGGGCAGAGTGAGTTAGAAAAATGAGTGAATTATAAGGTCTCCTACTATTTTTACAGGCAGGATAGGATTGATGAAAATGAGAGTACATAAAAAGATAAACTGGATGAAGCGTATGGTAGCGACCGGAATGGCGGTCTGCATGGTACTGACGACACCGGCATCGGCACTGGCAGGGACAGGGGCAGAAGGAGGCACGGAAACGCAGACCATATCGGAAGAAGCAGCAGGCGAATCCATTCTGGATACCGGGGCAGGCTCTGTAGATGCAGGGGAAGATGGCGGAATCGGAGGACAGACGGAAAGTACAGAGCAGAGCGGGACAAAAACCCAGACAGACAGCGCAGAACCGACAGAAAAAGGCGGCGAGACAGGAACAGCAGAAAATGAAACACGGCGGGACGGCAGAGATACGGAAAGCCAAGCGGATGCGGGAAATCAGACTCCGACGCTGACACTTGAGCAGGCGGCTCAACTTGCTCAAGATGATAAAACTGCAAAAGACAAATTAAAAGTTGATACAAATACCAGGACAATAACGATAACAGATGGAATCGGATTAATCCTGTTATCCAATGTGAAGCCTTCAGAATATAAAGAGAAGGGAATAAACTTGGTTACAACTTCAGGATGGGATCTTACAGGAACGGCAGAGATTGACGGAAAGACTTATAGCTTTCTGGGACTGGGGGATGATGCCAATCCGTATGAAGGAAAATTTGAATTTGATAAAAAAACAGTAGCAGAAAAATTCTCAATAACCACGACGAAAGCACTGTTTCATGCGCTTTCAACGAAAGCAAAACTGGATCCAATTTCCTTTAGCATTTCAGCGACTTTTTCCATCACCATGAAACCACTTTTGGCGGAAAAACTGAAAAATAGTGGAGATGGTACAAAATTAACTTCAACGGTTGTGCTTAGCGATTTGAATTCTGATAGGATACAAGAAGCAGCAATCGGCGGATTGATTGGCACGATGGAAAAAGGCAGCAGTGCAGAGATCACTTTTACAAATAATTTCTCAAACTCATTGAAAGTCAGCGGAGAGAGTCATACAGGTTTATTCTGTAATACAATGGAACCGGGCGCATCCCTGACTGCGACTTTTAAGAATAATGTTAAGAATACGGTTAGTGTCGAAGCAACCACATCAGGAGCAGATGCGGGCGGATTTGTCGGTCATATGGCAGCAGACAGTCAATTAACGATTGCCGGAACTTCAGCAGCGCAGGTAAGTTCTGCATCCGGAAATGCCGGAGGACTGGTCGGAAGCGTGACAGATGGAAAGATCAGCGTTCAGGCAGAAAAGGGAGAAAACGAAGCAGATGCCGGAAAGTTTGCGTTTGCGGATACACTTACGTTAAAGGCAGGCAGTGAAAAAGCAGCAGGCGGACTGATTGGTGCGTATTCGGTTACGAAAGGCGGCACTAATGACGGTACTGGCAATCCAATCAGCTACGATCTTTCTGAATATGAGTTTCACAGCATTACTGTATCTGGCGGCAAAAATGTCGGCGGATTATTTGGCGTGCTGAAAAACACCAGTACAAGATCCACTACCGTGGCTGTCTCGGGAAAGACGACATATGCCATTACGACAAACGTGACCAGTGAGAGCGAAGTAACAAATCTGGGCGGACTGATCGGAGCCTATGATACTGTAGTTAGTACAGATAGAGATAGTGTAGCCGTTATGAAAAATACACTGGCCATAAAAGGAACTTCCAACGCTGCTGATTCAGAGATCAGGGCAGTTTCCACAGGTGGAAGCAAAGCAAGTACCACGTATGGCGGAGTGATCGGTGCTGTATCCGGCAGCAGTTATGTGGAAATTGAAAATGTGTCTGCTTCCACAGCAGATATGAAAAACAGTAATGCCACAAGTGTTGGCGGTCTGGTGGGAAAGCTGAATGACGGTTTCCTCAATGTGGGAAATGTGACACTTACGACGGCAGATGACAATGACCTTGGAAGTACAAATCCAAAAGTGCCAGCCAACGACACGGATCAAGTGGAAGGTCATGGCGGTCTGGTCGGTCATCTGGTAAAGGGAGTACTGCGCCTTCAGGGAGAGACAAATTTAGAAAATCAGAAGATTACAACTGCCTATAACCATGTAGGACAGATTGTGGGATTCAATGAAAATGGTCTGATCTATGCTCTTGGAAATGGAAATGGTCTGGATGAAGGAGGAAAAGGCTGGAGCCTGACCCGTTATTCCGGTACGGATCGAGGCGGCTCAGATATTGGAAACTGGGGGGCAGTGATTCGACTTGGGGAAAATCTGTCTGAAGGCGAAGATGGAGTCTTTACCTTTAATGAAGTAGCTCATACCGTTACGATAAACAGTTCTGTAAAGAATGGAACTGAGGCGGATATCAGTGGTGCAAATCAATTTGCGGCATATGCGCTGGCATTCGAGTTTTCCACGACCGATACGGGAAAGACGGAAGCACTGAATCTTAAGAGTGGGGTGGATCGAGATCAGAAACAGACAGTGCGGCTGGCCGGAGATGTAAATCTTACCAATACAGGTATTATTGGCATTGGTAAGGATAACGTAGAGAAAGGTAAGAGTGCACATCAGTTCAAAGGAACGCTGGATGGCAGCAAGCATACGATTACATTGGATATTGGAGCTACATATGGCAAAAATATTTCTGAAAATGATCTTGCAGCCGGACAGCTCTATGCAAAGCGAAGCGACCAGCGAGATACGCATTACAGTCTGGCACTGATTCCATTTGCCGGGGATGTAACCATTTCCAATCTTACGATTGAGGGTAATGTCATCTGCAAAATACCGAAGACGGTAAATCAGGAAGAAAAAGAGATCAAATATCCGGCATTTGTCGCAGGGGCAATAGGCCTGGCAAGTGGGAAGACAGAATTCAATTCTGTTACAGTAAATACCAGGAGTTCTGTAACAGAAGAATCAACAGATGCAAAGAAGCTTCTGGTCTGGCAGGGAGGATTTCTGGCTCGATGCGAAGGAAGTACGTTAACCTTTACAGATTGTACATGGGGGACTACTGCGAGCCTTGATGATGAACGTGATACCGACAACCACAGAATCGGCGGTCTTGCGGCGGAAGTGATGGGGGGCTGTACCGTAACTGTGAGTAACACGACCTTAAGCGGTTCCATTAAATCTGCATCGCAATCCAATGCCAATGTCGGCGGTCTGATCGCAGTCAGCCGTGGGGAAGATTCGAGTAATACGGCAAAACCCAGCACGATAAAGGTTTCTGAATTATCGGTAAATGGTGAGACGGTCACAACATCATCAGCCACAACCAGCGGCGGTCTGCTGGGCTACCAGTGGAAGGACACAAATGTTGAGTTTGCTGCGAATGCCGGAGTGGCCATATCGGGCTCGACGCTAAAGGCAGGCACTGCCCAGTTTGGTGGACTTGTCTATCAGGCAACCGGATACTGGAATGCAACCGCAAAGGACAGCATTGTATTTACGACAGACACAGATAAGAAAGCAAATACCTTTACAGGAAAATCAGAGAAAGAGAATCCAAGTGGTCTGCTGGTGGGAACCGGTCTGCTTACAGAAACGAATGCAGATCAGACCAAGACAACCTCTGCCCTCTATCTGGAAGTGGGCACATGGGGAAGAGCGACGGATTCCGCTTATAAAATTAACGAGGGTGCAGTTGCCCTGAACATCGGCAATTCAGATTACTTTGATGAACTGGCTGGCATTACCAGATTTGATGATGCCGGAAACAGCAATGCAGTGGTTTCCCTTGCGGTACGTGACAGCAGTGGGAACGCAGCTTTAATTGATAAAGACAGCAAGACAACAAATACATATACGGGTCAGATAGGAAAAGAAAATTATAAAAACACAAAGACAAGATACTACTACAACCTGGACAGCTACAGAAAAGACAAGTATACAACGGATCTTAAAACGATCACTTCGGTACCGGATTTAGTTTTGTGGAGTGCAGCCCAGTATGCTGCAGAAAATATCAGAACGTGTTTCAGAAAGGAAATCACCAGTACACCAGATAATCTTTTTGTGACAAGCATATCCGGAAACCTGAATCTGGATGGATATTCGTATTATCCGGTGACACCGCTTACCCCGGTACATATTGGCTCGGAAAGTAATACTGGTTCAGATACAAACCTGACCTTTGCCTACGATGCAATGAATACGATAGAAGGAACAAATAAATCGTTCTCGGATGCAGAACATCAGCATTACCTGATGCAGCACGGATTGCTCTATAACACTTCTCGTGGTGTATTGGTAAACAAGACTTTTTTTGCGGGTGTGGTAGGAAAAGAAGAACTTAAAAGTGAAGAAAATACAGACGGTTCAGGCAACAGTAAACAATATAATTCCGGTGCACTGATTTACGGAAGTGTCATCGGAAATCCGATCAGCAATATTGTTGGAATCACTCTGAAAAATGTGACATTGGATGGAATCAGAGTGACAGGAGTGGAAAAAGGCAATGATACCACCTATGCGCCACTTCTGATCAATCGAATTGCAAAAGCAGCAAAATTGACCGTAGATAAGCTCTCCACCAGTGAGAAATATATGACAGGAGAAGGTGAGAATAAAAAAACTGCGTATGCTGCAACCAGTCTGGTCGGCTCCGTCGGTGACAAGACAGCATCCAAGCTGACTCTTTCATTTTCCGATATTGCACTGGACGGACGTGTAAAAGAAGATTCAGAAAAATCTACCTCTGTGTGGAATAATGGAACCACGCAGGTAGAGTATCACACAACTCATACGATATTTACCAGGGCAATCCTTATGGAGTACTTTATGTATTCTTCCGATGGTTCCGGTACGTATAACTTTAACAGTACCGATAATAAAGTTACTTATGGTGTGGAGCTGACGAATACAGGGACAATTGGTCGAAATCCGGATAAGCAGTATCAGTACTATGATGTGGACAGCTATATCACAGATGAGAAGAATAAAAATGCGAATGAAGCTTATGTGAAAGACAGATATAAGGACACGAATTTTCTTCGTTATGTCAGGGTAGCACAGAATATTGAAGAAAGTACATATGAGCTGGATATCAACCAGAAATCTACTGGTCTGCTGAAAGGCTGCGGTACCTATGGGGATCCGTATATTATTGAAGACGCACTTCAGCTGAGTTCACTGGCTTCTTATATCAGTACCCCGGGCAGTATTTCAAACTTTCAGGTAGCATTTAATTCAAAAGTCCTGGAAAGTCAGACACAGACAGCAGAGAACTACCATACGCAGGGGAATGCTACTTCTGCTACTACAGGTACGGATATTACCTATACATGGGAAAATAATGCATGGAAAGCGGATGGAGCAACAGATACAATAGATACAGCTAAAGCAACCAGCTATCTGTTAAATGCGTATTACAAAATCGAGAAAGACATTACGATTTCCGCAGAAACCTTCAGCGGACTTGGTACACTGACGAAACCATTCAGCGGTGTGATTGTTGGTTCATCTAATAACGGCAATTCCATCACTGTAAGTATGAAAGGATCGAACGTGAACAAAGACAGCTTCGGCGGTCTGATTGCCTACAGCCGTGGAAGCGTAGTAAAAGATCTGACGGTGGACTATTCAGATGCAAAGATTCAGATGCAGGCTGCAAGTTTGCCGGGAACAGAGAAAAATCCATTCTTTGGCGGAGTTATCGGTTATTGCATGGGTGGTGATACCATTATTGATCATGTGTCCGTACGGTATAGTGAAAACACAGTATCATTTAGCGGTGACTATGAAAAGTTAATAGCAGCCGGAGGATATGTCGGTCTGGTTGGTGGGGCAACCCACGTAACCGAAGCAACCGAAAATAGTGACTATGAAAAAACCGGCGGTGGTGTGGTGTTCCGTAATATGAAGAATACAACCAATACCTTTACGACGGCATGTGCGGAAGCGGCCGATGAAAAGAAAACAGTAAAGATGTTAAAGGAGGATGGTACACCCGATGGTAAAACAACTACTGAGGGCGGTAACTATTTCTATCGCAACCCCTATGTTGGCCGTGTATTAGATGGCTATGCATGTGCAGAAAAATGTACTGTAAATAATACCGATAAAAACTATACCATTCCAAGTTTACAGGAAGGGACAAGTGACCTGACGGTATCCGAGACTGATGGTGTATTAAACGCTACTGTAGCGTCTGCACAGGGACTGTGGCTGCTGTCCGCGATTGTAAACAGCGGTGCAGGAGCGATGGATTCTACAGGGAATTATACGGATGTAGACGGCAAGGTGGTTGATGCGTATCAGTATGGAAAACCACGTACTGCGACGTATGAAGGAATCGGAAAAGATGCAGGAACAGATGCAGGTACAAGGCTTGCAGATGAAAAATACTGGGGTGGAAATGCAGGTTCTGCAGGAAGTGATGTTGCAAAAAACAGAGTTTCTTATCTGGTGAAGAACTATACAACAGATATCACAGCAGCAAGGCTGGCAGGAAAGAGCAGTGATACAAAGACAGTTACGAATATCCCGGTTAATCTTATATTCAGTGCAGAAAGCATTGATATGACTGCTTATGGCAACGGATTCCGGGGGATTGGATGCAGTTATGGGGAGAATAAGGTTGTTTGGAATAAAGATTGCAGTATTCCCAAAGTATATCGGCGGAATCTTCTGATAAAGAACATTTCTGGTAATGAAAAAAATGCCACAAAGATTATATTAGACATGAATCAAAATGAGTACGGAATCGAATATACAGATGGTTCATGGCGAAATCAGGGAGCAGGAGTATTTGTCGATTTTCATTTTAAAGATGAGTGTCGTGTGAGCAATCTTGCAATATCAGGAAACGTTAAAATCGGTCTGTTTAATAAAACAGATTCAAATTTGTGCCCTGTGAAAGAATCAGATAACAAAACAGGTGTTGGTGGATTCGCTGCGAGAACGGCCAATTCTGCAGGTAAGGTTACTTTTCATGAGTTTTCACTGAAGAACATTAATGTATATGGTGGCACAATGACAGGAGGAGCCATTGGGTATATTGATGGATATAATAATTCTAAGAGAAATGTAACTTTTAGCAACTGGTCTATTGAGAATGTAAATGTATCAAAATGGGTTCAGAACGATGGCAGTTCAGGTGGATTAGTTGGATGGAATGTTGGATATGGTACTTTGAAAATCAAAAGAGATTCTAATGAGGATGTTAATATCCAGAATCTTAAAGTTACTACAATTTCAGCTGTCTATAAGACAGCAGCAGCAGGAGGCCTTGTCGGCGCTTGTGACTTTTCTGGTGTGAGTATTAAAAATGTGAAGGCAAATAATGTGATGGTTACCGGAGAAAAAGTTCGAGATGTTGCTGGTTTGATTGCAGGAAAAAGAAATGGAACAAATATAAACATTAATGTGAGTAGTTGTGTCCTACATTCTATTGAAGTAAACAATCCGATAGAAATTAAGAGCGATATTTCTACAGGAGGCATAATTGGATATCATGATAGTCGATTGATTATTTCGGGGGTAACCATGGATTGTAATTCAAATATTAACGGACAGCGATACACAGGTGGTTATGTAGGTCAGTCAAAAGCCGATGTTCAGATCAGAAGTTGTTCGGAAAAGAATAGCTATGTAAAGAGTGATAAGCAAAACTGGGTTGGCGGTTTTATTGGTTATCTGAATAAAGGATGTACAGCCACATTCCAAACATGTAAGGAAGAAAAGGTGAATATTCTTGGGCGGTATGTTGGTGGTCTTGTCGGAACCAATGATGGGAATATACTTGCATCGAATGTAGAATTTAATCAGGTCATAGCAGTTACTAAATATAAGGATACCAGATGTGCAGGATTATTGACAGGATCTACAAATAATATGTCTAATAGTAATAGTGTGAAAGGTTACAATATTCTTGCAGAGTCGTGCAAAGTCGGATATGCTGCAATTTCAAACGTTGAAGATTTATCAAGTGCGTCGATTCAGCCTATAAACGATGTAGGATTCTGGATTGGAATAAGTGGATCAAATGATGCTATCAATCTGACAGCAGTTTCTGCCTCAGGCACTGTTTTACCACAGAAAGACATTGGAACTCCTCAAAACGGTTCTGCTTCCATCATCTACGCCGATGCCAACGCTGATCAGACCTACCAGCCAACCGACTCCACAGCGAAACCATCCTCTTCCGCCAGCCCATGGGTAGATGTCAACCCGAAGAGTGATGTGCCTTTTGCAGATGGAACAGTTATGACCGGTAATGCGGCAGGAACCGGAACAGCCAGAGCAATTTTAACCGAACTGGGCAAAGACTCTCATGATTCAGCTTACTACTGGAATGTAGACGATAGAACGAAAACCAGTGTTGCAAAACTATTAAGTCTAACAAACGACGCATATCTTACAACTTACAGAGTCGAAGAAAACGCAACTACAACGGTAGACGAAAATGTTGACTTCCCGGTGCTTGTTGTAAATAATACCGCAGATGTGGATGGAATGATCTGGGACTATATTGCAGCAATGACAAATGTGAGAAATGGAGATACAGCGAAGAAACAGAGGAAAGACATTACAGCAACGAGTTATAAATGGGACAGCAATACTCATAATTTTGCACCTCAGACAAATGCAAGCTTAAGTGTCAGCTCAGGAAAGAAGCTTTCCATCACCCCGAATGCATATGATAACCAGTGCAGTCAGTTTACATTGCTGGATGTGACCTACACAGATCCGACAGACACTACAAACCAACATGTTTTCCATCTGTACATTCCGGTGCTTGTGAAAAAGGTTCTCTATATCAATTTCAAAACAAGGTTTCTTGCAGGAACGGATTACTGTGCATCGGATTATCCTATGACAGATATAAGCAGAAATCATTATGCAACCGCAGACTTCAATGAACCATTGACGGCATTGATAGAATACAGCTATGAGAAAGAGACAGACTGGCAGTCCATGCTGGACAATGGTGAGAATCTGCTGTGGTATTATGACAAGGTTCTGGATCTGGCATCGGGCAGTTCGGGTGATACACAAAAACTGCTCCCGGAAGGAACGAGGCTGACGTTGGTAGACAGGCAGACCAAACAGTATTATATTTATACGACAGACGGAAGCGAGGATTTGCATAGCTTTGACCTTGCAAATATGACAGTGCCAGGCAGTAGCGGTCAAGGTCAGACACCTCAGAAATTCGCTCCTGTTTATATTTGCGATTTACTCGGGCTGAAGGCAGAGCAGGTATTGGAACTGGAAAATGGAACAACCTATTATGTGAAGGAGACAGAACCGTCCAAAGCAACGGTCAGAATCGGCGCAGACTATTACCGGAAAGCGGAAGAAAAGGACAAAGATGCAGACAAATATCGGATGACAATACCAGGAACGGATACTTCTTTAAATTCACAGGAATGGAAGGAAGAGTACTATCTTACCATTCAGATTCCAAAGACAGATGGAGTGTCCATTGTAAACAACCGATTGTACGCCGCAACAATGTCACGCAAGGAAGGTACGCTGCCGGCTGTCATTAAATCGGATAAGGATGTGAATAGTTCTGCTTACGTAGTATACAATGGAGTTCAGCAGACGTTCAGTATTTCCACTAGTCGTATTCATAATGGAAGTCCGATGGAAGTTACTGCGATGGAAAATGGAGATGGTATCAAGATTAATCTGACAGGTGAATTGTGGCTGACAGAGGCAGGGCGGACTCAGTTCAAGTTACTTGGACCTTCCGAAGTTTATCACGAGTTTGATATCAGCCTGAAAAAATATTTGGAAAAGGCGGCTGGAATCAATGGTGTAATCGGTACAGAAAACATCCAATATATATATCGGTTTTCAAAATCAGATGGAACAGAAATCTATTTAGAAGAAGGTAAGAATTCAAACGCAGCCGGACTTGAAACGATGTCGCTTCGATATGGAAGTAGCAAGTTGAAAAGCGCATTGGAAGAGGCAGACAGTGATGAGAATGCGATAACGGTTACAGCTGAAATCACACTTACTTATGATGGCGTGGATGATTTTCCGGTGAGGGGCACCGCAGATACAGACAGTAGTGGTATATCCGTTGTTGGTGTGTCACGTATTGCCAATACATCCACGCAGCTGCCGATTACAGAAAATAAAAAAACGGAAGAAGATAAAAATCGTTATTACATTACAAACCCATCCAAAGCCATCCTCAGATATTCCAGCGTAGATGGAACCGGAATCGGAGATACGACGCAGCAGCTTGGAGTTAACCCTAGCGATGCAGCAAAGAACCGTTCCGACATGATCTATACAAGAGCAGATTATGATTATTCCAATGTGGATGCAGAAACTCTTTCCCAGGCTGTAGCCATCCGCTATAAAATGGAATTGTTCCAGAAAAATGAGAATGGAACTTATGATGAAACAAAACCGTTGGAAATTGGAGCTTATCTCCAGAATATTGTCAAAGATTCAAAATCAGATGATACTTCCGGAAATGGTGATAAAGCATATCAGTGGAAGAACGATTTTGTATCGGACGATACGAAGCACCAGTTTGCGCAATTTACCTTTACGCCATTGACTGGCGAGAAATTTGAAGAAAAGAACTATACTTATGCAAATTATAGAGTGCGCCTGACTGCGGTTCTGCTCGATAAAAACGGAAGTGAACTGGATGATACGAAAGCAACGGATTATATCATCTATACAAATGCCCGGATCTATCAGGATATGATAGACAATGATTAAGCGATCCGGCAACGATAAAAAATGGGACAGAAGCGAGGTGAAAAGGGATGCGCTGGAAAAAAGGAAAAGAAGAGCTTACGGCAGAAGAATACAGACAGAAAGTGCAGAAACAGATAGAGCTTCTGAAAAACCAGTGGAAAATCTTTTTCCGGACGGGAATCATCGTTATTGCAGCTTTCATTGTGATGATCGTTGCAAGTATTGCATGGTTTGTCAGCAATACCAGGGTCGATGCGACTGGTGTTGCTATCCGGCCTGCGGATATGCCCTTCGATCTTGCCGCGGCAGGGACAAAAAGTGATGAAGATGCAGATCGAGGCATATATGACAAACTGCTGACAGTATCCCCTGGAGCCTTAAGAGAGATAGACGGGAAAAAATACTGGTCTACCGATGGAAGCCACACTTCCATCTGCTGGGCTGTTACACCGGAAAGCAATATGAACAATACAGGTGAGGATGGAAAACCGACAGGGATTGAGCCGGGTTCTTATGGAAAAATGACATTTTATATCATTCCCAATAAGGATGGCTCGCTTAAAGTAACGTTGGATCTGGTTCTGACCGGATATCAGATAGCGGATAACAAAAAGAATGAGGCGAATGTGACCCAAAATGATTTAACGGAAGTTACGGATCCGTCGCTGCAGCAATTGCTGGAAGGACACGTTCTTTTGTTTGCGGGATACAATGAGAAGGCGGGGTGCTATAAAGGTTGGATATCCCGGGATGCAGAAGAGTGGAGTATGAGGCTTGGCAGTGAAACGGAAGCGGCTGTCCTTGAATCAAAGAGTGGAAAGCTGACCTGGAATAATACGAATGCCAAAAAAGACACTGCTTATCCGGTTACGATATACTGGATCTGGCCGGAAAGGCTGGAGTCGTATCTGAGAAAAGCAGACGGCTATAGCGGAAAGAATCCGCTGCTGTTTCCGGAAGATCTATCAAGTGAAGATATTGCACTTTCAGCATTGCCGGAAAACCTGTTTGAGACGATGAGTAAAGTGGAGGAGAATTCATCATCGAATCGTTATTTCCGGTGGGAGGATTCTGTAAAATTTCAGGAGAATGTTACAAAAGATACGCTTTCACAGATACGGGAGAAATTCAATCCGGCTCTCTATTCTATGGTCGCGGCTTACTATGATTCAGCAGACCAGTACCTTGGGAAAAACGTCCAGTATGTACAGCTGAAACTGGATGCGCAATAAAACCGGACAAAAATGTGGCGAAGAAGGAGGTGTTTCCATGAAGGAGCAGACAGAGAAACAGCAGGATGAGGGCAGGCAGGAGAAGCATAGGATGTGGCTGACGCGGAAAAAACGGAGTGTCATATCTGTGATTCTGGCATTCTCTGCCCTTCTGGTGCTGCCGGTTTTTGCCTGGCTGTATATGCATCGAAGTATGGAGACGATAACGAAAGTAAATATGCCAAACGCATTGCTGATTGGAGCCGGAGATGCAAAACCGATCCAGCAGCTGGAGCTGAGCAATATTGACGTTTCTGGGGCACAGAAGTATAAAGACGTTGTATTCTGTGTGTACAGCACAAAGCCGGGACTGGATTATCATCTTCAGCTGGCACATACTACGAATATTGGATTTTCGTATGAAATTGATAAGGCATCTATAGAAACGGAGGCAGTGGATGGAAGTATTTTTTATCTGGGGGATTACTATAAGAAAGGTAGTAAGTTGGCAGGAAACTATTTAAATAAAGAGACAGAAAGCAACTATGCAACAAATGCTTATCATGAGAAAACATATGAAGAATATAGTCATGTTCAGAAATCAGCAGAGCCTCTTTATTGGAAGACAGCCAGTCAGGAAAAACTTCCGGATGAAAAGCAAAAGCCAGATAAAAATGGGAATTATGTGAACTATTATATTCTGCATATCACATGGGATGAAACGGTACAGAACAACAAAGAAACGGATATGGTTTATATTATGGCGGGCTGAGTAGCGGCAAAATTCGCAGCCAGGAGTCTGAAGGGGACATTCTGACTGTGGATTTTTTAACCGAATCAAGCAAGTCATCATAATAATCGAATAAGTAGTAGTTTTGCTGAACCAGACTGCATTCTGTTGTATTATTTCTCTGCCTGTTTCACCTTGCAGCGTTTCATATAACATGCAATCCCATATTTTAGAATTTTACTCACTCCGTTCTCCCGGAGTTCTTCATCATATTTCTTTTCTTCTATTTGTTGTAGTGCCCGTTCACAAGCCTGATCAAGATTTCCGTCATTGGCATACTTGACTTCGATAAGAATAACCGTTTCACTGTTTTCACTTTCAACGAGAATATCGCTGTATCCTTCGTCGCTTTCCTGATTGGACGATACGTACCATTCTTCCTTTACGCCAAGAATTCCAAGTAGTATTCCATGATCTGTGTTTCAAAAATATCCCGGATTTCCAGGTTTGGAATCCGCTGCATTCATTGACATCAGCAACGTATGCGTGGTATGGTACAAATAATAAGATAGAGAGATAACTGTCATAAAGAGCAGTCCTTCATCTCTATTCACGCAAAGAACGCAGGAAGGGGAAGAATAATTTTAGCTATGAAAAAGAGTCTGAGAATGACAGAGGG
>ERZ773156.1313-NODE-1313-length-14437-cov-3.47302_pt1 | contig 14437 bp, 7 predicted proteins | sample MGYA00511895_ERZ773156 | MGnify/ENA primary metagenome ERZ773156 (study PRJEB29015, sample SAMEA2737850) | human gut metagenome | biome: human gut; feature: human-associated habitat; material: faeces | place: China | collected 2012 ...
CGACCGTGTCGGTCTCAATAATATCGGCGGTGGTATGGGCGGCCAGGTCAGTTGGAGAGAGAACGGGCGTCCGTACGGCTTCTTCTACGGTTACTTGCATGATGGTATTTTCCAGAATCAGCAGGAGATAGATAGCTATACCTACGTAGATTCTAACGGAAAGACTCAGCTGATACAGCCGAATGCCAAGCCTGGAGATATTCGTTTTAAAGATTTGGATGGTGAAAATGGGTTGAATGGTGATGACCGTACCATGATAGGCAAGCCGAACCCTGACTGGACATATGGATTCACTCTTTCTGCCGATTGGAAAGGATTTGATTTCAGTGCATTCTTCCAGGGAAGTATCGGAAACGACATTTATAAACTGTACAGACGTTCCAATGTGACTTTTGGTAACTACGACAAATCTTGGCTGAACCGTTGGCATGGTGAAGGCACTTCCAATTGGGTGCCACGTGTGATAGATGGTGACAACAATAACTATCAGGTTTCAAACTTTTTTGTGGAAGATGGTTCGTATATGCGTTTGAAAGTGTTGCAGATTGGCTATAGTCTGCCCGGACAGATGTTGCAGCGTGTCGGTGTCAAGGGGCTGCGTTTCTTTGTGCAGGGCGAAAATCTGTTTACAATTACCAACTACAGCGGTTATGATCCTGAAGTGGGAACACGTGATGGATTTGACGGGGGAACATATCCGCAAGCACGTACTTATACTATCGGTGCGAATATTACATTTTGATTAACCTAAAAATTAGATACAATGAATAAGATATTAAAGGTATTGGCTTTGGGTGCGATGGCTTTGTCGACCATAGCTTGTTCAGATTTTCTGGAAGTGAATCCGAGAACTCAGGTATCGGAAACCGAATTCTATAAGACGGAAGACGATATGATGAAGGGCTTGTATGCCGTGATGAATGAAATGCAGACCCGTATGCCGGAGGTTTGGTCTTACTCTTCTTTGCTGGGCGATGAGTCTGAAACCGGTGGTGGTATCGGTGAGGGATCTTACAAGACGAAATGGGATACTTTTACCTATGACGCGACTTCTTGTTTCGGTGCATGGGGCTATGGTTCTTGGTGGAATGAGTGGGATTTCGGCTTGTTCAATGGAGTCATTGCTGCCAATCTGTTGATTGACAAATTGGCCGGGTGCAACCTCAATGCAGACTTTGTCAATTCCATTTCTGCCGAAGCGCGCTTTTACCGTGCCATTTTCTATTACCATCTGTTTATGGGGTATGAGCAATTCCCGCTTATCAAACATTATCTGGCAGCCAGTGAAATGTATAGCGTTGCCAAAGGAACCCGTGAAGAAATTTATGAGTTTATGATGGGTGACTTGGATGACGAAGTGACTAAGTATCTGCCCCAGCGCAGTGCTACACAGCAGGGACGCGTTTGCCGGGATGCTGCCAAGCTGCTTCGTGCTAAAATTATTTTGTTCCATCGTGATGAGACTAAATATCAGGTGGCATTGAATGACATGAAAGAAATAATCACCAGTGGAAGATACCAGTTGAACCCTGATTATCAAAGCTTATGGGTGAAAGACGGAGAATGGTGTGCGGAATCTATCTTTGAGGTATGTTATGCCGGCAATAACTCCGGTGAAGGGTTTGGGCTTGCACGTTCTTTGGGCGGTCGTAACATTGTTGACCCGAGAAGTGCCGAGCAGGGTGGATTAGGCGAAGGTTATGGGCAGAACACCATGCCGAGTACTGTTTACAACATGTTTAAGGAAGGTGATACGCGCCGTGAGGGAACAGTCATTGTCTATGCGGACGAGGCTAAAAAAGTGGCAGAAATGGTGGCCAAAGGTGAACTACCGGCAGGAAGTGCTTTCCAAGTCAGTGACCAGCAGGAAAATTACGAGGGTCTGGGGCACTATAAGATTCATCCGAGAAAGGAGACGACGTCTACGGTGAATCCTACGGATAACTATTATAACTCTTGGCGTATTTACCGTTATGCCGATGTTTTGCTGCTGGCTGTGGAGCTTGATGTACGTATCAACGGAACTGCCAGTGCTGATGCGCAAGGTTGGTTCGACCAGGTCAGAGACCGCGCTTTCAAAGACAAAGAGCATCGTATCAACTTGGCGGGAAAGAGCAAGCAGGAGTTGTTGGATATTCTTTTTGAAGAGCGTGGGTATGAGTTTATGGATGAAATGCAGCGTTGGTTTGACATTCTGCGTTTCGATAAAGGAACAGAGATTTTAGGTAACAAAGGTTGGACGGAGAAGTTTAGGTACTTCCCGATTGACCAGTCGGAAATGGATAGAGCTAAAGGTGGCTTGACACAGAACCCTGGCTGGTTATAAGTTTAGATTGGTTTTCTTTCTGAAGAGTCCCCGGTATTTCCTTTTGAAATACTGGGGATTTTTATGTGTAGGCAGTGGCGGTATCTCTCACTAAAGTTTATTTCGGCAAAACATCTGTCATGCTGTCACGCGAAGAGATTATTCTTTTGATTATAAGTTAATTAAAGTGTGATGGATACCTGTGATAGATAAAAAACATTACAACCATCCATCACGCTTTCCAATTTTTGTAAAAGATGGTATGCATACTTGTTTCGTGGGTTGTTGAAATAGTTATAATCTTAGTTCTCAGCATGAAACTTTTAGTTTCAAGACTAAATACGAAAAGTTTTGACAAGTAAGACTATTGGTTTCAACAAGCAAAACCAAAAGTTTCTTTCGATAAAACCATTCGTTTCAAAGGTTAAAACTCTTGGTTTCGACTATAGGAAACTATCATTCCAACTTGTCGGGACCAGCAAGGGTATCTATATGAAACAACCGAAACAGATACCTTTTCCTTCGAAAAGTATCTGTTTCGGCATAAAAGTGTTGTATTTTGGAGAAGATTTGAAGAATACTATCCTATTTTATTCTTTTGATTACTGTTATGGGAGTTGTTTCATTTGAGGAACGGGTCACCGTTCTTGTCTTTGCTCACTACCCAGCGGAAAGCATTAACCAATAGCAGGTTCTGTGTACCGTCGATAAACTCTTCGTCACCATGTCCCATATTCAGGTAAATCATTCTGTAATTCTTGTTGGACCATACGATGGGGAAGTCGCCAAAATTCACTACATCCTTGATACCCAGTGGATAGTTCTTGGGAGATAGGGACAAGAGTACTTCTACGTCCTTGTTCTGGCGGGGGCTGGGAGTCCATTGGTACCATTCGCTGGCGGGAGCCACGAATGATGCAGGCAGATTCTTGGTAACGGGATGTTCTTCGTTGTCGACTTCGACCAATACCGGCTGGGGAGGCCAGTTGTTGCAATAGAACACCCCACCACCAAGAAACTTAACGAACCAGGGCCAATGCGTGTTTTTGTCGTTGTAGGCAGCTGCGTGGAAACCTACCCAACCGCCTCCGTTTTCCATGTATTGCTCAAAAGCATCGCGTTCGGCCTTGGTGTTGGGGGATGTGTTAAGCATGATAATGACATTGTATTCTTTCAGTTTCTCGTATGGGTATTTTGAAAAATCGGTAGTAATATCCAGAACAAAGCCGTCACCGTAATTGAGCTTCTTGAAGAAAGTGGTTGCTTGTTCTGCAAATTGTACGTGTGCTTCTTCCGCATGTTGCGTGTAATAAATCAAGGCCTTGAAGCGAGGAGCTTTGGCATAGTTTGCCGGATAACCTTCGGGGACTTGTGCGTACGTCAGCAGGGTGCAAGCCGTAAACAATAAAATAAACAGATGTTTCATAATTTGTAATTTATAATTTATAAGTTATTAATTCTCCATTATCTAATATTCCGCAATCAGAGACAGCCATTTGCCTGCCGAGGTAATCCATACCTCTTTATAACAGGCATTGTTGGTTTGCGGCCAATAGGGGACATCGTCGTTACCCAGGGTACGGATACCAACGGGCATCTCTCCTGTCATTTCTCCCGAAGAGAAGGTATTCAGTTGCGGATAGTTGTGTCCTTCTCCATAAATCAAGGATTGTCCGAAAGGATTCTTGCCTACGGTCCAGTACAACTGTTCCAGACCGATGTTGAGCAGTTCCTTGTCCTTCAGGAAGTTTCCGCAGATGGCGGCGGACTTTCCGTTGGAAAGATGGATGGCGGTATTGCCGTTGAAAATGTTGAACCACACGGGGAAACGTTTCATGTAGTGCTCTTTGTCCAGTTGTACTCCTCGTTTAATCTGTTCCGTGTACAGTTCCTTGGCATTGGCAGGGGGAAACAGATGGAGGGCGTAGAAGTTGGTGGTATCCTTATATTCCTCTGCATGGTAAACACCGCTTGGAATCATACCGTAGGGATGGGTATACTTCATCATTCCTTTCAGATACTCTCCATATAGTTGTATGGAATTCACCCATTTAGGATAATCGGGGTGCTCCTTCTGGGTTTCGCAAAGCATCACCATGGCCTGCATATAGACCTGCTCGCGCGACTGGTGTATGTAATGTACGATGGATTTGCGGGATTTGTCCCGGTAGAAGAATCCGCGTGTCCCGTCTTTGTCTTTCAGCGGTTCCGTGCGCTGGCAGTCGAGGGTGTAGCGGATGTATTCAGCGGCGATGTCCGCATAAGAAGGTTTTCCGGTCAGCTTGTATAATTGGCTTGCCGACCAGGAGATGGTAGCCATATACTGACTTTTCGAAGTGTTGTAACTGTGTTCGTAAGGCTGGACGAACTGGTCGAAGCCATCTTTTTTGAACTTCTCCATAGCAAAAGCGAAATCTTCTTCGGCCACGCGCAATAGGTATTCCTGCAGCATCGGGTCGTTGTCCAGCGTCATGGAGGCGTAAGCTTCGTATCCGGCATAGAGAAAGTTGTCAAATGCCATGTTCTGTACACGTACGGAAGATATGTCGTCCAATGTATTGAACACACCGTCTTGCCAGATAAGCAATCCCATGCTGCTGGCGCGGTAACCATCGCCGTAGCGGTTCTTTAGGATGAACTCTACTCCCCATTCCGCCTCTTCACGCAGGCGGGCGGCGAGGGCTGGGTTGATATTTCTTTGTTTATTATAGGCTTCGAGCAGAGCAAAGGTCACGTCTCCCGTCTGCAAGGTTTGCTGGGACAAGTCTCCTGCATCGTGCCATCCGCCGGAGTAGGAGATGCTGCGTCCGTCATGTCGGGACATGAGGTCTACGTGGCAGGTGGAATGCTTGCCGGGAACCGGATGTCCACAGCGCTGGCAGAAGATGAAGTTCAGCACTTTCCATTGTGAATCTTCCCAAAGTCTTTCTCTAATCCGGAAGGTGGGAGTTAGCGATGTTCCGACCTTCAGCTGATACTCTCCGGGATTATTGAAGGAGGTGAAATCAATAAGGCCAAATTCTCCGAGAGTGGTTTTCTCTTTTCGGATGTCTCCTTCGTAAGCTATTTCTCCGGTTGGGGTAAGCAGTTGGAAGCGCTTTCCGGCGTCTATGGTGAGGTTTGTGTTGATGAGGGCGGTTTTGGGGTGGTTGACGGCATAGCCGGTTGTCGAGTAGGAGATTTTTCCATCGGCAGGTATCCATCCGCTGACTTTCTCAGGGGCTTTCACCGTTTGCAGTTGTAGATTGTCCAGGTAGTAGATAGCTGAATCTCCTGTAGTCCGGTCTTTGCCTTTGAGGGCTGTGCTGAAGGTGATGGATATCACCTTGTCGCGCTGATACTCGTCTATTTCGAGGAAGCATTGGTTCCACTCCTTATTAATAAGGTTAATGAGGTGTGAACCCGAAGGCTGATTATATCCTTTCTTGGCAGGAGTATCTGCATTGCGAAACGTGAGGTTCATGTTGACGATGCGCGCGCCGTCGCAATCGGGATAGATGGAGAATACGATGCGGTTGTACTTCTCCAGATTGGCGCCGTCTAGATGATAGGTAACACTGCTGTTTCCGTAGGTGGCATAGTCTGGGTCGGAAGGAGAGCCGGTCGCCCTTTTCCCGGTGAATGTGGGGAATTGCAGTTTGATGCTGCCTTTGCCGGAAACGGTCTTTTCCGTACAGAAGGACATGCTTCCTGCGCCGGAATGACTCCATCCCTCTGTACCTGCCGAGCGGGTGAGAGGAGCGCTTTGCAAGACCTCCTTTTTCCATCCGTTGGTTTCGAAAGAGTTTTCAATATCCAGGGGGAGGGGTTGATGTATCAGTCCGCTTTCGTGGAGTTGTCGTTCCAGTTTGGGGTCTTGGGTCAGACGTGTCTGACCGTATGCGGCAATACTGCCGAGAGATAAAAGGTATAAAAATAATAATGTCTTTCTCATGTTGATGTCAACCTTTGGTTTCGGTTGCAATGTTAGCCATTATTAGGCAGAAGGAGGTTTGAAAACTGCCATAAAAGCTTTAAAAGCTATCCGAAGTAGAGGAAATATGAATTTCGGTAGATGTATAATCCCTATGATGTACGACTTATAATGCCAAAGAAAATACTAAAATCGTATTTTCATAACAGAAGAAAATTGTAACTTTGCGAAGTTATGTCACAATGTTAACCTATGATGCGTATCTTGATTTTAATAATAATGCTGTTGCCATGTTCGCTTGGTATGTATGCATCTGCAATAGATAGCCTTTTGTCTGTTCTGGATAAGACTATCGTAATGCGTAGACAATACGAGGAAGAAAAAGAACGGTATATTTCTTTGATAAAGGATGAGTTGAAGCAAGGGAGGCTTACTGACATGGAGCGTTATCTGATACAAAATCGTCTTTTTGCCGAATATAATTCTTATATTAGTGATTCTGCATTACATTATATAAATGAAAATATTCTTATTGCCACACGGCTAAATAATAGGCAATGGATAAATAGTTCTATATTAAATAAAGTACATATTCTAAATACTTCGGGCCTTTTTGTTGAAGCAATGGAATTGCTGAAATCGCTTCCTCGTAACACGTTGGAGGGTGAAAATATAGTGGACTATTATGTATGTTTTGAAAACCTATATCTCTATCAGGCAGAGTACGCCACTGATCGGAACTACGTGAACAATTATCTTCGGATAGCAAATTTGTATAGGGATTCTATAATCAGCCTAGTACCGGAAGATACTTATAGATATGTAGTCGTGCATGCACCTCAGCTCATTGACCAGGGAAAAAGTCAGGAGGCTATATGTTTATTGAAGAATTTTTTACCTCGGTTGAAATCCAATACGCGTGAGTATGCAGTAGCTACTTCAATTCTGGCTTTTGCTTATCATGTCGTGGGGAACAAGCAAAAAGAAATGGAAGCACGTATTAGCAGTGCCATTGCTGACATTAGGGCAGTGGTGAAAGAAAATTATTCTTTGTGCGCATTAGCGGAATTACTTTATGGAATGGGCGATTTGGAACGTGCTAATCACTATATCAAGATTAGTATGGAAGATGCTAATTATTATACTACTCGGTTGCGTAGTTCGCAGAATTCCAAGATGCTTCCGCTCATAGATCGTGCTTATCAGCAAGAAAAGGAAATACAGCAACAGCGGCAGAGAATGTTTATTACAGGCATATGTATCCTTTCTGTTTTCCTTCTATTGACAGTACTGTGTGTGCTATGGCAAATGAAAAAATTGTCTTATGCCCGTAAAAAAGTTGTTGCTGCCAATTCCCAATTGAGTATATTGAATAGTGAATTGAAGAAGCTGAACAAGTCTCAACATGAGGCTAATGAACGATTATTGCATACTAATCAGACTCTTACGGAAGCCAATCATATTAAGGAAGAGTATTTGGGACGTTTCCTCAGTTTAAGTTCCTCTTATATAAGTAAGATGGAAGAATATCGCCGCATATTGAACAAGCAGGCTGCTGCCGGTAAACTTGAGGAGTTATATCGTACATTGAAGTCCGACCGTTTCATAAATCAAGAGTTGAAAGAGTTCTATCACAATTTCGATGTATCTTTTCTTAAGATATTCCCTAACTTTGTAGAAGAATTTAATCGTTTGTTGCCAGTTGAAGAACAATTGCATCCTAAAAATGAAGAATTGCTTGTTACCGAACTGCGCATATTTGCACTGATTCGTTTAGGTATTACAGACAGTGCGCGTATTGCAGAATTTTTGCGTTATTCCATAACTACCATCTATACTTATCGTTCCAAGCTAAAAAACAAGTCTCTTTGTAAAGAGGACTTTGAAGAACGAGTGATGAAAATAACTTCTTTTTGATTTTATCCTCCTTTTGAGGCTTTCTTCTGCCTTAAAAAGTCTAGAAATGATTTAGAAATTAGTAGCAATAGCATTTTCGTAATGCGTTGTATTATAGTTGATTGCCTGTTGTAGGACTTTAGATTTTTATCTCAGCCCAAATCGTGCGTTTGTTTTGATAATACATTTGCATCAATCTATTTATTGTTTAACTAATTTCTAATAAGATGAAAAAGAAAAGTCTAAAGAGATGCCTTAAAAAGCGCATGATCCTTTTACTGGGTTTTCTTATGATGACTGGTGTTGCTGTTGCGCAACAACTTCAGGTACAAGGAAAGGTGACCGATGCAACGGGTGAAGGTCTTATCGGTGCAAGTGTATTGGTAAAGGGTACAACTTCGGGGGTGATAACTGACATTGACGGTAACTATGTGTTATCGAATGTCAATCCTGATGCAATACTTATTTTTTCTTATGTAGGTTACCAAACGCAGGAACTGAACGTATCCGGTAGAAACAAGATTGATGTTGTCTTGCATGATGACCAGCAGGTGTTGGAAGAAGTTGTAGTAGTGGGTTACGGTTCATTGAGTAAAAAAGAAGTTTCCAGTTCCATTGTACAAGTGGATAAGAAAAATTTTAATTTGGGGGCTATGAATAACCCGATGGAAATGGTATCGGGAAAAGTCGCGGGCTTGAATGTCAATACGCAGGCAGCTGCCAATCCTAACTCCAGTTCTTCATTACAAGTACGTGGTGCAACATCTGTTTCTGCAAGTAATAGTCCTTTGATTGTCATAGATGGTGTGGCAGGTGGCGATATCCGTAACATCGCTGCACAGGATATTGAATCTATTACGGTATTGAAAGATGCGGGTTCAGCTGCTATTTACGGAACGCGAGGTGCTAATGGTGTGATTTTAGTTACAACGAAACGTGGCTCGGGTGAAGCTGGAAAAACGGTAGTCACATATGACAGTTACATCGCTTTTAATGTAGCCAAGCCCTCTCCGGATATTCTGTCGGCTGATGAATTCCGTCGTTCGAGACGAGGTACAGACTATGGAGCCGACACTGACTGGTATGGACTGATTACTCGTGATGTAGCATACGACACAAACCAATATATATCTATTGATGGTAGCACAAAGAATGGTTTCTATGGTGCTTCCTTCAATTACAAAAGTGCCAATGGACTTGACATCGTGAGTGGTCGTGAAGAATTTGGAGGTCGTTTTTCTATGGAACAGCGTGTACTGGAGAATCGCTTACAATTCAACGGTTCGTTGAGTGCACGTCGTGTAAATGAAACCTGGGGAAATGATGGTTTCTTCGATAGGGCACTCACAATGAATCCTACAATGCCGGTATATAATGCAGACGGTTCGTATTATCAGCCTACTTCTCCTACGGGTGCAACCAATCCGGTTGCGGAGCTTGCTTTGAGAGATAACAACGGCCAGCGTATGTATTTGTTGGGTACGGCTGAGGCTAAACTGAATATTTTGCAGACAGAAAAGCATTTGTTGAATACAACATTAAGTTACTCATTGCATTACAATGACATGAAGCAACAATATTATGCTTCGTCTGCCGGTTCGGAGTCCTATTGGAATGGTTATAAAGGACGTGCGGAAATGAAGTATCAGAAATGGTACACCAATCGATTGGAGTGGTTGGGAAATTATGCACTGAACTTGGGCGACCACAATATTAAGGCTGTAGTGGGCTATACTTATGAGAAGTCTATCTGGGAACAGATTGGTGGTAGTAACAACGACTTCTCTTTTGATAATACGAAATATTGGGATTTGGGCAGTGGCTCTTATCTGAAGGATGGTTTGGCAAGTTTATATAGCGGTCGCTCTGAATCGACACTTATTGGCTTCTTTGGTCGGTTGAATTATAATTGGAAGGATATGCTTTTTGCATCGGCTTCGTTGCGCTATGAAGGCTCTTCCAAATTTGGTGCTAACCAAAAGTGGGGGTACTTCCCAGCAGCTTCTTTGGCTTGGGAAATGATGGAGATGGGCTTTATGAAGAATACCCGGAAAGTGTTGACCAGTTTGAAACCGCGTGTTTCTTTCGGAATTACCGGTCGTTCGGATTTTGATGCTTATAAATCACTTTCTACTTACAATACCAATGGTAGTTATCTCTTTGACGGGCGTTGGGTAACGGGCTATGCTCCCTCTAGTAATGCTAATCCGGATTTGGCTTGGGAAAAGAGCGTTGCGATTAATCTGGGTGTTGATTTTGTTCTATGGAATCGTTTACGTGGTTCAGTGGAGTATTTTGACCGTAGTTCTAAAGACTTGCTTTATACGTACACGGCACCTCAACCGCCTTTTGTCTATTCCACTATTTTGGTTAACGTTGGAACAACGAAAAATACCGGTATAGAAGTATCTTTGGATGGTGATATCCTTACTAAAACAGCAGTGAAGTGGACGAGCGGAATCAATTATTCTTATGGAAAGACTCAGTTGACCAAACTTTCTAACGATATTTACAAGGCATCTTATCTCGACCTTTACTTAAAACCGGGAACTGGTTCCAGCGAATATTTCTTCCGTGTGCAGGAAGGGGGAGAGATAGGGCAGTTCTACGGTTATGAATATGCAGGTGTTGACGAAAATGGCAATATGCTTATTTTGAATGATAAAGATGAGCAAATACCTATTTCTCAGGCTGATGCCAAGTATAAACGTTATATTGGCAATGGTGCTCCCAAGCACTTCTTGTCTTGGAGTAACAACCTGACTTGGAAAAACTTTGATTTGAGTGTATTCTTCCGCGGTACATTCGGTTTTGATGTATTCAACATGCGTAAATATGGTATGGGGCTTCAGGGATGTGGTACAGATAATGTTCTTCGCTCTGCGTATCTGGAAGATAAGAATATCCGTACCGGTGGTGGAGTAATATCTTCCTATTTCCTGGAGGATGGTAGCTTCATAAAACTGGAAAATGTAACCTTGGGATATAATTTTACTCCTAAGAACCGTAAGTTACTGGATAATATGCGCATATATCTGTCTGCCAAGAATCTGTTTACCTTGACCGGATACTCAGGTAATGACCCTTCAATTATAGACGTGAATGGTATCCAGCCGGGAGTAGATAGTAATAGTGCTTATCCTACAGCAACTCAATTGAGTTTAGGTGTGACTCTTCGCTTTAAATAAATGAGAAACAAATTATTAAAAATATGAAAGATATGAAATATATAAAATGTCGTTGGTTATTGGCGATGATTATGTCATGTTCACTTTTCTCTTGTACTAATTTGGACGAGGAAGTGTTCGATCGTGTGGATGCCGGAATTTATTATCAAGATGAGACGAGTGTTCAGGGGGCAGTGGCAGCCATCTATTCGAAAGCTGCATATAGTTATTTGGAATACTTCTGGTATTTGCAGGAGTTTTCTGCCGACCAGGTGGCATGGCGCAGTTGGAACGGTGGACTTTGGGGATGGGATGAGGCATTGAAGTTTGCTTTGTCTTCACATACCTGGACGTCAGAATCAACCATTATTCGCCAAACTTGGGAGAATGCGTGGACTACTATTGGGCTTTGCAATACGCTTATTACAGATTTGCAGGCAATCAGCCCCGCATCTATACGCATGACTGAGGATGCTTTGAATAGTTATATTGCCGAAGTACGTACCCTGCGTGCTTGGGCATACTACAATATCTTTGAGATTTGGGGTGGAGCACTTCCCTTGAACATTTCTTCGGGTGCGGAAATCCCTGGTTCTGCAGATACTGATTTTGATAAGGGGTGCAAGATTATCTACGATTTTATCAGTCAGGAATTGGATGAGTCAGTTACAGATCTTATGAAAGAAGATGGTTCTGGAAAGACTCGTAACCGCATGAACCAAGCTGCCAATCGTATGATTAAGATGCGCTTGTTGCTGAATTCTGAGGTGTTTATCAAACAAAACAGTTATAATGAGTGTGCCACTCTTTGCCAAAATATTCTGAATGGCGATTATGGTACTTACAGTATTACCGATGACTATCGTGATATTTATTCGATAAACAATGTAGAATGTCCGGAAGTTGTAATGGCATTGGCGATGGAAGTCGGTCAGGTCAATACCGGTTGGATGCGTAACATGCCTTTCATGCCTTACAATTGTTGGGATTACTTTGGAGGTACATACAGCCAGAGCGGATGGAATTGTGTATGTTTGGCACCTTCATGGGATAATTCTGGAAATGTACAGCCGTATGGTGGTACTGACAATCCTAAGAGCTTTCTTACCGACTACGGTGATAAGTTAGGTGCAGTTTATGAACGTTTCCACGATAAAGATATCCGTAAGCAGAACTATGTGTATAATGAAACAACAGGAAACTATCAAGGCATTTTTTTGAAAGGGGCTATTAAAGCCAACTATGGTAAGGGTGCGGCTTTGAAAGCAGATGCCGACCGTGACGGTCAGGATTTGGTTTATGTGGATCAGGTGGGTACATTCCTTAATTTAGGACGTAATCTGGAGACTGTCATGTCACCTCGCTGGGGTGAAACGAATTCAGGTGTCCGTTTGGTAAGATATCCGGTTTATCCGGAGAGTGCAGGCATTGATTTCCAAAACATCGATGAGGTGGAATTCCGTTTGAGTGAAGTGGTCTATACTCTTGCTGAATGTAAAATGCGTGCAGGTGATACGGAAGGTGCTAAAGAACTGGTATATAGAGTTAAAACACGCTATTTTACAGATAAATCGGCTCTCGAGCAGCCCGGTCCTGGTTTTACATCCTTTGATATGGATTGGATGTTGAGTGAATGGGGACTTGAATTCTTGGGAGAGGGGCGTCGTCGTCGTACAGACTTGCGTCGTTTCGATAAGTTTACGCAAGGGCAATGGTGGTTCTTTGGCCGTGCCACGGACGACGGTTTAAGCTATCCGGCTAAACGTGACCGCAAATACGAGTGGTATCCCTTGCCCCAGTCTGCCCTTATGGTAAATCCGGGACTGGTACAGAATCCTAATTATTAATCATCCTATAATAATAGTAACAATGAAAAAATATATATGTAATCCGCTATGGCTTTTGTTGCTTTTTGTAGCTTTCATCAGTAGTTGTGACAAGGAGGAAATTGTGTTTGACCATGAGTTGCCGCAATTTGAACTTCGTAGCGATGCTATCTTGCTGGAGGTGATTATGCCCCAAGGAACTGGTGCCGATGAAATAATTTATATTGCAGGCGATTTCAATGGAGGTCAGGATGCTGCTTCCGGAGACCTTAAGTGGCAGATGGAGAAAGCTGCAAACAATGATGTTAAATGGGGCATATACCTCTATCCGGAAGATTTTGTTAATGGAAAGACACTTGCCGATGGCTTTTATTTCGTTTCTAAGACACAAGGTATAGAGCGTACTTTGCAGAATGGGGATGCTTTACATCAAATTTCGGCTAAGGTAGGTACTCGCACTGATATAACGGTAACCCGCTGGAATGCTTATTTTGAGGAGCCGGAAGACCCAAGTGAAGTGATTCATGACGGTTATGCTGTGTTCGTGATGGACAATACAGGTTGGGATGCACTGACACTTTATGCGTGGGGAAATGATTTGCCGGAACTTTTTGGAGGTTGGCCCGGTATTTCACCTACTGGTAGCGTTGAGATAAAAGGAATTACCTATAAATACTTCGATACAGGTGAAGCAAATAAGGGATTGGTTTACAATTTGATATTTAACGATAATGGAGTAGGTTCACAATTTGATGGACCACAGAACTTTACTCTTGACCGTGACATATATTTGGAAATCACAGAAAGCGGTTGGACGGAAATAGATCCGGATGCAGTGGTTATCCATGATGGTTATGCCATATTTATTGAAGACCAGTCCGGATGGGCAGAAACAACCATATATGCGTGGGGAAATGATATACCGGAACTCTTTGGCAGTTGGCCAGGAATATTACCAACCGGTAGTGTTGAGATAAAAGGTGTCACGTATAATTATTACGATACAGGTGAAGCAAATAAGGGATTGACTTACAATCTGATAATGAATAATAACAATGGAGGCTCACAATTTGACCTCGCAGCAGTGACGCTTGATCGAGATTATTATTTCCGTATTACGGACATAGCTGGTGAGGAGATTGACCCTAACAATCCGGACGGAGACTCTGAACCGGAATCTGAAGCGGCTTTTGTTTCTAATCAGAATAATTTCTTGAAATGAGTTTTGTATAGTAATGAAGATGTTAAATGACCTATTGGTGGAATGAGATTGGGGATAGGATATCTCTTTTCAATCTTGCGGATATATGTCCCAAGGCTTGGGTTTTTT
>ERZ773156.1327-NODE-1327-length-14143-cov-4.75554_pt1 | contig 14143 bp, 9 predicted proteins | sample MGYA00511895_ERZ773156 | MGnify/ENA primary metagenome ERZ773156 (study PRJEB29015, sample SAMEA2737850) | human gut metagenome | biome: human gut; feature: human-associated habitat; material: faeces | place: China | collected 2012 ...
AAATACCTCAGAGTTGTATATTTTTTCAATATTTTATATTATAATTAAAGAAGGTTAATATAAAATCTACTAAACATAAAATTTATTTACTACATAATTAAAAGTATTTGAATAAAGCAAATTATACAAAATCTACACATTTTATTTATATTTATTTGTTAAATTATACTTGTATAATTTTATAATATCAATTAATAATAGTTGAGGTAATAAAGGTGAGAAGTAAGAGAATAAAAAAATTAAATTCAAAAAAGGTAGCACTACAAATTTCACTAGTACTTATAGCTTTATTCTTAATTTTAATTTCTGTAGTTTTATTTAAAACTTATTCTAGTAAAAATGTTACTTATAAAGGAATTTATGTTGAAAACATTAATGTGTCAAATTTAAATGAGAAGGATTTAAAGGAAAAATTAAATGAGCACTACTCTGATTTATTAAATAATTTTAAAATAACATTTAATTATAAAGACAATTTTAATGAAACTTTTTCAGCAAAAGATTTAGGATTTTTCTTTGATATTAATGATTTATCTAATCAAATTTTTTCTTTCGGAAAAAATAGCAATATATTTTCTAATACAATAGAAAGATTAAAGTTAAAGTCTAATCCTAAATATTTTCAGTTTAAACCTGAATCAAATTCAAAGGTTTTAAGTGAAAAACTTTCTGAAATAAGTAATAAAATCAATAAAGAAAAGGTTGAACCAACTATTTCTTTTTCAAATGATTCTATATCAGCAACTAAAGAACAAATTGGGTACAAGCTTAACTTAGAAAAGCTTACTTCTGAAATAGTCAATGATTTAAATAATAGTCATGATAGTCTAAATTGTACTATTAATATACCTGTAGAAGAAATAAAACCTAAATTAACTCAAGAAACTGTTAATAACATGGTTATTTTAGGCTCATATACTACTAAACTTCCTAGTTTGACAGGAGGTCGTACTAAAAACATTAGCAATTATTTAAGCAAGCTTAATGGTACCGTATTAATGCCAGGAGATATTTTTTCTGCTGATAAAGAAGGAGAAGATAGAACTGAAAGTAATGGTTATACTTATGCCCCTGGTTATATTGGAAACAAAGTAGTAGATATATTAGCTGGCGGAATATGTCAAGGAGTTACAACTCTTTATAACTCAGTATTATATGCTGACTTAAAAATAGTTGAGAGAGCTCCTCATAGCCTTCCAGTAACTTATGCTCCTATAGGTAGAGATGCTACTATGGCAAGTGGATCTATTGACTTTAAGTTTCAAAATAATATGAATAATCCAGTTATTGTTCAAACTTATATAACTTCTTCTGGACAAGTTAAGTCTAACATTTGGGGTATAAAAGAAGATCCAGGAAAAGAAATAGTTATATCTGTAGATCAACATGGACCTAAATCAGCAACAACTTATAAGGAAACTTATGAAAATGGAGTATTAGTAAAAAAAGAAGTGTTATCAAATGACAAATACAATTAAAATAAAGGAAGCCATTAATTGGCTTCCTTTATTTTAATTTATAATATTTTCTTAATTTTTGTAATAGTTCATTGTATCTCTTATGTTTCATATTAGGGAATGCTTTTAAAAGCCTTTTTTCAAGTAAATTATTTCTTCTTATAGAATGAACTTTATTTAAAAGTTCTTCTTTTAAATTGGATTCATGTTTAATTTTACTAATAGTAATTTCTAATTCTTTCTCTGTCTTATCTATAAAAGAAATTCCAAGTTTTTCAAATTCTTTAGATAAATTTTGAAGATTGTGTAAATTTGCATTTAATTTAATCATAGCTTGTACTGTTACTATTAAATCAATGGCAATTAGAGTTAATAAGATTATTGTTATAAGAAAAATTATCTTTTTTGGAAATTTACTTACGAAATCTACTATAATAGGATTTATAAATTCAACTAATATAACTGATAATATACCAAATAGCGTAGAATTAAGTAAACACACTCTTCCGTGAATATTAAACTTGTGTTTTGAATAATCCCACCATTTAGTATGGAATATCGATTCTAATAAAAAAGATGTTACATACTCTAAAATTGATGTAATTACTATTCCTAATATAAATACTAATATTAAATTTCTTTTATACAAATCTAAAAATGTTAAAACAAAAAAAGCTCCAAATCCGTATACAGGGCATAATGGCCCATTTAAAAATCCTCTATTTGTAAACTTGTGATCTAATATATAACAATATATAACTTCACAGCACCACCCTAAAAAGCTATATATTATTATATATAAAATATTATATATAATGTTTTCCATAAATACAAAAAGAGAGCAGTTCTCTTTTTAATTCACTTCCTTTCATAGTTTACTTATTATTTAGTATATTCTCTGCTTCAGGTGAAGCTATTTCCATTCCATATATACCCAAAGTATTTACCGATGTAATATTTACTACTATTTTTCCTTGAGCCCCTTTTTGAAAATAACCCGACAATATTTCTTTATGAGAATCTCCTAAAATATCTGTATAATACATAACTAAAGAACCATTTTCATTTGATTTTACATTTACTTCCTCTGAATCACCTGCTTTTATGCTTGGTATACTAATATTCTTCTTATTATTGTTATAACTTATTTGTAACCCGCTTATTTCTTTATTAGTATTATTATTAATTATGACTTTATATGTAGATTGGTTACTAAAAAAATAAAAACCTATTCCTAGTAATACTATAAATATAATACTTAGAATAATTAATGTTTTTTTCTTCATATGCTACACTCTCCATTTTATTATTTTTAAAATAATTATACTACATAAATTCAATAAGAATCCATATTAAGAAAATATAAGAAAAACAACATCTTAAAAAGATGTTGTTTTAAATTATTTATTTTTTATTTTCTTCTCATAATTATGATAAAGTATAAAAGCAATTATAGAGAAAATTATCGGTCCAGTTATTTGGAATGCCATAGCTGTATAATCCTTATCTTGAATAACAGGCTTTATTATTGTAAATAAATTTGCAAAACCAATTGTAAATGTTACTATTATAGACCAAATCAATGATGATTTATATGACTTATACATAATAAATGGTTTTTCTATATGCTTTTTCTTTTTAAATGCTGGAAAAGCTCCAGATAAGAACATATATGGTATTGTCATGGCCACATTACCCATTAATATTAAATAACTAAAGAATTTATTTGCAGATTCTCCACCAAAAGAAGCTATTAATATAAATATAACAACAACTATACATTGAACCCACATTGCATTAACTGGCATGTTATTTTCATTTAAAATTGTCCATTTTTTTGGCCAGATTTCTTTAGGTGTTCCTTCTATTAATTGTTTAATTGGTGCATAACTTAATGTAAAGAAAGCTCCCATTAAGGCTAACATCATTGAAAGACCTATATATCTTGCAAACCAAGCTCCTAATTGAAGTGAAGCATTAGTACTCATGCCAAAAGCTTGTCCTAATTTTACACCTAAGTTTTGAATTACTATATATGATACATTTGCTAAGTTAACATTATCTCCTGATAATACTTCTTGCCAATTTGTAAATAATCCAACACAAAGTATTCCAACAGCATATCCAACGGCTATTATTATAGATGCAATCATTAATCCCTTTGGAAAATTCTTTTTAGCATCCTTAGTTTCATCAACTAATCCGCTTACTGCTTCTAGTCCACCATAAGCAAACACTGCAAACACTAAAAATCCTAATACACCTATTGGCGATTGATACGATGGATTTTGTGCATGAACAAAGGCAGCACCATTTATTATCTGAGCTGGTTTAAATCCATTGCTTACAAAAACAATAATTGCTCCTAAAATAAGTACTATGTTTGATAATGCAACAACAGTTCCTCCAATTGAAGTAACCTTTGTTATACTCTTTAATCCTTTAGATGCTGCATAAGTTATAACTATTATAAGTATTGATCCTAATACAGCCATTGTTTGTGGAACGCTTAATCCAAGTAAAGACCATGTTCCTGTAGTATCTTTTCCATATATAACATTTGAGAAAGGAATCCATATTGATGATGAGTTACTAACTAACCATATTAAATTTGATGAATACCACATAAATGTAACTATGAAGGCATATTTAGGGCCTACAGATTTAGCCATCCATGAGTATATTCCTCCTTTTTCCTTTCTAAATGCTGCACCATATTCTGCCATCATAAAAGCATATGGAATTGAGAAAGCTAATGCTGATATTATGTACCATGGAATAGCACTATATCCCATTAAATAAAATGCCTTTGGCATATTAGCAAAACCATATACTGATGTGAAAATCATTAATACAAGCGCTGTTAAAGACAATTTACTTTTATGTTCTGAGCTCATATTTTTCCTCCTTGGTTAAATTATTAAATTATAATATTTTATACATATAATATATCATCTTATCATAAAATTTAAATATTTTAAATAATTTCTTTATTAAATAAAAACATTTTATTAATATTTAGTTAATAATTTATTATTATTATAATATTATCAGAAAATCAAAAGTTTTTTTATTAATTAAGTTATTATATAAATTATGATAAAATAACTTAAATTTAAAGTTTTAATTTGTTAATTTAATAAAATATGTGCTATTAGCACAAAATATGTTATATTATTATTACAAATATTTTTTTGTGGGGTGATATTTTGGCAGCAGGAAAAACACATGACAAAATTACGGTTATTATGACCCCTTTTATAGCTTCTTTCTTTTTATTTATAAATATGAGCTTCTTAGAAGACTTAGGAAGTAGCCTTGCCTTTACAATATTAGGCGTATCTGTATATATGTTTGGTGGGTATATGTTTTCTGGAGATTTAGATATTAAAAGTAGAGAATTTAGAAGATGGGGGTATTTAAAGTTTATTTGGATTCCATACCAAAAACTATTTGAACATAGAAGTGTTTTTACACACGGATTTATATTAGGACCTATAATAAGAATACTTTATGTATCTATTATTCCTATAACAATTTCTTCATTATTATATTCTTTTTCCATAATTAATATATCTACACCAGAAATTTTAAAGTTAGTTTTTAATTTTATATTAAAGAATAAAATTTTATTTTTTAATATGGCTTTAGCATTATTTTTAGGTTCTGGTCTTCATACCATAACTGATATGATATATAGTTACTTTAAAAGAAAATTCTCATATAAAAAGAGAAAATCAAGTAAAAAATATAGAAAAAGTAAAAAGCCAACAAGAAGGGCTGCATGATAAAAATTATTTTCAAATTTGAAATATTAAGGTCTCAAATAAATTTTTTTATTTGAGACCTTATACTTAGTTGTTATTTAATATATATTCACTTAATTTAGCATTAGCTAACATTAATTTTATTCTATTTTCTTGATTTACCTTTGTTGAAGAGGGATCATAATCTACAACAACTATATTAGCTTCTGGATGTTTCTCCATAATTCCTCTAATCATACCTTTTCCAACTATATGATTAGGAAGACATCCAAAGGGTTGAGCACAAACTATATTATTTACCTCACTATTTATAAGTTCTAACATTTCAGCAGTCATAAGCCATCCTTCACCCATTTTAACTCCTCTTCCTATGTACTCTTCAACAGAAGTTTTTAATTCCTTAAATGGAGCAGGTGCTCTAAACTTACTATATTTTTTTATTGAATCTATCATAATATTTTGTAAATGCTCTAGATATGAACATCCAATTTTAGTAAATTTACTTGAAACTTTTTTCATTCCATATAATTTATAATCTATTTCTGAATTTGATAGACAATACATAAAGAAATCTGTAACACCAGACATAACAACTTCAGCATTATCTTCTCTTAAAAATTCCTCTAAATTATTATTTCCTAAAGGAGAATACTTTAAATAAATTTCTCCCACTATACCAACCTTTACTTTTTCAGTTTCTTCTAGTTCTATCTTAGAAAAATCTAAAATTATATTTTTATATAGTTCTCTTACCTTTAAATATTTTAAGGTTTCAAACTTCTCTTTTAAAATCTCAATCCACTTATCTAAAACTCTATCTGTTTCACCCTTATTAATCTCATAAGATTTACACTGATTATACATATACATAAGCAGATCTCCATAATAAAGAGCATATATGCATTTTATTAATAAGCCTGGATACATTTTAAACCCTTCATGCTTTTCTAATCCACTTGCATTTAAAGAAATTACTGGAACTTGCTCTAAGTTATTTTCTTTTAGTGCCTTTCTTAATAAATGTATATAGTTAGATGCACGACATCCTCCCCCAGTTTGGCTCATTATTAAAGCCGTTTTGTCTGGGTCATATTTTCCACTTTTTAAAGCTTCCATGAGTTGTCCAATTACAATCATAGCTGGATAGCATATATCGTTATGAACACTTTTTAATCCTTCTTCAATGGCACTATTTGTATCACCATCAAAAAATTCTAATTTATAACCGTACTTTTTCATTATTCCAGATAAAAGTTTAAAGTGTATTGGCAACATTGTAGGAGCTAAAATAGTATGAGTCTTTCTCATCTCTTTAGTAAATACTGCAAATTTTTTATTGTTTTCTATTTCCATTCTATCACCTATTCCTGTGCTATAGCCTCTAGCAAGCTTCTTATCCTTATTTTAGCTGCGCCTAAATTATTAGTTTCATCTATTTTTAACTGAGTATATATTTTGTTATTTCTCTCTAGTATGTCTTTAACTTCATCAGAAGTTATGGCATCTGTTCCACATCCAAAGGAAACTAATTGTATAAGCTCCATATCTTTATTTTTAGCAACATAATAAGCAGCATTATATAATCTAGCTTGATATGTCCATTGATTTAATATATTAACCTTTGGCTTTTCATGACTTACTTCAATAGAATCTTCTGTTAAAACAACAATTCCTAAGCTACTTAAAACCTTGTCTATTCCATGATTTATTTCTGGATCTATGTGATAAGGTCTTCCTGCTACTACTATAACCTTCTTATTGTTATTTTTAGCATACTCTATAAACTCGTCCCCTTTTTCTTTTATATGCTTAGTATATTTTTCATATTCTATATAAGCCTTTTCTAAAGCATTTTTAACTTCCTTTTGTTTTATATCTCCAAAAGTTTTATTTAAAATCTCATAAAGTTGTTTGCTTAATAATTTTTTATTGTTTAAGCTTAAATATTCCATCATAAAGTTATTACTATTTAACTCTTTTACATTTGTCTTTAAAAGTTCTGGATAATAAGCTACAACAGGGCAATTAAAACAGTTATCTGATATACCTTCGTCAAAATTATAACTCATACATGGATAGAATATATGCTCTATATTTTTACTTATTAAGTTTTCTATATGACCATGAGCTAATTTTGCTGGATAACACACAGTATCTGATGGAATTGTATGTTGCCCTTTTAAATACATCTTCTTATTTGATTCATCAGATAAAACCACCTTAAAACCTAACTCTTTAAAGAATGTAGCCCATAGAGGAATATTTTCATACATATTTAATACCATTGGTAATCCTATAGTTCCTCTTTTTCCTTCATCTAACGATTCATATTCTCTTAATTTTTTATATTTATATTGATACATATTAGGAATACTTTTAGATTTTTTATTGCCAGTTGGTTTTTCACATCTATTTCCTGAGATATATTTTTCTCCATCATTAAAGATGTTTATTGTTAAATTACATCTATTAGTACATAATCCACATTTAGCTATTTTGGATTTATGCGTAAAACTCTCTAAATCCTCTTTAGAAATTATCTTACTTTCCTTTAAATTTTTTCTTTTTGCATAAAGAGCACATCCATAAGCCCCCATAAGTCCTGATATACTAGGTCTTATAACATTTATACCAAGCTCTTTTTCAAAGGCTCTAAGGATGGCATCATTATACATGGTTCCCCCTTGAACAATTATATTTTTTCCTAATTCATCAAGACTTTTTGCTCTTATTACTTTATAAAGAGCATTTTTAACAACACTTACAGAAAGCCCAGCTGAAAGATCTTCTACTGTAGCCCCTTCTTTTTGTGCTTGTTTTACTGATGAGTTCATAAAAACTGTACATCTTGATCCTAAATCTGCTCCATGCTTCGCAAATAAACCAAGTTTTGAAAAAGTTTCTACATCATATCCCATTTGATTAGCAAAACTTTCTATAAATGAACCACATCCAGATGAACATGCCTCATTTAGCATTATATTAGCCACAATACCATCCTTTATTTTAAAGCATTTAATATCTTGTCCACCTATATCTAAAATAAAGTCTACCTTAGGATTAAAATGACTTGCTGCAATATAATGAGCTACAGTTTCTACTATTCCAAAATCAACTGAAAAGGCTTTTTTTATTAGCTCTTCTCCATAGCCAGTAACTGCACTACCCATTATCTTAATTTTTTCTCCACATATATTATAAATATGCTTTAATTCTTTTTTTACAACTTCAATAGGATTTCCTTTGTTAGATCCATAATATTCATATAAAATATTATCATCTTTATCCATTAAAACAACCTTTGTTGTAGTACTTCCAGCATCTATGCCTATATATGCCTCCCCGGCATAATTACTTATATCACTAACTTTAACCTCAGCTTTTTGGTGTCTTTCTTTAAACTCATTATATTCTTCTTCAGAATTAAATAATGGATCTATTATATTCATGGTTGATATTTCATTATGATTTTCTTTTATTATATTTAATAATTCCTCATATTCATATTTTTTATTATCTTCTTTAGAATATATAGCACTTCCAATAGCCACAAAAACCTGTGCATTTTTAGGAGAAACAACATCATTATCCTTTAATTTTAATGTTTTTATGAATCTCTCTCTTAATCCCTTACAGAAATATAAAGGTCCTCCTAAAAACATTATTTTTCCCTCAATACTTCTTCCTTGTGCTAGTCCACCTATTGTTTGATTTACAACAGATTGGAATACACTAGCTGAAATATCCTCTTTTCTTGCTCCTTGATTTAATAGAGGTTGTATATCAGTTTTAGCAAAAACCCCACATCTTGAAGCAATCTCATATATATTCTCATGTTTAAGACTTAAGTTGTCCATTTCATCTACAGTAAGCCCCATAAGGTGAGCCATTTGATCTATGAAAGCTCCTGTTCCACCTGCACAACTTGAGTTCATTCTCTCCTCAAAACCACCAGTTAAAAAAATTATCTTGGCATCTTCTCCTCCAAGCTCTATTGCCACATCCACATCATCATAATATCTTTTTATAGCTAAAGTTGTAGCAAATACTTCTTGAACAAAAGGTAAATTATACTCTTTTGAAATTCCATAACCAGCAGATCCAGTTATAGCTATCTTAAATTTTTTATTCTCAATTATCCCTTTTATATTTTCTAGTTCTTCGATTAGCTTTTCTCTTACCTTAGAGTAATGTCTTTCATAATTTGAGTAAAGTATTTTGTCCTCTTCATTTAAGACTATACACTTTAAGGTTGTAGACCCTGCATCAATACCTATTTTGTAATACAAAGTTAATGTCACCTCTTTATTAATAATTGATATATTTCTATTAATTATCATGCAAAAATATGAATAAATTTTAAAGAAATAATTCTTTTTTCTTAACTCTTTATTAACTATATCATAATTATTTAATTATATCACCTAATTAAAAGTTTTAATAATAAGCAAAATTTAAATTTACTTTTAAAAATTACTCCATATTCTCATTAAAATAAAGATTACTTATTAAATGTAAATATATGCATAAAAAGGTGGTTATTAAGCAAAAACTCAATAACCACCTTTCTTATATTTAATTATCTTCTTTTCTTTCCTTTTGAAACTCTTTGGCTCTTTTGATCAAATCCTCTTGATTTGTTTCCTCTTTGTTTTTTACTATGAGAACTTCTTTTCTTATCTTCTGACTCTCTTCTTCCACTATTCTCATTTCTACTCTTTCTTCCACCACTTTTGTGATTGCTATGATTATTTCCTTTTCCAAAGCTATTCTTATCTCTAATTAAGCATTTTGGACCATTACCAATTAAATCTTCTCTACCGGCTTTAACTAAAGCATCATAAACTATGTTATAATTCTTTGGATTTTTAAATTGTAATAAAGCCCTTTGCATTGCTTTTTCTTCTTTACTTCTAGGAATATATACTTCTTCCATTGTTAAAGGATCTAATCCAGTATAGAACATTGTAGTTGATAATGTTCCTGGTGTTGGATAGAAATCTTGTACTTGCTCTGGTTGATAATTTATATCTCTTAAATATTCAGCAAGCATAATTGCATCTTCTAACTTGCATCCTGGATGACTTGACATTAAATAAGGAATGATGAATTGTTTCTTTCCTAATCTTTCTGTAATTTTAAAGAATTTTCTTCTAAATTCATCATAAGTTTTTCCTGCTGGTTTACCCATGTATTTTAAAACATTTGGAGATACATGCTCTGGTGCAACTTTTAATTGACCACTTACATGATGCTCAACTAATTCCTTAAAGAAAGTATCATCCTTATCTGCCATTATATAATCATATCTTAATCCTGAACGTATAAATACCTTTTTAATTCCTGGTAATTTTCTTACTCTTCTTAATAAATGAAGATATTCTCTATGATCTACCTCCATGTTCTTACATATACCTGGTGACATACATCTTTTATGTTTACAAGCTCCTAAAGTTAGTTGCTTCTTACATGCTGGCTTTCTAAAGTTAGCTGTAGGTCCCCCTATGTCGTGTATATATCCTTTAAAATCATCATATTTAGTTATTTCTTCAGCTTCCTCTACTATAGAATCTTCACTTCTACTAGTTACAATTCTTCCTTGGTGGAAGGTTATTGCACAGAATGAACAGTTTCCTGAGCATCCCCTTGAACTTACTAAACTAAACTTAACCTCTTCAATAGCAGCTATACCACCATCTTTTTCATAAATAGGATGGTAAGTTTTTTGATATGGAAGAGCATACACTCTATCTAATTCTTCCCTTGAAAGAGGCATTTCTGGTTTATTTATAACAACATATTTTCCATTATGTTCTTGAACTAAAGTTCTTCCTCTTACAGGATCTTGCTCATCATATTGAATTTTAAAGCATTCTGCATAAGTTCTCTTATCACTTGAAACATCTTTAAATGATGGTAGAACTATATGCTCCTCATAGATTTCATCTAAACTATCGGCTATGTAACATGTTCCTGGTATATGTCTTATGTATTTTCCATCAAATCCTTGATTTAAAAAGTCAGCCACTTCAACAATTTGCTTTTCACTCATTCCATATACTAAAAGGTCCGCTCCACTATCAACTAAGATTGATTTTCTCACCTTGTTTTCCCAGTAATCATAATGAGCAAATCTTCTTAAACTAGCTTCAATTCCACCAATTACTATGTTAACATCCTTATAAGCTTCTCTTATTTTATTACAATAAACTATTGTAGCTCTATCAGGTCTCTTACCCATTTCCCCCTTAGGAGTATATAGATCTTTCTTTCTTAACTTTTTGCTTACTGTATAGTGATTAACCATAGGATCCATATTACCACCATTAACTAAGAATCCTAATCTTGGTCTACCTAATTTTTTAAAATCATCAACGCTCTTCCAATCTGGTTGAGCTATTATTCCAACCTTATATCCAGCATTTTCTAAAACCCTAGATATAATTGCTGTACCAAAACTATGATGGTCTATGTATGCATCTGCTGTAACTAGTACAAAGTCGCATTGTTCCCATCCTCTTTCTATCATATCATCTTTGCAAATTGGCAAAAACTTATTTTCACTCATTTCTTCACCTACTTGTCTCTTCTTAAGCTTATTTAAAACTCCTCTAAATAAATCTTCATATGATTATAACATTAAAAAGAGTCTGTATCAAAATAATTTTTAGTAAACCTTATAAATAGTGTAAATAAAATTTCTAGAGAAATATATTATTTTCTCAATATGTTTATTATTATATTTTTTGCAACCTCTTTAAACTTCCTTCCAAAAATTTTCGCAAGTGTTTTTAATTCCTTCTTCACTTTCTACTAAAATATTTAAAAACCATTCTCTTGGAAGTAGACTCTTATATTTATTTGTAAAGTATCTATCATCTAATAAAAGTACTACCCCCTTATCTTTTTCTGTTCTTATACATCTTCCCGCTGCTTGAAGCACCTTTATTATTCCAGGATAAACATAGGCGTAGTCAAAACCATTTTTACCTATAGAGTTATAATATTCTTTTATACTTTCTCTCTCTAAGCAAATTTTAGGCATACCAACTCCAATAATTATAACTCCAATAAGTTTATCTAAGGTTAAATCTATTCCCTCTGAAAAATGCCCACCTAAAACAGCTAAGCCAAGATGTGTTTTTTCTCCTCCTTCTCTAAATAAAGATAAAAACTCTTCTTTTTCCTCTTCATTCATGTGGTCCCCTTGAGCTACTAAACTAAAATCAACTTCTCTTTTTTTAATTTCCTCATGAACCATCCACATATATTCATAAGAAGGGAAAAATACAAGATAGTTGCCTCTCTTGCTCTTAACACATTCTATTATGTAATTAACTATTTTAGGAAGAGTTCTCTTTCTATTAGAATAGGTTGTTGATACATCCTTTCCAACTATAGTAAGTTTATTTTTATAATCAAAGGGAGAAGTTAAATTAACAGAATAATCCCCTTCCTGTGCTCCATAAAGTTCTTTAAAATACTCCATAGGAAGAAGAGTAGCTGAAAATATTATAACTGATTTAAACCTATTCATTATACTTTTAAGTATCCTAGATGGATCTAAACAGTTGATTGATAATTCCAAGTTATTTCCATCCAATTTATATAAAGTAGTAAAATCTTCTCCATAATAAGAACATATATTTAAGAATTCATAAACATTAAAATATAACTCTAAAAGATTTGAATTCTCTTCACTAGATTTACTCTCATAAATATCTACCTTTTCTAAAAAGCCTCTTAAAATTCCATATAAATCACTTGGTTCTTCTTTTTCTATAAGACTTTTAGTTTCTAAATTTTCTAAAACCTTTCTTTTTTCTATTAAATATTTATTAGCCCTATCTAAAGAGTTATATATCCTCTTATCCTTGCTTTTAAATTCTCTTTTTAGCTTTAAAAAATCATCTTTAAATATTTTTGAAGAATACATACTTCTTCCTCTATCTAAAAGATTATGAGCTTCATCTATTAAAATTGTATAATCCTTGGCTTTCCCTTCTAATATTCCCTTTAAAGAAGCCTGAGGATCAAATATGTAATTATAATCACATATTACTACATCACAAAAATTACTTAACTCAAGAGAAAATTCAAAGGGACAAATATTATATTCCTCAGACAATTTGTTTATATAGTCTAAATCATATTCTTCCTTATGCCTTAGTGCTTCCTTTAAAGCAATATTAACCCTATCAAAGTATCCATTAGCATAAGGACAATATTCTGGAATACACTTTTTTTCTTCCATCTTGCAACATTTTTCTTTTGCAGTTATATTAACACTTCTTAGATTTAATCCTTTTTCTCTCATAATACGCAAAGTATTATTTGCAATTTTTCTTGTGGTAGTTTTAGCTGTTATATAAAAAATTTTTTGAGTTTTCTTAGCTCCTAAAGCTTTTACTGCAGGAAATAATGTAGACATTGTTTTCCCAGTGCCAGTAGGTGCTTCTGCAAAACATTTTTTCCCCTCTGTAATAGACTTATAAACTCTAATAGCTAATTCTCTCTGCCCCGTCCTATAAGACTTAAAAGGGAAATTAAAACTTTCTATAGAATCATTTCTAAAGTCTATCCATTTTTTCTCTAAAAGTATCCACTCTTTATATTTTTCTATTAAATCATAGAAAAACTCTCTAAGTTCATGAAAACTATATTCTTTCCTAAAAAACTTTGTTCCAAAATCTTCAATATTGTAATAAGTTAACTGTACTATTATTGAGTCTAAATTTTTCTCTTTGCTGTATATATAAGCATATACTTTAGCCTGAGCCCAATGCAATTCATTAAAATCATAATCTATATCCATTACGTTTTTTGCGATCTGTTAAGTTAAATGAACATTGCTCTTTTCAACTTTTGAGAATACAATGAGTTTGCGAAAAACATTTATCCCCCCTCAAGAAAGGAGAA
>ERZ773156.1328-NODE-1328-length-14127-cov-4.80379_pt1 | contig 14127 bp, 11 predicted proteins | sample MGYA00511895_ERZ773156 | MGnify/ENA primary metagenome ERZ773156 (study PRJEB29015, sample SAMEA2737850) | human gut metagenome | biome: human gut; feature: human-associated habitat; material: faeces | place: China | collected 2012 ...
TAAAATTATTAGATTAATATAGTTTTATAGTATAAATTTAATATAAATATAAAAAATAACCTCAAATAATATTTTGAGGAGGATTTGAATATGACAAGATTAGCATGTTCAGCTCATAATTGTGTTAACTATGTTAATGGAATGTGTTCAGCTTTGACCATTGAAGTTGATGGAGAGAGTGCAGAGAATAAACAAGAAACCTGTTGCAATACCTTTGCACCAAGAACCTTTGTAAATGCAATTAAAAGTGCATTTAATACTAATTATGTTGGAACAATAATGCAAGCACTAGATAGTCAGGAAGATGTAGATCATAAGATAAAATGTTATGCTATGAATTGTACATATAATGTTGGAATGACTTGTACTTCTACTGATATACAAGTTTTTGGACCAGAAGCTACAACATCTACTTCAACTGAATGTGAAACTTTTTATAAAAAATAATTATTAAAAGCTAGAACTAAAATATTAAATTTTAGGTTCTAGCTTTTTAATTATATGGTAAAATATATTCTTAAGAAATTAATATAAATTACTTCAAAATTATTTGTGCAATATAAGGGGGAGTAAAATGAATGAGTTAGGTAAGATAGCTGTAATTACTGGAGCAACTAGTGGAATAGGGAAAGAATATGCTTTTCAATTAGCTAAAAAAGGATATGATTTAATATTAGTAGGTAGAAGAGTCGAGAAAATTAAAGCTGTTGCAGAAGAGATAGAGAATAATTTTAAGGTTAAGACACATGTAGAAATTTTAGATTTAACTGATGATAATAAACTTGATGATTTTATAAAAAGATTAGAGAAAAAAGATAATATAGAATTTTTAGTGAATAATGCAGGATATGGAGCTGATGATTCCTTTACAAGGAATGAATATAGTAAGCAATATGATATGGCAAAGGTTCATATGCTAGTTACTATGAAGCTTTGTCATAGCTTAAGCAAGAAGATGAAAGAGAATAATAAGGGATACATAATAAATGTTAGTTCTATGGCTGGATTTAATGTATTTCCAAGTTCCGCAATGTATTGTTCTACAAAGGCTTTCTTAATAAGTTTTACTCAATGTTTAGCTATGGAACTTTTAGAGAATAATATAAAGGTTCAATGCCTTTGTCCTGGATTTACTAGAACAGACTTTCATAGCAAATTAAACATGGAAGAGAGTAAATTGCAAAATAAAGGCTTTGTAAGATGGATGAGTACAAGAGAAGTGGTGGAAATAAGCCTAAAAAATATAAATAAGAAATTAAATGTAATAGTTATTCCTGGATTTTGCAATAAATTTTTATATTTTGTCAGTAAGTTTACACCTAGATGGCTCTATTACAAGGTAGCTATAAAGGGATGGGAGTTAATGGACTAATATTATGTAGTACTTAGAGATAATAGTTTTACTATTAGAATTAAATATGGCGTAAATTAATATTAGATATTAATTTATTTAGTATATCATTTCTTAAAAGAGTTAAGAAGAGTTTTTAATATAAAAAATTAAAGAGGTAAATTGGATTCATAAGTTTCAAGGAGGATTAAATGGAAAAGTTTCTGAAAAAACTACTAAGTAGAGCATTTATAGTTGGATTTCTTATATTCATACAGTTTGTTATACTTATGGGGGCAATATGGAAAGTAAGCGAAGATTTCATATATGTATATTTTCTGTTTATCTTTATTAGTATAGTAGTATTTATTTATATTGTTAGCAGAAAAGATAATCCATCCTATAAATTAGCATGGGCAGTTCCTGTATTATTAGTTCCTGTCTTTGGAGGATTATTTTATTTAATATTTGGGGGAAATAAGACAAGCAAAAAGTTTAGAAAACAAATAAAAGCTTCTTATGATGAAACGGCACATTTATTATATGATGATAGAACAGTTTTAGAGGAGCTAGAAAACTTAGATAAAAGCATAGCTAATCAATCAAGGTACATAGCTGATTACTCTCAGTTTCCAGTATATAAAAATACTACAACTGAGTATTTATCTCCTGGAGAGGTGTTTTTTGAAAGGTTAAAAGAAGAGTTAAAAAAGGCAAAGCACTACATATTTATGGAATATTTCATAGTACATGAAGGAGTTATGTGGAACTCTATTTTAGAAATATTAGAGGAAAAGGTTAAAGAAGGGGTAGAGGTTAGATTCGTTTATGATGATATGGGATGTTTAGGCACTTTACCATATAAGTATAATGAAGTTTTAGAGTCTAAGGGAATTAAATGTATGGTGTTTAATCCTTTTGTCCCCCTTTTGTCCTTAAGGATGAATAATCGTGATCATAGAAAAATAACTGTTATAGATGGACATACTGGATTTACTGGAGGAATAAACTTAGCTGATGAATACATAAATGAAATTGTTAGATTTGGACATTGGAAAGATGCCTCAATAATGTTAAAGGGGGATGCTGTTTGGAACTTAACAGTTATGTTTCTTCAAATATGGAATTTCTATAGTGAAAGAAAAGAGCAGTATGAAAAATATTACCCATATTTTCATCATGAAGATGAATTTGAAAGTGATGGATATGTTCAGCCCTATGGAGATAGTCCTTTAGATGATGAAATAGTAGGGGAAAATGTATATTTAAATATTATAAATAAGACAAAGGACTATGTTTATATAAATACTCCATATCTTATTATTGATAATGAGCTTGTTACAGCACTTACTCTTGCTGCTAAAAGTGGAATAGATGTTAGAATAGTTACTCCTCACATTGAGGACAAATGGTATGCTCATATAGTTACAAGGGCCTATTATCCTCAGCTTATAGAATCTGGTGTTAAGATATATGAATATACTCCAGGATTTATTCACTCAAAGACCTTTGTCTCTGATGATGAAATAGGAATAGTAGGTACTATAAATATGGATTATAGAAGTTTATATCTTCATTTTGAATGTGGAGTTTGGCTATATAAAACTAAATCAGTAGAACAGATAAAGGATGATTTCTTAAAAACTTTAGAAAAATGTCAAAGAATAACTTTAGAAGATTGTGCTAAGGTTAAAGTTCCTACTAGAATTTTAAGATCTATAATAAGAGTATTTGCTCCACTTATGTAATTAAAGTGGTAACAGTAATTAAAATAGTAATTAAAAAGTTTTAGAAGAAATTAAAGCTTATTTTCTTCATTTATGTAATTAAAATAGAAAAAAATTAAGTTGTAAAATTTGGGTGAGAGATTTAATGAAATAATGCTTAAAATAATATAATTCAACATAAAAATTTTGAAAAGGAGGCTAAATTATAGCCTCCTTTTGGTGTTAGAGTGAAAATTTATTATTTTCTTTCGAAACTTCCACAATCAGTACATTCTGTAGAACAAGCCTCAGCAGTGTTCTTTACAACTTCGATTTTGTTTAGAGTACAATAATTGTCCTCATTACAATGGTACTTACATTCATTAACTGTACATCCGATACTTGAATTGTGTTTCATAATAAATTCCTCCTTAAATTAAGAACCTCTTTGTTGGAACTACCAACAGTATATATAATGTGTAAAAATGCTTTTATTTATACTGGAAATTGAATCTATGAATGGATATAGTTGTTTGAATAAAAACATATATGATAGAATTTATTTAGTTTAATGTTGAAAGCGTGGATCAAAAAGAGATTTTATTTGATTTTTAAAATTATGTAATTAAAAATAAGTTTTATCTTAAAAGAAAGGTTTTTTATGAATTTACTTTGGAGGAAGTTATGTTTAAAAATTTAACTTTTAATGAAAATGAGAAGAAGTATATACAAATAGCAAGGTATATTAGAGAGCTTATTAATAGGGGAGTTTTAATAGAAGGAAGTAAACTGCCTTCCTCAAGGGAGATTAGCAGTATTTTATCAATAGGAAGAAATACGGTTATGTCTGCTTATGAAATTTTAGAAAGTGAAGGCTTTGTTGAAACCATAAAAGGCAAAGGAACTTTTGTAAAAAAAGAATTTTCTAATGAAAAGTCTACTAAAGTTTCATCAATTAAAAAAGAAAACTCTGAAATTAGAGAGGACAAGTGGAATATTGATTGGAAGTATAAAACTAATGAATATGGAGTATTAGCTGAAAGTTTAGATATTATAAAAAGTGAAGAGAAGTGGGAAAAGGGAATGATTTCTTTTAAAAGTATAGCTCCTCCAGGAAATCTTTTTAATATTGAGGAGTTAAAGAGATCCTTTTCTAATAGAATTGCCTTAGAGAAACATAAAATAGTTAATTATGGTTATGCTGTGGGATATAAGCCTTTTATAGATTATTTAAAGGATTATATGAAAGAAAAGGGTGCTTATTCAGAGGAAAAAGAAATAATAGTAACTAATGGATTTACAGAGGGACTAGATATGATGCTTTCTTCATTTACAAAAGATGGAAATTATATACTTTGTGAAAATCCAACTCATAACACAGCTTTAAAAATAATGAAAACTCACAAACTAAATATTATTGGGGTTAAAATGACCAAAGATGGCATGGACATAGAGGATTTAAATAAAAAAATTGAAAAATTGGGGGAAAAGATTAAATTTGCTTACTTAATTCCCTCATATCATAACCCCACAGGAGTTGTGGCATCTATTAAAAAGAGAGAAGAGGTCTATAATATTTTAAAAGATGCTGGTATTCCTATTATAGAGGATGGTTTTAATGAGGAGCTTTTATATGAAAGTTCTCCAACTATTCCTTTAGCATCCTTAGATAGAGAAAGTAATGGTGTAATATACATAGGAAGTTTTTCTAAAATATTATTTCCAGGTTTAAGAATAGGATGGGTATATGGAGATAAGAAAATAATAGGGATATTAGAAAGTGTAAAAAGATGTAGAAACATCCACACCTCCTTCTTAGATCAAGGAATTCTTTATGATTTCATGATAAGTGGAGCCTTTGAAAAGTATATTAAGAAAGTTAGAAAAGTTTATAAGGAAAAATATAAATTTACTAAGAGGGTAATAGAAAAATATATTAAAGATGCAGAAATTTGGGGCGAAGGTGGACTTTATATGTTCTTAAAAATAAAAGGTGTTGATACAAGAGAGCTTTTAAAAAGGTGCTATGATAGGGGAGTTCTTTTTATGCCTGGAGATTTATTTTATATAGATAATGATCTTTACCTAGAAAAAGAAAACAGAGTATTTTCTTTAGAGGAACATAATATTAAAGGGCGAGAGAAGAGAGATACCTTAAGGATTGGCTTTACAAGGCTTTCTGAGGAAGAGATAGAAAAGGGCATAAAGATAATAGGTGAGGAAGTTAAGAGTACTTTAACTTAATCTAGTAGAGAAAGCTTATTAATAGTGCGTTGTAAAAGCTTATTCCATATGATAAACTTTAAAAGTTAGTTATTAGTTAAGTTTATATAATAACTTAATATGATGATTTAGTTCATTTTGTGTTTTAGTGTAATTAACTAAAATAATAATTAGTAAAAATACTGAATTTAGGATAGTATTAAAAAATAGCTTTTATATTAAGAGAAAATTAAAGTGATTTATTCTAATATAAATGAAATTTAGGTTTTTAAATAAACCATAGAGAATAGATGATTAAATATACATAAGGGAGTTTTAGTGGATGGTTGAAAAGAATAAAGAATATATTTTTGATATAATCTCTCAAGGATATGAGGGTGAAGGAATAGCTAAAATTGATAATAAATACCCAATTTTCATTGAGGGAGCTTTAAAGGGCGAAAAGGTTAAAGTAAGAATAGTTAAGGTTAATAAAAATTTTGCCTATGGAAAACTTATGGAAGTATTAGAAGCTTCAGAGGAAAGAGTTAATCCACCTTGTGCTATTTATAAAAGATGTGGTGGATGTAAACTTCAGCACGCTTCTTACAAGGCACAATTAGATTTTAAATGGGATAGAGTTAAGGACTGTGTTAGCAAGATTGGAAAGTTAGATCCTAGCATAGTTAAATATCCTTTAGGAATGGAAGAGCCTTGGAGATATAGAAATAAGGTTCAGTTACCAATAGGGTTAATTAATGGAGAGGTTAAAATAGGATTCTTTGCTCCAAGAAGTCATGATATTATCGACATGGAATCTTGCTTAATTCAAGATGAAATAGGAGATAAGGTTGTTAAACTTACTAGAGAATGGATAGAGAAGTTTAATATAAGACCATATAATGTAGATGGTGAGTATGATGAAAAGGGAATAGTAAGACACATAATGATAAGAAGAGGTTTTACAACTAATGAGGTTATGGTTGTCTTAGTTACAAATGGAGAAAACCTTCCTCATAAAGAAGAGTTTGTAGACTTAATTGTTAAAAATATTCCTGGAATAAAGAGTATTATACAAAATATAAACTCAAAGAAAACTAATGTAATATTAGGCTTAGAAAGTAAAACTCTATGGGGAGAAGATACAATATCAGATTACATAGGAGACTTTAGATTCAACATATCTCCATTATCATTCTTCCAAGTAAATCCTACTCAAACAGAGGTTTTATATGGTAAGGCTTTAGAATATGCAAATCTTACAGGAAATGAAGAGGTATTTGATGCATATTGTGGAACAGGAACAATAACATTATTCCTATCACAAAAGGCTAAAAAAGTTTATGGAGTAGAAATAATTCCACAGGCCATAGATAATGCTTGGATAAATGCAAAGGAAAATAAAGTAGAGAATGTGGAATTCTTCGTTGGAGAATCAGAAGTGGTGATTCCAGACTTAATAAATAAGGGAGTAAAGGCTGATGTGGTAGTAGTAGATCCGCCAAGAAAAGGGTGCGATAAAAAATTACTAGATGCCATAACAAATATAGATGCTAAAAAAATAGTATATGTAAGCTGTGATCCAAGTACCTTAGGAAGAGACTTAAAAGTATTAGAAGAGAATGGCTATAAAACTTTAGAAGTTCAACCAGTGGATATGTTCCCAAACACAGCACATATTGAAAATGTTGCTTTACTTATTAAGAAATAATTGTAAAGTTTAAAATTATTAGTGTGACTGAGTTGTGACGGACTAATGACAGAGTTGAAACCAGAGCTTTTTTAGTGATATCAAGGGCTGTGCTATAATTGACGTATTTTTTTTACTCTTTATATATAGGAAATTAAAAAAAATAGTATAAAAAAATGCAATTTATTTAATTGTATATATATAGTGAGTGGAAAATATATAAAGTTCGTCAAAGTCAGTCGCAAGTCAGTGATACCAATGGTTCTGGAGTTGACGGACTTTTTTAAAACCAGTCACAAAAGTGCTTGCATTTACAAAAAGTCAAAAAAATTAATAAAAAATCAAAAAATAGTACCCTCTAAAGGCAGAGAAAAGAGCCTTTGGAGGGTTTTTGTTTTAGATAAGCAGAGTTAATATGTTATGGATTTTTATTTTAGAAAAATTATACTATAATTAGAATATGTGTAATATATAGATAAATAAGAAGAATGGTATGGATAAGTTTACATTAGAGGAAACTAGATACAATACAGATGTAAATATAGTAAACAAACTAAAAGAAGATTTAGATAATAGTTATGAAATATATTATAAACCTAATTCAAATGGTGATAGACCTCATATATTGATAATGAAAAAAAGAATTGGAATTTATATAATTAAAATTAGTGATTGGGATTTAAGCAAATATTCTTATGAAAAAAAGGAAAATGATACAAAAAAATATTTTTATGAGAAAAATACTCATAAAAGATTTAGAAGTCCATTTGATCAAGTAAATTCTTGTAAAAACAATTTATTTGAATTTTATAGTAAAAAGCTTATGGAAAGGAAAATATTTAATAAGAAATATTATGGTGTTGTTAGTTGTGGTGTGTATTTTCAACATTTTAAAGAAAGTGAGTTTAAACATCATATACCATTAAGTAAATTTATGAAGTTCAATAAATATATAAATGTATGGGGATATGATTCTAATATTGTAAAAGATATTAAGAGGTGGGGAGAAGATAAAAAATATAATCTTTTTGATACAGAGATATATGATGAAATTTTTAATTTTATAAATCCAGCAATACATTTGGAAGGTGATGGGGCGTGTATAAGCTTTGATAAGAAACAAAAAAGTTTAATTGAAAGTTTAGAAAATAAGAAGGTTAAAATAAAAGGGGTTGCTGGCTCTGGAAAATCTTTAGTATTAGCATAAAGAGCAGTAAATGCATTAAATAGAACTAAATCAGAAGTTCTTATACTAACATTTAACATAACATTAAGAAATTATATAAATTATAGATTAAATATGGTGAGAAAGAAATTTGATTGGAGTAAATTTGAGATAAATCATTTTCATTTTTTCATAAATCAAAATATAAATCAATATGGAGGAACAATAGCTCATGTTGATTATGGAGAAGATAATTATTATGAAGAAGACAAATATTATGAAACAATTATAGAACAGCTAGAAGTTATTAAAGAAAAAATAAAGAAATATAATGCAATTTTTATAGATGAAGGCCAAGATTATGATAAAAGATGGTTTGATATAATTGAAAAATATTTTTTAGCTAATAATGGAGAATTTGTTATTTTTGCTGATGAGAAGCAAAATATATATAATAGGGTTGAATTAGATGAAGATAAAAGAATTAAAACTAATATACGAGGAAGATGGAATGAATTAAATAAAACATTTAGAATTGGAATAGAATTTTCAAGATTAGCTGGTGAATTTCAAAAAGAATTTTTAAAAGATAGATATAATTTAGATGATATCAAAGTGCCAGATGAAGAAGAAATTAATATGTTTGATCAGATAGACAAGAATTTAAGTGATAATTTAAATCAAGATTCAATATTTAATTATTTAAATATAATTGATTATAAAGATATATTTAAGGATATTGAAGAATACGTTAGAAAAAAGAATATAGAGTATGGTGAAATTTGTATATTAGGTGAAAGTATAGATAATTTAAGAGCATTAGAAAAGGAAGTAAGGGATAGTTATAATATAGAGAGTGAAATTACATTTGAAACAGAGGAAGAGTATAAAAGTATAAAATGTTCAGTAGATGAAATTATTCAATATGATACTTTAAATTGTGTTTTTAAAAATAATAATTATTATAGTAAACTACTTAAATCAAGACTTGATGAAGTAAGAAGAAATAAAAAATATTCTTTTAAAGTTGTGAGTGAAAATTTAAAAATAAGTACTATTCACAGCTTTAAAGGATGGGAAATTGATACGCTTGTATTAATTTTAGATGAAAATACTGATGAAAATGTAAATGAAGAATTAATATATACAGCAATTACAAGATGTAAGAAAAATTTAATTATATATGGTTTAAGAAATTCTAAATATTATAAATTCTTTTCTGAAAATTTTAAACAGGTTAATGATTTACAATTTAGCATGTATCCAGTATTACCTGAATTTGAATTCAGTATGTCTAAGAATAATGAGCTGATTTGGTAACCTTATTAATTTAAAATTACTAGACAATAGAAACTCTTGATTATAGTTTATCAAATTGATTTTTAAGTTCTTTATATGATTTATCAATGATAATCACTATATATAAAATAATATGTTAAAATAATAGTGATTAAATATATTTTAGGAGATAAATATGAATTTAAATGATATAGAGGTTAAGATTAAGAATTTAATAGATAATAAAACATATAAAAATAGTGAATTTATTTATGAATTTTTATTATGTTTTGATTTGCCAAAAGCATCAATAACTAGATTGAAAAAAGGTGATTATAATATAGCTAAAGATAAAACTGATATTCTTTGGAAGAAAAAGATTTTTTTTAAAGAATGTTCAAATAACATTTATGAAGAATATTGAATTTGTATGAATATCTTGGACATGGAAATTCGAACTTATTTAAGTTGCATTTAAAGCTTTAAATTCTACTTCATTAGTAGTATTAAAAGTAAAGAGATGAATGTAGTCTTTTACTACTATAAAAACATTCTATGTATTTAAAGATTGCTTTTTTAGCATCTTCATAATTCTGATAGATGTTTCTGTAATTTTCTTATTTCTTTAAAATAGTGTTAAATGACTCTATACAAGCGTTGTTAGGGAGATTATATGGAATAATTTGTTTAATTTAAAGTGAAAATATAAATATCCTTAGTAAAATAGAGTATATTTGACTTGAATAAAAAGGGGTTCTATACATGAAGTATCATTTATAGAATCCTTTTTATTATTTTTAAAGTTAATATAATTTATTTTAAAAATAATACTAATATCAAATAAAAATGTACTAATTGATACATAAAATCTTGAGTGCCTGTATATAATATAGTATTATAATAACAAAGGATATGAAATTTGGAGGTCTATTAGGTGTCAGAGCATTATAATCAAAATTATACAAGAGAAGAAGTAGAAGTCATTTTAAATAAAATAAAAGGTTGCATAAAAGACAATCAATACATAATATCGCAAAACCAAAATAGATTAGAAAATATACAATTCATTAATGAATATAGATTAGACGAGAAAAAAAAGAAAAGATATTTTATTAAGTATAGAAATAAATGATTTTTGTCATTCATTGAATAATACAAATCAAGGATATGAACATGAAGTTCTTTATGTATTTTGTCATCAAAGATATTTATTTGATGCTTTTGATGAGGAAGAGTTTGTTGATATATATATATTAAATTTAATATTATAGAATATAGAAATAGTAAAAAAGATTAGTTACTATTTCTTTTCATAAGAGAAATAAGCCAATAGAATATTTATTTAGATAATTTATTGGGATTTTTTAGGAGGAATGTAAAATGAGTGAGAAAATTACATTTTGTGAGTATTGTAGAGATGATGTTTCTTATATTGAAAAAGAAGAATATATGATATCGAAGTTAAAAGGTGAAACTTATAAATATTATGGAAAAAAAGCTATTTGTAAAGAGTGCAACAATGAAGTATTTGTGAGTGAAATAAATGATTATAATTTGAATCAATTATATAATGAGTTTAGAAAACAAAATAATATTATTTCGTTAGAGCATATATTAGAAATACCTAATAAATATAAGATTGGGAAAAGACCTTTATCCTTATTATTAGGATGGGGAGAGCAGACTTTTAGTCGTTATTGTGATGGAGATATGCCAACTAAACAATATTCAGCTATATTAGAAAAGATATATAAGGAACCTAGTTATTATTTAGAATTATTAGAAGAAAATAAAGATAGATTAAAACCCATAGCATATGATAAGAGCAAAGAAGCAACGGAGATATTAATAAGTGAACAACAAAATTTAGAGAATAGTAAAATTGAATCTGTTGTTAACTATTTATTATGCGAATGTGAAGATATTACTCCTCTTGCATTACAAAAAATACTATATTATATTCAGGGATTTTATTATGCATTTTTGAAAAAATTTATGTTTGAAGAGAATTGTGAAGCATGGGTGCATGGTCCTGTTTTTAGAAATATATATTATAAATACAAAGAATACAGATTTGATCCAATTAAAGAAGAGTCTATTAACAAACAATTTGATTTATCAATATCAGAGAAAGTTATTATAGATAGCGTTATAAAAAATTTAGGGTGTTATAGTGGTAAGGTATTAGAGGCATTTACACATGCAGAGATGCCTTGGATAGAAACTAGAGGTGATTTATCAGCTTCAATAGGTACTGATAGAATAATTGATAAAAGATTAATAGCGGATTACTTTAATTCTGTTAAAGAAAAAAATAATATGATAAATCCCTCTGATATTGGTGATTATAGTAAGAAAATGTTTGAACAAATTTTAGATAATAATTAGTGCTTAGTTGTAAAATGAAATTGAATTAAATAAAAAATCCATGGTTGATTAACCTGTGTTATGATTTAATAGCAAAAAAATACAATATACGGAGGATAATCACTATGGATTACCCAAATCATAACACAGAGTTGGATTTGTATAAATATTTCTTTATTTGATATAATTTTATAGGGGGTAATAATATCAATAAAATTCAATTTGAATATTATTAATTATAAGAGAAAGGAGAAAAGATTTTGAGTTTAAGTAGTTTTAAAAGAAAAAGAATAGAATTAGATGAGTTAGAAAAATTATTTAAAATAGATACTTATTGTGATTTATATGTAAAAGTTAATGAGTTAATAAGTGAGAATAAAATAAAACCTATAATTAGTAGTGGACAAAATGGTAAGAGCCCTACTTTATATAAAAGATATACGATAATTGATATAAAAGAAGATAATAAAGAATTAATAGATGAAATTGAATATAAATTAATTAGTAAATTTAATATTGAGTATTACAGAAATCATTTAGAGAAGTATATTGATCATAGAAAATATATACTTCAATTAAATGATTTTTTTATAAATAAAAGTGAGTTTTTAAATTATCCAGTATCAATGAATGAAAGGGCTTTTCAAATATGGGGAAGAGAGAAGTTTTTGCAAAAAGAAGAAGGGAAATCAATATTAAAAAACTTAGGTATTGATTTAGGAATGCTAAATTATTATGATACTTCAGAGCCTTTAGCATATTATTCAAGAAGTAAGAATACTCCTCAAAATGTATTGATTATAGAAAATAAAGATACATATTATACACTAAGAAATTACTTAATAAGCAACAATAAAATTTTAGGTAAGGAAATAACAACAATAATATATGGAGCAGGCAAGAATGTTTGGAAAGCGTTTAAAGACTTTAGAGTATCTGTAGAAAATCATGTTTCTAACAAAAATAATAAATTCTTTTATTTTGGTGATTTAGATTATGAAGGAATATTGATTTATGAAAAATTTTATCACATGTTTTCTGAAGAATATAATATAAGACCATTTATAAAAGGATATGAAAAAATGGTAGAAAAATCAGAAATGATGGAAATTAATTTGCCTAAAACCAAGGCAGGTCAAAATAGGAATATAGAAAATGTATTTTTACAAGAATTTAGTGAAAAACTTAATGGAAAAATATTGAAGATATTAGAGAATAATTTATATATTCCACAAGAGATTATTAACTTAACAGATTTATAGGAGGAAGAATGGATTTTGATTTTTTAGATGTTCAACATATAAGGATGAAAAGAATAGGTGCTTATGCATTATTATTTAGAAATAGTATAGCAAAAGGTACTTGGAAAAAGTATGGATTTTCAGAAGGATATGAGCAGGATAATTTAATCTTTGCAGTATTACTTTATATAATGGAAGAAGCTTTAAAAGATGATATGTGTACAATAGACAATATAGGGTATTTTATTGATGAAATAAACAGTATTCATTTTAAGAAAGAATTATCTTATGAAGAATGTAAAGAGTTGGCTGAATTTATAGTTAATACGATTTTATGTGATGAAGGTAAAGCCATGTATTTTAAAGCTTATAATTTTAAAAAGGTCCAGTATGAAGATATAAATATAAGCTTTATTAAAAATAGTATGAAGTATATAGATGATGTTAGAAGAGTAGTATATTCATTAACTGATGATGGGTATTCATTTATTTTATCAACCTTAGAAGTAGAAGAAAATTTAAAGATAACTATACATGAAATTTTGCTTAAGATGCATTTAGAAAAGGCTTCTTATGATAAAGCAGTTGATGATATAAAAAATATATTTAACCAGTATAGAATAAGAGTTAAAAGCATTGAAGATGCAATAAGGAAAATTAAGGAGAATCCACTAAGTTATACAACAGAAGATTATGAAAAGATGATGTCAGGAAATCTCAATCTTTTAAATGAAATAAAAAAACAATTAATAATTCATAGAGGCATGGTTGAACTTAGGATAAATGAATTTTTAGAGCGTGATATACACATTAGGAAATTAAATAAGAAAGAGGAAGAAAATTTAAATAATTTAAAAATAATACAAAATTATTTAGGAAGAACTATAGATGAAGATCAAAAATTATTGAAAAAACATTTTGATTTAAAAGATGTTTATGGTATGGAGCTAGAAACAATATCAAAGATGGCATTGATTGAAAGATTTAATTTTAGAAATGAGGTTTACGATAAAATATTAGATAATCCTAATAAATTGGAGGATATAGATATCTTTTTAAGGCCATTATTAAAGAGGGAGTTGCCTAAAAAGTATAATATAAATAAATCTTTAGAATATCAAAAAAATATAAATAAAAATTATTCTGAA
>ERZ773156.1375-NODE-1375-length-13389-cov-2.47548_pt1 | contig 13389 bp, 10 predicted proteins | sample MGYA00511895_ERZ773156 | MGnify/ENA primary metagenome ERZ773156 (study PRJEB29015, sample SAMEA2737850) | human gut metagenome | biome: human gut; feature: human-associated habitat; material: faeces | place: China | collected 2012 ...
AAAAAGCGCAATTTCAGTTATCTGACAGCAGAAAATTTCCACAAATTTTTACAAAATCCAACTTCCCTGATTTTTCTTTTTGGAATTTTATTGCTGATTTTATTTTTCTTTTTAATAGAAATTTCAGCGGTTTTATCCTGTTTTTCCCATTCCTATCAAAAACGAAAAATCTATACCAGTGATATGTTGATTGAAGGAATCCGACGGACGTTACATTTTTTAAAACACAGTCAGAGCTCCTGGATTATATGTATTTTGATGGCAGCTCCGTTTTTGTCGGTCTATTTTTTAATTATGGAAATCTCTTATTTTGGAGTGCTTCAGTACAGTGTGATGCAGATCTATAAATGGGTGAAGCCACACTGGATTTTATATCTGGCGGTTGGAGTTATTTTGGTGATTTCTTTTCTGGCGGTATTTTCGCTTCCCTATTGTTTGCTGGAGGAAAGAAAAAGCAGCAGAGGATTAAAATCAGGATGGATTCTTTTAAAATGGCACTGGAAGCGAATTATTTTAGGTTTTGTGGCACTCCATATCGTGATGCTTGCAGTTATCATGGGTGTTTATTTTCTGGCAAATGCCACAGCTTCCGGTTATGCAATTTTAAGCAAACCAAAGTCAGCAGTTGTAAGCGCAGTGCTTGTCTATAATGACTGGATTCGTATGGGAAGCGGTATCTTTGCAGGAGCACGCCAGCTGATGCTGAGCCTTGCCTTTGTTTATTTTATTTATGCGCGTTACCATATCCAGAAAAAAAGTGAAGCGGGAATTGCTGCTATTTTCAGACAGAAATTATGGTATCAGAAAATCGGTCAAAGAAGAGCAGCGGCCATCTTTACTGCGATTTTACTCGTCATGGAAGGTTCTTATCTGGTTGTACTGGCTTCTGACCATAGCAGTGCCGTAAACAGTCTGATGAGTACAACCGGAGTCACTGCACACAGGGGAGGGGCTCTTATGGCACCGGAAAATACAATTAGTTCTCTGGATTATACTATAAAATGTGGAGCAGATTACGCAGAGATTGACGTGCAGGAAACAGCCGATGGGGAATTGGTTCTCCTGCATGATAATTCTCTAAAACGAACGGCGGGTGTAAAGAAGAATGTATGGGAAATGACTTATGCAGAGATTGCACAGCTTGATGCAGGTTCAAGTTTTAATAAAAAATTTCGTGGGGAAAAGATTCCAACATTAGATGAAGTATTGAAATTCTGCAGGGGAAAACTGGATTTGAATATTGAAATTAAATACAATGGGCAAAATAAAGGAATTGTAAAGAAAGTTGTGCGTATAATAGAACAGAACCATTTCGAGGATCATTGTGTGGTTACTTCGATGAATTATTCGTTTTTGAAGCAAGTGAAAAAGGCAAATCCTGACATCCGTACCGGATATATCATGACGATGACTTATGGAACCATTTCACGGATAGAAGCAGCAGACTTTTTCAGTGTGAAATATACTTATGTGGATGAGGCGTTTGTGAGGGAAGCACATTCTCTTGGTAAAGAAGTACATGCCTGGACGGTGAATTATCGTGGAGATATTAAGCGGATGCTGGATGTGGGCGTGGATAATATTATCACGGATAATCCGGTTTTAGTGAGAAAAGTTAAAAACCAGGAAAGTGATATGCAGACTGACTTTTGGGATTTAATGCGCTATGCATTTAAGATGTGAGAAAAAACTGTTGACAAATAGTGGCAAAGAAGATATACTTTGAGCATCAAAGTAATTTTGAGCCTAATTGAAAAAAATAAAAAATGAGATATATTTTATAAGGAGATTAAAGATTATGTTAGAAAAAATGAGAGAAATTATTGCAGAACAGTTGAATTGTGACGAAGGAGAAATCAACGTAGATACTTCTTTTAAAGATGACTTAGGAGCGGATTCCTTAGATTTATTTGAATTAGTTATGGCTTTAGAAGATGAATATTCTGTAGAAATTCCGGCAGAAGAACTTCAGGAATTAACAACAGTTGGTGCTGTTATTGACTATTTAAAAAATAAAGGCGTAGAAGAATAAGAAAGACTGGAATCTGCCGCAATGGTAAGAAATAACTCTTGCGGCAGATTCTTTTTAGGTAAATAGTTTGAAATACAAAATATTCTAGTTTCAAAGGAGTTTTATATGAGCAAGACAGCTTTTATTTTTCCGGGACAGGGAGCACAATATACCGGCATGGGAAAAGATTTTTACGAAGAAATTCCTGTGTGCAGGGAAATGATTGATTTAGCAGGAGAAGTTACTGGTCTTAATATGCCGGCACTGTTATTTGAAGAAAACGAAGAGTTAAATATTACAGAATATACACAGATTGCAATGCTTAGTGTGGAAGTTGCCATTTTAAAGGCATTGGAAGCACAGGGAGTGAAAGCAGATGTGACTGCCGGCTTAAGTCTGGGTGAATACGCTGCCTGTGTCTGTGCAGGAACTCTTTTAGAAAAAGATGCTTTTTTACTGGTCAGAAAAAGAGGAATTTTAATGCAGGAGGCAGTTCCGAGTGGCGGTGCAATGGCAGCAGTAATGGGAACAGGTGCCGATTTGATTGAAGAAATCTGTGAAAAGACGGAAGGAATTGTATCGATTGCCAATTATAACTGCCCGGGGCAGATTGTCATTACCGGAGAAAAAGAGGCTGTAGAAAGAGCATCCGAGGCATTAAAAGAAGCTGGAGCAAGAAGGATTGTTCCTTTAAAGGTATCTGGTCCATTTCATTCTGCAATGCTTGAGCAGGCTGGAGAAGCACTTGGAGAAGTATTGGATGCAATAGAGGTAAAGAAACCGGAAATTCCTTATGTGACAAATGTGACAGCACAATATGTGACCAAGGCAGAAGAAGTCAGACCACTGCTTGTTAAACAGGTTTCCTCTTCTGTAAAATGGCAGCAGTGTGTAGAAGCGATGATTGAAGATGGGGTAGATACCTTTGTGGAAATCGGACCTGGAAAAACCTTAAGTGGATTTATGAGAAAAATTAACCGGAATGTGACCGTTATGAATATTCAGAATAAAGAAGAGTTTGAAACGGTAGTAAATTGTTTGAAATGATTTAACCAAATCAAGCAAGTAGCGAAAGCGGATTGCGAATATCCGCTTGACAATAAACGGATTTGAAATTTGAAATTAAGAAAGGCAGAATCATGTTAGAAGGAAAAATCGCATTAGTAACCGGCGCAGGAAGAGGAATCGGAAGAGCAGTTGCCTTAAAACTTGCAGGGCAGGGTGCAGTGGTAGTGGTAAATTATAACGGCTCGAAAGAAAGAGCCGAAGAAGTCGTAAAAACCATTTTGGAAAATGGAGGAACTGCATCTGCATATCAGTGCAGTGTCAGTGATTTTGAAGCCTGCGAAAAAATGATAAAAGATGTGATTGCACAGTATGGACATCTTGATATTTTGGTAAATAATGCCGGAATTACAAGAGATGGACTGATTATGAAAATGAAAGAAGAAGATTTTGATGCTGTCATTGAGACAAATTTAAAAGGAACATTTAATACAATTCGTCACACAACGAGATGGATGTTAAAACAAAAAGGCGGAAAAATCATCAATATTTCTTCAGTGTCCGGAATCCTTGGAAATGCGGGACAGGCAAATTATGCAGCAAGCAAGGCTGGTGTGATTGGTCTGACGAAAACAATGGCAAGAGAACTTGCAAGCCGTGGAATTACCGTCAATGCGGTTGCACCGGGATTTGTGGAAACGGATATGACAGAGGTGTTACCGGAGGCTGTGAAAGAAACTTCCTGTAAACAGATTCCGCTTGGAAGATTTGGAAAACCAGAAGAAATTGCAAATGCAGTTGCATTTTTAGCATCAGAAGAAGCAGATTATATCACAGGTCAGGTCATCAGTGTCGATGGCGGAATGAGCATGTAGGAGGACGTTATGAGACGAGTAGTAATAACAGGAATGGGAGCAATCACTCCGCTTGGATTAAATGTAGAAGAGTTCTGGAACGGATTAAAAGAAGGCAGACATGGATTTGGAGAAATTACCCGTTCTGATGCCTCTGAATATAAAGCACATCTTGCCGGTGAAGTAAAAGGATTTGTCGGAAAAGAATTTATGGATGCAAAGGCAGCAAAGAGAATGGAACTGTTCTGCCAGTATGCGGTCGCAGCCACAAAAGAAGCCATCGAAGAGGCAGGTCTTGACATGGAGAAAGAAGATGCTTACCGTGTGGGCTGTTCGGTTGGTTCAGGAATCGGAAGCCTTCAGGCAATGGAGCGTGAACACACCAGATTATTAGAAAAAGGACCAAACAGAATCAATCCTTTATTAGTACCAATGATGATTTCCAACATGGCAGCGGGAAATGTATCGATTCAGTTTGGATTAAAAGGAAAGAGCTTAAATGTCGTAACTGCCTGTGCAACAGGAACAAACTGTATCGGTGAAGCTTATCGCAGTATTCAGTTTGGTGATGCAGATGTCATGGTAGCAGGTGGAACAGAAGCCGCAATCAGTCCGATTGGAATTGGCGGATTTGCTGCATTGACTGCACTTTCAAAATCCACAAATCCAGACCGTTGTTCGATTCCGTTTGATAAAGAGCGGGATGGATTTGTAATGGGAGAGGGCGCTGGAATTGTCGTATTGGAAGAATTGGAACATGCGAAAAAACGTGGTGCAAAGATTTTAGCAGAAGTCGTGGGATATGGAGCAACCAGCGATGCCTATCATATCACTTCTCCGGCAGAAGATGGAGAAGGTGCTGCAAATGCAATGGCAAATGCCATCAAGGAAGCAAAAATTCAGCCGGAAGAGGTTACTTATATCAACGCACATGGAACAAGTACCCATCACAATGACTTATTTGAGACAAGAGCAATTAAAAAATTGTTTGGGGAACATGCCTATAAGATGAAAATCAATTCTACAAAATCCATGATTGGACATCTTTTAGGAGCAGCGGGAGCAGTGGAAGTGATTGCCTGTGTAAAACAGATGGAAAACAATTATGTACATACAACAGCAGGATATCAGGTAAAAGATGAAGAATGTGACTTGGATTATGTAGCGGGAAGCGGAGTAGGAATGGAAATTCCGTATGCACTGACAAATTCTCTGGGGTTTGGTGGACATAATGCCAGTCTGTTGCTTAAGAAATGGAATGACTAGGAGGTAGCTTAAAATGGAATTTGAAAAAATGATTGAATTAATCAAGACCGTCAGTGATTCTAATCTGACGCAGTTCCAGATAGAAGAAGACGGATTTAAGCTTTCCATGAAAACAGATAAACAGTCCAAAGTAGTAGTTCAGAAGCAGGAAAGCGTACCAAAAGAAATTCAAAGTGTTGCGATGGATGAGATTAAACCGGCAGAACAAAAAGAAATCAAAAAAGCAGAGGGAAATGTTGTGAAATCTCCATTAGTTGGAACATTTTACAGTGCCTCTTCACCGGATTCTGCCCCATTTGTAAAAGTAGGAGATACCGTAAAAAAAGGTCAGGTACTTGGTATTGTAGAAGCGATGAAACTTATGAATGAAATCGAGTCCGAATTTGACGGAGTCGTAAAAGAAATTCAGATTGAAAATGAACAGGTTGTAGAATATGGACAGCCATTATTTGTCATTGGTTAGGAGAAATCAGATGAAGCTTACAACAAAAGAAATTATGGAGATTATTCCTCATAGACAGCCATTTTTATTAATTGACACGATTGAAGAATTAGAGCCGGGTGTACGTGCAGTCGGAAGAAAATGTGTCAGCTACAACGAGCCATATTTTGCAGGACATTTTCCACAGGAGCCAGTGATGCCAGGCGTTTTACAGATTGAGGCACTTGCGCAGGTCGGTGCTGTTGCAATTTTAAGCAAGCCGGAAAATAAAGGAAAAACTGCTTATTTTGGTGCAATTAACAATGCGAAATTTAAGACAAAAGTCGTTCCGGGTGATGTGTTAACGTTAGAGCTTGAAATTATAAAAGAAAAAGGACCGATTGGAGTAGGAAAAGCGGTTGCCAAAAATCAGGAGGGCAAGATTACAGTCTCAGCAGAACTGACATTTGCAATCGGATAGGAGTGTGGAAAAATGTTTCATAAAATATTAATTGCAAATCGCGGAGAAATTGCGGTCCGTATTATCAGAGCGTGTCGTGAAATGGGAATTAAGACGGTTGCGGTTTATTCGGAAGCAGACAAAGATGCGCTTCATGCCCAGCTTGCAGATGAAGCAGTCTGTATTGGACCGGCTCCGGCTTCGGAAAGTTATTTAAATATGGAACGAATTTTAAGTGCGACGGTGGCAACAAAGGCAGAAGCGATTCATCCGGGATTTGGCTTTCTCTCTGAGAACAGTAAATTTGTCCGAATGTGTGAAAAATGCAATGTGGTATTTATCGGTCCGTCTGCAGATGTAATTGACAAAATGGGAAATAAATCGCAGGCGAGAAAGACCATGCAGGAAGCCGGAGTACCAGTCGTTCCAGGCACAAAAGAGCCGGTTTATACTGCAAAAGAAGCTTTAGAAGAAGCAAAAAAAATCGGATTTCCGATTATGATTAAAGCATCCTCCGGTGGTGGAGGAAAAGGAATGAGAGTTTCTGAAAGTGAGGCAGATTTTGAAGAAAATTTTAATACTGCACAAAGAGAATCCATTAATTCCTTTGCAGATGATACAATGTATCTGGAACGCTATGTGGGACGTCCTCGTCATGTAGAAGTACAGATTTTAGGAGATAAATTCGGAACAGCCGTTCAGCTTGGAGAACGTGACTGTTCGATTCAGAGACGTCATCAGAAGATGATAGAAGAATCTCCATGTTGTGCAATTACTAAAGAAATCAGAAAAAAAATGGGTGAAACTGCAGTTCGTGCGGCAAAGGCAGTCGGATATGAAAGTGCCGGAACGATTGAATTTTTACTTTCAGAAACCGGAGAATTTTTCTTTATGGAAATGAATACCCGAATTCAGGTGGAACATCCGGTGACAGAGTTTGTCTCAGGCGTGGATTTGATTAAAGAACAGATTCGTATTTCGGCAGGACTTCCGATTTCTGTTAAGCAGGAGGAAATTCAGGTTAAGGGTCATGCAATTGAATGTCGAATCAATGCAGAAAATCCGAAGAAAAATTTCATGCCGTGTCCGGGAAAGATTGAAAATCTGTATCTTCCGGGAGGAAACGGAGTAAGAATTGATACCGCAGTTTACAGTGGTTATCAGATTCCGCCCAATTATGATTCAATGATTATGAAAGTGATCGTATATGACAAAGACAGGGAGTCTGCAATCGCAAAGATGCGAAGTACGCTTGGGGAAGTCGTCATTGAAGGGGTTCAGACAAATCTGGATTTTCAGTATGATATTTTAAATCAGAAAGATTTTTTAGAAGGAAACGTAACCACACATTTTATTGAAGAACATTATGAGTAGTAAGGAGCAGGCGAAATGTCCAGATTGAAGGATTTATTTAAAAAATCGACAAATGAATCAGCCAAAACAGAAGAAATAAATGAAGCCCAGTTTGGTCCGTCTGTACCAGAAGGTCTGTGGGTAAAATGTCCAAAATGCGGAGAACTGCTTTATAAAGAAGATGTAGTAAAAAACAGTTATGTCTGCCCAAAATGTCAGGGATATTTTAGAATGAAGGCAAAGACGAGAATCCGCATGATTGCAGATAAGGGAAGTTTTAAAGAGTGGAGTACGGATATTAAGACAAAGAACTTTTTGAATTATCCGAATTATGAAGAGAAAATTGCCGAAGTGCAGGAAAAGACTCACTTAGAAGAAGCAATCAAAATCGGAGAAGCCCAGATTGATAAGACAAGAGTCGTGCTTGGAGTCTGTGATGCCCGTTTTTTAATGGGAAGCATGGGATATGTGGTAGGAGAGAAAATTACCAGAGCATTTGAATGTGCGACAAAAGAAAAGCTTCCGGTTATTTTATTCTGCTGTTCGGGCGGAGCAAGGATGCAGGAGGGAATGGTTTCTTTAATGCAGATGGCGAAAACCTCTGCGGCAATTAAAGCACACAGCAAAGCAGGACTGCTCTACATTCCGGTTCTGACAGACCCGACAACAGGAGGAGTGACCGCAAGTTTTGCAATGCTTGGAGATATTATTCTGGCAGAGCCTGGAGCACTGATTGGATTTGCCGGTCCAAGAGTGATTGCACAGACAATTGGACAAAAACTTCCGGAAGGATTCCAGCGTTCTGAATTTTTAGTAGAACATGGAATTATTGATGGAATTGTAAAACGAAATGATTTACGAAGAACCTTGTCCGGTCTTGTAAAACTGCATGAGCGAAATGCAAGTTATAGTCAGTTTAATAAAATTTGTTTTCAGGGTGAACAGAAACAGAAAATCGAAACAAAGAAGCGAAGAACCAGAAAAAAAGAAATGACTGCATGGGAGCGGGTAGAAATAGCTCGTGATTCTAAAAGACCAACCAGTTTGGATTATATTGGAAAGATATTTGATACCTTTATGGAACTGCATGGAGACCGTGCCTTTCGAGATGATGGGGCAATGATTGGTGGACTTGCATTATTGGACGGACAACCGGTTACGGTTATTGGAGTACAAAAGGGTCGTAATACAAAAGATAATATTACGAGAAATTTTGGGATGCCGTCTCCGGAAGGGTATCGAAAAGCACTTCGACTGATGAAACAGGCAGAAAAATTTAATCGTCCGATTATCAATTTTATTGATACTCCCGGAGCATTTTGTGGAATTGAAGCAGAAGAACGCGGACAGGGAGAAGCGATTGCCAGAAACTTAATGGAAATGTCGGATTTAAAAGTTCCGGTTTTAAGTATTGTAATCGGAGAAGGCGGAAGTGGTGGTGCACTTGCCATCGGTGTTGGAAATGAAGTCTGGATGCTGGAAAATGCCACTTATTCGATTTTATCGCCGGAAGGATTTGCCTCTATCTTATGGAAAGACAGCAAAAAAGCAAAAGAAGCTGCGGAAATTATGAAAATTACGGCAAAGGATTTAAAAGCACTTGGAATTATTGAACAGGTGATTGAAGAACCATATCCGGCATGTGAAGAAAACTTAGAAGAAATTTCTGAGAATATGAAAACGAAGATGCGAGAATTTCTTCAGAGAATGGATAAAAAAACAAAAGAAGAACTGGCAGAAGACCGTTATGAACGTTTCCGCAAGATGTAAGAACTTAGGAAGATAAGAAGAAATAGGCAGGAAAAAATATGAGCAAATCATTAAAAATAGGAGATTTGGAAGTGAAAATTCCGGTTGTGCAGGGCGGAATGGGCGTTGGAATCAGTCTTTCAGGACTTGCAGGAAATGTCTCTGCCTGTGGCGGGCTTGGTGTGATTTCAACCGCTCAGATAGGCTGGAGAGAACCGGATTTTTATGAAAAACCATTTGAGGCAAATTTCCGTGCAATTGAAAAAGAAATTAAAAAGGCAAGAGAACTGGCAAAAGGCGGAGTGCTTGGAGTGAATATCATGGTGGCAACACAGCGTTATGAAGAGTATGTAAAATCAGCCGTAAAAGCCGGAATTGACATTGTTATTTCCGGAGCCGGACTGCCGATTGACCTTCCCAAATATGTAGAGGGAAGCAAAACAAAGATTGCACCGATTGTCTCTTCTTTGAAATCTTTGACGGTTATCTGCAGGATGTGGGAGCGAAAATATCAGACAGCACCGGATTTGGTTGTGATTGAAGGACCAAAAGCAGGCGGACATCTTGGATTTTCAAGAGAAGAATTAGAAACTGTTACAGATGAGGCTTACGATGACGTGATTGTCTCGATTATTGAAAAAGTAAAAGAGTATAGTGAAAAATTCTCAAAAAAGATTCCAGTAGTAGTTGCCGGCGGAATTTATGAGCGAAAAGATATGGAACACGTTATGAAACTTGGCGCAGATGGAGTTCAGATGGGAACAAGATTTGTGACAACGAAAGAATGTGACGCCGACGAAGCCTACAAGCAAAGCTACATCAAGGCAAAAAAAGAAGATATAAAGATTGTACAAAGTCCGGTTGGGATGCCGGGACGTGCGATTTTAAATCCATTTCTGGAAAAAGTAAAAACAGAAAAATGCAAAATCAAACACTGCTATCAGTGTATTGTGACTTGCGATAAAAAGACGATTCCATACTGCATTACAGAAGCGCTGGTTAATGCAGCAGAGGGCAGAGTAGATGAAGGTCTGCTGTTTTGCGGAGAAAATGCATATCGTGCAGATAAGATAGAAACAGTAGCAGAGATTATGGAAGAGTTTCGATAAATCGATAACAAAAAGAGTCCTGAAATCAGGATTCTTTTTTGTTTATCAGGTATTTCAAGAATAGTTAGCACTTGAAAAGTCAAAATTCATAAGGTATAATTTTAGTCGTATCGATGGAGTCGAGAAAAAAGTCTGAAAAAGACGATTTTTAAGGAGATAGAAAATGAGTACAGTAAGAACAAGATTCGCACCAAGCCCGACAGGAAGAATGCATGTCGGAAATTTAAGAACTGCATTATATGCTTATTTAATTGCAAAACATGAAAACGGAAGTTTTATGCTTCGTATTGAAGATACCGACCAGGAACGTTTCGTAGACGGAGCACTGGATATTATTTACCGTACACTGGCAAAAACAGGTCTGGTTCATGATGAAGGTCCGGATAAAGATGGCGGATATGGTCCTTATGTTCAGAGTGAAAGAAATGCACAGGGAATTTATTTAAAATATGCAAAACAGTTAATTGAGCAGGGAGATGCTTATTACTGTTTCTGTACCAAAGAACGTCTGGAATCTTTAAAATCCAACGTTGGAGAAGATGGAAAAGAAATCTCTGTTTATGATAAACACTGCCTGCATTTAAGCAAAGAAGAAGTTGAAGCAAAACTGGCAGCAGGAGAACCGCATGTTATTCGTTTTAACATGCCGACAGAAGGTACAACAACCTTCCATGATGATATTTATGGAGATATCACCGTACAGAATGATGAATTAGATGATTTAATTCTGATTAAATCCGATGGATATCCGACTTACAACTTTGCAAACGTAATCGATGACCATCTGATGAACATCACACATGTAGTAAGAGGAAATGAATATCTTTCTTCTTCACCGAAATACAATCGTATTTATGAAGCATTTGGATGGGAAATCCCGACTTATGTACACTGTCCGTTAATCACAAACGAAGAACATAAAAAATTAAGCAAACGTTCCGGACATTCTTCTTATGAAGATTTATTAGAGCAGGGATTCTTAACAGAAGCAATCGTAAACTACGTTGCACTGCTTGGATGGTGTCCACAGGACAATCGTGAGATTTTCAGCCTTGAAGAACTGGTAAAAGAATTTGATTACCATCACATGAGCAAATCTCCGGCTGTGTTTGACATGACAAAATTAAAATGGATGAATGGCGAATACATTAAAGCAATGGATTTTGATAAATTCTATGAAATGGCACTTCCATACATTCAGAGTGTAATTAAAAAAGACTTAGACTTAAAGAAAATTGCACAGATGGTAAAAACCAGAATCGAAGTATTCCCGGACATTCCGGATTTAATTGACTTCTTTGAAGCAGTTCCGGAATACGATGTTGCAATGTATACTCATAAGAAAATGAAAACAAATCCGGAAATTTCTTTAGAAGTATTAAATAAAATCATTCCGGTATTAGAAGCACACGAAGATTACACAAACGATGCATTATACGAATTATTGTGTGGATTTGCAAAAGAAAACGGATACAAAAACGGACAGATTTTATGGCCGATTCGTACCGCACTTTCAGGAAAACAGATGACACCTGCCGGTGCAACAGAAATCCTTGAAGTACTTGGAAAAGACGAATCCATTATACGTTTAAAAGCAGCAGTAGAAAAACTTTCTTAATTCAACAAATATAGCAAGGATTCTCCCACCTCTATAGGTGGTGAGAGAAATTGCAAACAGAAAGGTTAACGGCAGTGATGGGCGGAGAGAAATCGGTATCCCCCACTGACATGAGTTAAACCACAGTCAGCGTTTTGCTGACATGTCAGACTCTGTGAAATTACCGACTGTGGGTTGAAACAATTTGAACTGGAGAAAAGTAAATGAAAGAAAATTCAGCACAAAACCGTGCGATTTCCCATGATAAAGGACCGATGATGCTTCTTGCCGGTCCTGGTTCAGGGAAAACAACGACGATTACAAAACGAGTGGTGAATTTAATACAAGAAAAAAAAGTGACTCCTTCTTCTATTCTGGTGGTGACCTTTACAAAGGCTGCTGCCAGAGAGATGAAGGAGCGTTTTTTACGCCTGTGTAAAGAAAAAAATGTGAATGCGCCTTATGAACAGGTTACCTTTGGTACGTTCCATGGTGTTTATTACACTATTTTAAAATATGCTTATCACTTAAATGCGCAGAATATTTTAAGTGAAGAGCGTAAATATGATATCTTAAAAGAAATTGTATATCGCCAGAAGCTTACGATAGAAGATGAAAAAGAATTTTTTCAGGGACTGGTACAGGAAATTTCCATGGTAAAAAACGGACGGATTCCACTCGAACATTATTATTCAGCCAATTGTTCGGATGATACATTCCGTGCGATTTATCAGGCTTATGTGAAGCGATGCAAAGCTTCAAAACTGCTTGATTTTGATGATATTTTATTATATACTTATGAACTTTTGACAAACCGAAATGATATTTTAAGAGGCTGGCAGAAGCGTTTTTCCTATATTTTAGTAGATGAATTTCAAGATATTAATCAACTGCAGTATGATGTGGTAAAACTGCTTGCAAAGCCGGAAGATAATTTATTTATCGTAGGAGATGATGATCAGTCAATTTATGCATTTCGAGGTGCAAAGCCGGAGATTATGCTGCATTTTCCAGAGGATTATCCGGATGCAAAGACAGAACTCTTAGCTTGCAATTACCGTTCCGCTTCTACCATTGTAGAACTTTCCCAGAAAGTGATTTCAGAAAACTCAAGACGTTATAAGAAAGAATTATTTGCAGATAGAATGGGTGGAAATCCTGTAACAATACAGGCGTTTGAAGATGGAAAACAGGAAGAATTATATGTAAAAAATCAGGTGCAGAAGCTGTTAAAAGAAGGGATTCCTTATGAAGAGATGGCAGTTTTGTACCGCACCAATTCCGGAGCACGTTTTCTTGTGGAAACCCTGATGCGGTACCAGATTCCATTTTGTATGCGGGATACGCTTCCAAATCTTTATGAACACTGGATTGCGCAGGATGTGATTTCTTATATCCATATTGCAATGGGTGAGAGAAGCCGAAGAGAGTTTTTACGGATTATGAATCGTCCCAACCGCTATTTTTCAAGGGACGCTTTGGATGAGGCACAGGTTTCTTTTGAGGAACTGCGCTGGTTCTATGAGGAAAAAGACTGGATGTGTGACCGGATTGATAAACTCGA
>ERZ773156.1414-NODE-1414-length-12965-cov-2.50031_pt1 | contig 12965 bp, 10 predicted proteins | sample MGYA00511895_ERZ773156 | MGnify/ENA primary metagenome ERZ773156 (study PRJEB29015, sample SAMEA2737850) | human gut metagenome | biome: human gut; feature: human-associated habitat; material: faeces | place: China | collected 2012 ...
GAGAAAAATAATGGGTAAAAAGAAATTAAGCTTTAAAGAGATTATGACAAATTATGGTGTTATCATCATCATGGTTTGCCTTATCATATTCACAGGAATCACAAGACCAAACTTCATAACAACAAACAACCTTACTAATATTCTTGCAACTATGAGTTTCCGTCTGGTAATCGCACTTGGTATTGCCGGATGTATCATTACAGCAGGATGTGACCTTTCCGCAGGTCGTATGATGTATTGCAGGTACACTGCTCCAGAAAATGGATTATTCCGCTAAATTCTATCCGGATATGAAACCGTTAAACATCTGGCTTGCACTTCTGGTCGTTATGCTGATCTGTGCAGCATTCGGTCTGGTAACAGGTTTCTTTATCGCATACCTGAACGTACCACCATTCATTTCCACAATGGCTATGATGGAAATCGTTTATGGTATCTGCAGTATTTATACAAATGCAACTCCTCTTGGAGGATATGTAAGTGAGTATACAGGACTTGCTACAGGTAAATTCCTTGGAATGAGCTATCTGGTATGGATCGCAATCCTGGTTGGTGTTATTACATGGTTTATCTTTAACATGACCCGTCATGGAAAATATATGTATGCAATCGGTGGTAACCCACAGGCTGCAGAAGTTGCCGGTGTTCCGGTTAAGAAAACTCTTATCATTATCTATGCAAAAGCAGCAGCTATGTATGGTCTTGCAGGATTTATGATGGGTGCAAAAGCCGGCGGTGCATCTGTTCAGTTAGGTTATGGTTATGAAATGGAAGCTATCGCAGCTTGTACTATCGGTGGTGTATCTGTAACCGGTGGTCGTGGTAAAGTATCTTCCGCTCTGGTCGGTGTTGCAGTATTCGAGTTCCTGAAAGCAGCACTTCAGTTCCTTGGAGTAAATGCATACGCTCAGTACATCGCACTTGGTGTTATCATCTTCATTGCTATTTCACTGGATATCAGAAAATACATTGCAAGAAAATAATAAAAAGTATATAATGTTACATACAGGGCCGCCGTTTTGGTACGACGGTCCTTTCTTTATATATACAGCTGCGAAATAAAAAGAGGAGAAATAAAAAATGGGAAACAGTTATTTATCAAACGTAATGATTCCGCTGATGATGACTCTTGTTCTTGGATATTATGCAGCCCGTCTGCTGATATTTCATGATACAGAATCCATCACAGGGAAAGATAATGGAAAGAAACTTAAGGACAAAGAGAAATATGTGGCAGAATCAGGAAAGCTGATACTTTTTCTTGCGGCAGGTTCTTTTGTTATGGCAATCTTAATGTACTTCAGTGTCCATGCGGCAGTTGTGGAAATTGCGGTGTGGTTTGTAGTATTCGGTATTTTATGGAAACGTATGAATGATAAATACGGAGCTCCGAATTCACATAAGAAGAAATAAGATAACCATTTAGTAGAGTGCTGATTGTGAAGGCGCTGAACAGTTACAGGACAAAAAACAGAAATTTAGAGACAGGTGTAGAGATGGAGAAGTATTCGGTACTGCTTGTGGATGATGAGGAAGATGTTATCCAGATTATTATGAAAAAAATGGACTGGGAAAGCATGGGATTTCAGATTGTGGGTTATGCACACAACGGTGTGGAAGCTCTGGAAATGGCAGAGGAACTACAGCCGGATGTGGTAATGACTGATATTAAGATGCCATATATGGATGGCCTCACGCTGAGTCGTAAGCTGAAAGAACTTTATCGCACAGTCAAGATTATTATTTTTTCAGGTTTTGATGAATTTGAATATGCAAAAGAAGCAATTCAGATTGAAGTGGAGGAATATATTTTGAAACCCATTGATGCCGGAAACCTGAAAGAGGTATTCGGGCGTATCCACGAGAAGATAGGGCGGGAGATGGATGAGAAGAGAAATGTGGATAAGCTGAGAGAATATTACATGGAAAGTCTTCCGATTCTTCAGGAAAATTTCTATACCTCTCTGATTGACGGACGTATTCCTGAGGGGGAGGTTGAAAAATATCTTTCTAACTATCAGATTGATCTTACCGGCCCCTGTTATGTAGTTTCTATTTTACATATCAGCACTACAGATATTCCACAGAATATGAATCCTTTTTTGCTGGGGGTATCAGTGAAAAAGCTGGCAGAAGAACATATGGAAGGGGAATGGAAATCAAGGATTCTGATGTATCTGGGAGATATTGTGGTAATCACACAGCTTGAAGAACAGGAACAGATTACTGCGTTTACGGATTTTATGGATCAGTTCTGTCGTCTGGCAAAGCATGTATGTGAAGCAACGGTAACTGCAGGGATCGGATATGTATGTGACAATCTGCCGGATATCCGGCTGTCATGGCAGGGTGCAAGGAGTGCTGTTTCCTATCGCGTGATCTATGGAAATGCGCGTGCGATCAATATTGCGGAAATTGATCCTATGGAGAATGTGGATGAACGTTGGGAGGAACAGGAAATACAGAAGATTCTTAAAAGAATCCGTATGGGAACAAGGGAAGAACTGGAAACAGAAATCAGTCACTGTGTATGCAGGTTTCTTCAGGATGGAACTACTATGCAGAAATATCAGATTTTTATTATGGGACTTCTTACAGAACTTTTTCGTTTCTGCAATAACAATCAGTTGGACAGTGTTGAATTTTACGGTGAAAAGGGGGAAGCTTTTGATAAGTGCATGCAGATGGAATCCCCGAAGGAACTGGAGCAGTGGCTTCTGAAAGTCTGTGAGAAGTTACAGGAAACCGTTCAGCAGGAACGGCAGGCAAGTACCAGATCTTTTGTTTCCAGAGCTGTGGAATATGTGCAGGAACATTACAGCGACAGAAACATTACTATAGAATCCGTATGTCGTGAACTGGGTGTGAGTGCTGCATATTTTTCTACGATCTTTAAAAAAGAAACAGGTAAAACATTTATCAGTTTTCTGACAGATTACAGAATGGAAAAAGCAGTGGAGCTTCTCATGACTACCAGTGATAAGACTTATATTATTGCAGAAAAAGTGGGGTATGCAGATCCTAATTATTTCAGTTACGCAAAAACAGTACAGTATGTCACCGTCTAAGTATCGTACTGCCAACAGTTAATAACAAAAGACAGGAGAATCAGTGGAAAAGATCAGAGAATTATTAACCCATAAGAACAAAAAAACAAGAAGTATGCAGATGACAATATCTATTTCTTTTACAATTCTGTCTGTATGCTGTATGTGTCTTCTTGGAGTTATGCTTTATCAGCAGTTTACCAGAAAAGCAGAGAATCTTACAGTCGAAAATTCAAGGCAGCTTCTTAATCAGACGACCATCAATCTGGAGGATTATCTGAGGAATATGCGCCGTATTTCGGATGCAATGTATTATACGGTAATCAAGAATACAGACATCGGAAGTGAGAGTCTGGAGGATTCTATGAATCTTTTGTACGAGGCGAACAAGGATAAGCTGGTCAGTGTGGCATGTTATACAAATGACGGGAAGCTGACAGAAGCATCTCCCATTGCCACAGAGAAACCAGGAGTTGATGTAAAATCGCAGAAATGGTTTCAGGATGCAGCCGGAGAACTGGAAAACTTTCATTTCTCCACACCCCATGTGCAGAATCTCTTTGATGATCCATCTTACAGATACTACTGGGTGGTTTCCTTAAGCCGTACAGTGGAGCTTACCAGAAATGGGAATTCCATGCTGGGCGTTCTTCTGGTTGATATGAATTACAGCAGTATCGAGCAGCTTCTTGAGAAGGCAAACACAGACACTTCCGGTGAATATGTATATCTGATGGCACCAGACGGGGAAATTATCTATCATCCCAAGCAGAATCTGATCCACATGGGACTGTATGAGGAAAACAATACCGAGGCAGCAGGATATGAAGATACTACTGTAAAAGAGAATTTTCATGGAGAAAAGCGTCTGGTTACAGTAAAAACAATCAGTTACACGGGATGGAAGCTGATCAGTGTGGTTCCCATGAAATCTTTCAGTATGGGCATGACAGGTATGAGAAATCTGGTAGTCCTTCTGGTAGCTCTGACAGTGCTTGCGGTGGTAATCCTGAATCAGATGGTATCTGCCAGGATTTCCAAGCCATTGCGCCGTCTGAATGATTCTGTGAAGGAGTGGGAAGCCGGAAATATGAATCCGGATATTTATATAGGCGGTTCCATGGAAGTAGAGCATCTGGGAAAAACGCTTCGCTCTACGGTTGCGCAGATTCGTCAGCTTATGGATGATATTGTAGTGGAACAGGAGGAGAAGCGAAAGAGTGAACTGGATGCCCTGCAGTCTCAGATCAACCCGCATTTCTTATATAATACACTGGATTCTATTGTCTGGATGATTACAGGTGAAAGATATGATGATGCGGTATTTATGATCACGCAGCTTGCCAGTCTGTTCCGCATCAGTCTGAGCAAGGGTAAAACTGTGATTAAGATTGAGGATGAAGTCAAGCATGCCAGAAATTACATGAACATCCAGAAGATCAGATATAAGAACAGCTTTGAAGTGGATTTTCAGATAGAGGAAGATATTCTGGATGGGTGTATTGTAAAGCTGGTGCTTCAGCCTTTGCTTGAGAATGCTATTTATTATGGTATGGAATTTATGGACGGAGAGGGTGAAATCCATGTCCGGGGTTACCGCAAGGATAAGGATGTTTATCTGGAGGTGGAAGATAACGGACTTGGAATGCCGGAAGAAGAAGCCGCAGAGCTTCTTAACGGAAAAGAAAGACCGCATAAGCATGGCTCAGGCGTTGGTCTGGTCAATGTCCACAGCCGTCTGAAGCTTCGCTTCGGAGAGGCTTATGGTCTGGTTATTCACAGTTGCCCGGATGAGGGAATGATGGTACAGATCCATATTCCGTATATTCCATATACAGTGGAGACGCAGAAATTTCTGGAAAGTGGAAAGGATTATTCTTCAGTGTCAGCATCCGGAAAGGAGGGTTCGGAATGAAAAAGAACAGAATATCAGGCCTCCTTTTTCTGCTGGTGATCCTGGCTGTGATCGGATACAGTGCACATGAAATGGTAAATCAGGGGAAAGATGAAGATTATATATCTGTATCTGTTGTTGTAAATGACAGCAGCAATGTCCGGTGGGATGCTTTTCGTTCCGGTCTGGAGCAGGGAGCAGAAGATAATCATGTACATCTGAATCTTGTTTCTACAGGCACGTTTCAGAATGCACAGGAAGAACACACAATTGTGAAAAGAGAACTGGATGGAGAGGCAGACGGTGTGATCGTTGAGCCTTATTCCAGTGAGGCAGATGTGATCCTTCCAACAGAATCAGCGAAACCGGTGGTACTTGTGGGAACAGGGATAGAGACAGACAGACTTTTTACTTCTGTAATGACAGACCATGGGAAGCTGGGGAAAAGTCTGGCTGATGCAGTCATTCAGGGCAAAGCAGTTAAAGTAGGGATCTTGAGCGGAAACCAGAGTCAGCTGGGAATGAGGCAACGGTTAAAGAGTGTCAAGGACAAGCTGGAAGAAGCAGGAATAGAGATTTCCTGGATACTTTCGGAAAAGGAACTTGACAAGAAGATGCGAAATGTAGAATATTTTGCAGAGCAGCCGGTAGATACAGTAATTTCTCTTGATAATGATGATACGGAAAAAGCGGTGGATATTATTCTGAATGATGATCGTATCTCATGGAAACTCTACGGAGAAGGTCGTTCTGAGAAGCTGATATATTATCTGGATAAGGGGACGATACAGGAACTGGCAGTTCCCAATGAGTATTATATGGGATATCAGAGTATAGTCCTTGCAGCGCAGAATATCAGGTATTATACGGACAAAACAGAACAGGCAGAAGTTGAATTTTATATGGTATCCAAAGATAATCTCTATGATGAAGAAACAAGCAGAATTTTGTTTCCGGCTGTAAGATGACCGGACAGACAGATGGGGGAAAAGAAAATGCACAGAAAATATCTGGCACTGGCAGGTGTTCTGAGTCTTGTAACTGTTACTGCCGGAGGATGTAAGGGCAGTGAGGAGAAGGATGTCAAAAATATTAAAATAGGAGTTACCTTATACAGCCAGTATGACACATTTATCTCAGAATTGATGACGGAATTTACAGAATACGCAGCAGATAAGGAGGAATCCAGCGGTGTGGCGATCAAGCTGGAAATCCTGGATGCATCACAGAGTCAGCTGACGCAGAATGAACAGGTGAAAAACCTGATCGATAAAGGATGTGATGTGGTGTGTGTCAATCTGGTCGACCGTACAGAGCCTACAACAATCACAGATTTGGCTGAGAATAATCAGGTTCCGATCATATTTTTTAATCGTGAACTGGTTACAGAGGATCTGGAACGTTGGAGTGAACTGTATTATGTGGGAGCAGATGCTTCTCAGTCCGGTGTGCTGGAAGGAGAAATTGCGGCAGATGCATTTAAGAAAAATGCAGATATTGATAAAAATGGTGATGGTATCTGCCAGTATGTGGTTCTGGAAGGTGAAGCCGGACATCAGGATTCCATTGTAAGAACGGAGTATTCGGTGAATACTATGGTTGAAAAAGGAGTGGAAACAGAGAAGCTGGGATATGCCATAGCAAACTGGAACAGGGCGCAGGCTCAGACAAAAATGGCAGCTCTGCTGACGCAATTCGATGGAAAGATTGAGATGATCATTGCAAATAATGATGATATGGCACTGGGAGCAATTGATGCGTTAAAGGCATCTGATATTCCGAAAGAGAGCTGGCCCGGAGTTGTGGGGATTGACGGTACAGATGAGGGGATTGAGGCTGTAAAGAATGAGGAAATGCTTGGAACGGTTTATAATGATAAAGAGGGGCAGGCGCGTGAAATGCTGAATCTTGCATTTGTAATCGCAACGGATGGAGATAAGAGTGATATTCCGTTGATCGACGGAAAATATGTGCGCACGCCATATCATAAGCTTACGTTGGAAAATATAGAAGAGTATGAGTAATTTCTCTGATCCGGTATTTATAGTAATTCTGTAAATAAAAAAGGCTGTTGTTAATGACAGCCTTTTTATTAAGCATTTCTGATTAAAGTGTCTGGATATAAGATAATAATTCAGCTTTCTCAGCTGCGCTTAATTTATTTCCTGCTGTAAATGCAGCGATGAAATCTTTGATGGCTCCGTTGTAAGAATCCTTTACAATCTCCTGGGCATAATTTTCATAGAATTTCTTTGAGGTGACAGATGGAATATAGATAGCTCTTTTTCCGCTCTTGTCAATATTCAAAAAGCCCTTCTGTGCCAGACGGGAAAGAAATGTGTTTACTGTCTGTTTCTTCCATGCTTTCTTTTCTTCCTCATTAAAGTGAACCATAATCTCAGAAAAAGTTGCAGGTGTTTCTCTGGTCCATAAATATTGTAAAATATAAAATTCTGTTGCGCTCATTGCATTTCGTACCATTATTATAAGTCCTCCTTATCGGTGTAGTGATGTGTACTTTGGGGATTATTAAAATTTTCATTGCCAGGTAAATACTTTTGTTTCTATAGCAAGCCTCTTGATCAATATACATTATTTACAGGATTGCTATAATATTCTTTAAATAAAATCAGGAGAAGAATAGTTGCTCTCCAGATTTTTGATTAAGAATAGTAATCGTGGATGTTCAGCAGTCCGTTGAATGGAAAGTCTCTGAATAGTTAACAGTAACTTAATTTTTGCTATACTAAGAAATAGTAGCGGAAAAGTACACATGGTACTATAAACAAACAGATGTGGAAATGTTTTATCCAACATCTGTATGCTATTTTAATATAAAAGTATAAATATTACTAGACGTAGAAATAGACAAAAATGTAAGTGAAAAATAGGTTAATTTATCAATTACGGAGTCTTTATGTTAACCGAATCAAGTAAGTCCCCTGCGGAGATTGCGAAGAGCAATAAGCAGTGGGTGGGACTTGCGAGAGCAGTGCAGATACAGATTATACAGTAGCCTCTCGGATCATGCAATATTGTTTCAGATCAAAGTGAGGTTTTTCCACTATCCCGTATGTTTTAAATCCAAAGTGTTCATAAATAGGAACGTTATTGGGATTATGGGTTTCCAGAGAAATCAGCATCTTGTGTTTCTGGGCGTAATTTATCACTTCATCCATCAGAAGTTCTGCCAGCCCATGATGCTGGTGTCCCGGGTCTACCGCAAGGTAGATCACATGGAGACGTTCTGTCTGGTGAAGCTGATCAGTCCAGCTTGAGTTCAGGTAGTCTTTGCCCTGAATGAAATTCCAGAAGGTTTTCAGGCTTGGATCTTCTTTGATCAGCCATCCGTCAGTGGTAAGTGCAGCTCTGGCCTCTGTGAGACAGTAGTGCAGAAAATTGTAAGGTTCGCTTTCGTCAGAAACAACCAGGATACTGTTTAGTTCGCTGCTGTCAGAATAAATTTCGCATGTCTGAAAGAACTCCGTCAGATCGCAGGAAAAGAGCTCCGGCAGAAGTCTTTCTCTGGTGTCATCATCAGGAATCAGGGTATGATACAGCGGATCCTGTGCGAAACAGACCGTTAACAGTTTCTGTAATCGTGGTAAATCTTCTTCCTGTACTCTGTACAAATTATCACTTTCCATGGTATGTAGTAATCTCCTTATTTATTGCCGGGAACATTGCTGTTCCCGGGAGTGGTAATGTTTTTTAAAAAGACAGTAGATTATTATAGATGTTATCCAACATCGCAGACAGCTTATTAACGGAGGTGTTTAAGTAGCGGATATCGTCCTTATAATAAGCCTTCTGTCTGCGCAGGGCAGCTTCCAGACGACGAATCTCACTGTCGAGTTCCGGTGTTTCTTCTTCCATGCGCTGCTTCAGTTTTTGCACGATCCCGTAGAGATTTTCGTGATGCATGATACGTCCGGCACCCCACATCAGGCGGTCTTTTGGCTGGTGAAGAATGTATTCGGTGAAGTGATAGTAAACTTCTTCATCGAAGAGAAATGCGTACATATTATTGTCTACTCGATAGAGAGCCTTCAATGCATCTGTAATATTTCCCTCGGATAAAGCCCGGCTGGCTTTTTCCAGCTGTCGGATATTTTTGGAGGCAGCTTCCTGTGGGAAAATTACTTCATCTTGCCAGTTGAGACGTACCAGATAGTCTTGTGCCTTGCGGAAAGTTTTCAGCAGCTCCAGTCCGGCATATTCCCATTTGTGGCGGAAAGCAATGCGGGCGTCGGAGTCTGAAAGTGTGGCATATTCCGCATTAATCTGGCAGATTTTGTCATAAATATTTTCGGCAGAAGCGGTAATTGTCTGCAGGTTTCTGAGCAGAACATTCTGCTCAGGATCAGCAAATGAGAGTGCATTTTCGTGGATACTTTCTGCGACCGCGTTCATGGTATTGCTGAAATTCATCGGTGGCAGGACAAGTCTGTCAATGGCCATGATCAGTTTCAGATAGCATTCATGATGAAACTGATAGACAGCTTCCTGGTAAACATCCTGATTATCATATTGGGAATGATAATAATTCTGCATGAAGGGCCCGGCGCTGAAATCATTGACTGTGGATGGGATACCTGCGATTGCCATGGAGAAATCATCAGACCATGTCTCGATGGGAGAGAGAACCGTGATCCCGTCAGGATATGCTTCCTTCGGGACAGTCAGGCTGTCTGTAAACTGTCTGATGAAATCTGCATATTCATAGGTACAGCGGATGGCATCCTGTCTATTGTGTGCGTGTGCAGGAAGTTCAAAGTTCAGGTCTGCGATCACTTTACCCTGCCAGTCAGGATGTACGCGGAATACCTGATTGTAGGCTCCTGTAGACCAGTCGTATTTGGAATCAATGATTCCCCATTCCTCGGCAGCCATTGCGCAGAAAACGAGAGTGTGGGCAGGCTTATAGCCGCCCTTTACAAGTGAACGGGCAATGCCGAGCATCATGGCGACTGCCACATTATCGTCCTGGAATCCATCGAAATAGGAATCATAGTGTGCAGACAGCAGGATCATAGAGTCTGTCTCAGTACCCTGTATTTTACCTGTGATATTGCCTGCTGTTGTGTCCGGAATGACTCTGGAACGGGCATCCAGTGATACTTTTAATGAGGATCTGCGTAATAAAGCAGCATCCTGTTCCGGCGTGTTATGGGTATCTTCTGAATCAGTGGTGTTGTCTTCGCGGGCGGAAATTTTATTTCGGAGGGCACGCTTCAGGATACGTGCATCTGCCTGAGACAGGGAGAATGCAGGTGCGAAATCAGGTCCTGCGATATCCTGTGCATTCAGCGCAGACTCTGCGATTTCTCCGTAGCCGTTTGCCTGAACTGCGATTAGGGCAGCAGCGCCGCGCAGATAAGCCTGATAAACAGGGAAGCTGATCCACCATTCGTCTCGCTGGTTGATCTCAACCATAACCAGCTTTCCTTTTACGTTTATGCCTTCATAATCTGCAGCAGTTCCTTTTCCCAGATAAACGAGTTCGTAATCTTCAAATCCGTCTGTCTCGAAATTTGTCTGATATCCGCCCATCTGAAAGGTGTGTTCCTGCCCGCTATCATCTGTAAATTTCAGGACTGCTTTCTCGAATTCCCATCCGTCCAGTGAGAATGTATCTTTGGTTACATCGGTAAGTCCGATAGCTTTCATTTCCCTGTATAACATATCTCCTGTAGCTGTTTCAGCAACGGAACCTGCAGTACGATAGCCCAGAACAGGGTTTGTTTTCTCTTTTTCCATGCGTCTGGCAAGCTGGTAGGACCAGTCTGTGTCAATGCAGGAAATACAGGAATCTTCAATGTTCAATGTAATCGCCTCTTTCCTGACAGTTTGTATAATATGATCAGATATGATCAGTACCGGAAATGTCAGGGTACTGATCTGTCTGTGGTTTATGATTTTATACTGGAAATATTTTAGCATAGAACAGCAGCAGGAACAAGACAACAGTTGTTGAGAAAAAAGCTATTTTCTGTAAAGATGCTGATATTGAAAAGAAAAAATAACTTTGTTATACTTCACTTTATTGAGGTGAATAAATATGGAAGTATTGTTGGCAGGAAATACAGGATATGTAACAGAAACTTTTATAGAAGAATCATTTCCTGAATGTGATGTAGTTGTACTGGGAAATGAGATGCTGAAATCAAATCGAAAAAAGAATATATTATCTCGTCCGTTCATAAAAGATGAGAAAGAACTGGAAGAAATTTTCGAAACATATGAGTTTGAAAGAATTGTTTATTTTTCAAATTATCTGACCATGCATGGAAGGATGACCGGAGAACTGGAACAACTGAGACAGATACTTCAGTTATGCAAAAAGAATAAGGAAATAAGAATGTTGTATCTGACCGGGCAGGAGAGCATTTATAATATTACAAGTGGAAAAACACTTCTGGTATCCGCAGCAGAAAATGTAGTTATGGAATATAGAAATATGTATCAGATAAACACCAAGATTCTGAGAATTCCTCATTTATATTCAGCGGTATACACACAGGACTTTTTTTATAAGCTGTTTACAGAGGCAGAAGAAAGCGGAAAAATTGTTTTTGAGGAATCACCGGAACAAAATATTTATTTTCTATGTATGGATGATCTGGCAGAACTGCTTTATAAAGTATATGACAATTGGGGAAAAGAACGCGGTCTGAATGTTCCGGATTGTTTCAGGCAGAGTTTCAGTGATCTGGAAAAAGAAATCAGAAAGACAATTCCCGGTAAACTGGATATAAGATATCAGAACAGCGGTCAGATTTATAAGGTACAGCCGGATGATCAGATTATAAGACATGAATATGGGTGGTTTCCAAAGATATCTGTTTTTGAAGATATTCCCGGGATGTATCAGGAGTATAAAAAATTATCAGATTCAGATTCAGGACATTTTGCAAATATCAGGAATTGGATATCGAAAAATACTTTGCTGGTCCACATTCTGGAATTAATCTCAGGATTTATTTTATTTGAATTTCTAAACAAATATACAGGAACTTATGCTCAGTTTAAAATGATTGACCTGAGACTTGTATTTATTGTATTCATGGGAAGTCTTTATGGAATTAATTATGGAATATCAGCAGCTGTGTTGGAAACCTGTTCTTTGATTGCAGCATACAGGCAGGAGAATGTAAACATATATACTTTGTTTTATGAGGCTTCTAACTGGATTCCATTTATTTTTTATTTTGCCGCAGGTGCTGTCTGTGGTTATATAAGGCTGAAGAATAAAGAGGATATAGAATTTGTAACAAAAGAAAACAGACTGATCAAGGAAAAATTTTTCTTTATGCAGGAAATGTATCAGGAGACGCTTCAGGATAAAAGACAATATAAGAAGCAGATTCTCGGAAGCAGGGACAGCTTTGGAAAAATTTTTGATATAACAAGAAAGCTGGATGTGATACAGCCACAGAAACTGTTTATGGAAACCATAAGGGTAATGGAAGATATTCTGGAAAATCATACAATTGTACTTTATTCACTGGATTCATGGAAACGTTTTGGAAGGATGGAAATGTCATCACCTGAAATTCGCAGAAAAATGCCGAATTCTATAAGGATTGAAGAGTATCAGAATGCGATAGAAACGCTGGAAAAGGGTGAGGTCTGGAGAAACAGGGAACTGCTTGCCGGATATCCGGCATATATCGCAGGGATAAAGAGAAATGAAGAACTTGTAATGCTGGTATTTATTCAGGATGCAGCCAGTAATCAGATGACATTGTATTATCTGAATCTTATCAAAATTTTATGTGGTCTGGTAGAAGTCTCTCTGCTGCGTGCACTGGAATATCAGGAAGCAGTCAGAGACAGGGAATATGTGGAAGGAACTCATATATTAAAAACAGAGTATTTTATGGAAAGACTGAAATTATTTCATTCCATAAAAGAGCAGAAAATAGGATCATATGCTCTGCTGCAGATTGAAAATCCGGAAATGACACTGGAGGAAACAGACAGGATATTAAAAAATAAAATCCGAGAGAATGACATACTGG
>ERZ773156.1429-NODE-1429-length-12872-cov-3.37349_pt1 | contig 12872 bp, 7 predicted proteins | sample MGYA00511895_ERZ773156 | MGnify/ENA primary metagenome ERZ773156 (study PRJEB29015, sample SAMEA2737850) | human gut metagenome | biome: human gut; feature: human-associated habitat; material: faeces | place: China | collected 2012 ...
GATTGCCATTGGACTCCCGCAAAGAGTATACAAAGTCTGACTGGATTATGTGGACTGCAACTATGTCTCCGGATCAGGCTACTTTTGAAAAGTTTATAAATCCTCTCTATAAATATATCAATGAAACGACTTCACGAGTACCTATCAGTGATTGGCATGATACGAAAACAGGCAAAATGACTGGTTTTAAGGCTCGTTCTGTAATCGGAGGATATTGGATGAAAGTACTAGTGAATAAGAATTCAAATAATCTGTAAAAATGCATACAAATATTTTTACCAATAAAATCCAATGTATTATGAAAATGAAAAGTAAGACCAAAAGTTGCTGTCAGTACACTCAATGGGTAGTACTGGCTTTACTTACACTTATCTTTGCAAGTTGCAAAGATAATGATGACGCAACAGGAGATTTTGATCCGAATAAGCCTGTTGTCATTTCTGAATTCAGTCCAAAAGAAGGAGGACTTGGAACCCGAATGCTCTTGTATGGAGAAAACTTCGGAAGTGATATTTCTAAAATAAAGGTAACTATCGGTGGACAAGACTCCAAAGTTGTAGGAGCAAAAGGAAAAAGCCTCTACTGTGTTGTGCCAGCTAAAGCTTATGATGGAGATATTAAATTAAGTATTCTCAACGATGAAGGTGAAGAAATTGCAAATACAGAAGCCAATGAGAAGTTTGTATATCAAAAGAAGATGCTTGTTACAACATTTCTAGGAACAATGTATGATGGAAACACCAAATATGATTTAAAAGATGGACCTTTTGATGATTGTGGTGGCTTTGGAGGTGCTGTTTGGTTGTCCTTTGATCCCAAAAATCACAATCATTTATATCTAGTGGGTGAACAGCACCCTACCCGTTTGATTGACTTTGAAAAAGAATATGTAAGTACCGTATATAGTGGATTAAGCAAAGTACGTACCATCTGCTGGACACATGAAGCTGACAGCATGATTATTACCAATGACCAAAATAATAATGATAGACCGAACAATTATATTCTTACACGTGAATCAGGATTCAAAGTTATAACAGAATTGACAAAAGGTCAAAACTGTAATGGTGCAGAAACTCATCCTATAAATGGAGAATTATATTTCAATTCATGGAATGCTGGTCAAGTGTTTCGATATGATTTTACAACTCAGGAAACTACCCCTTTGTTTACGATACAAGATAGTGGATGGGAGTTTCATATCCAATTCCACCCTAGCGGAAACTATGCATACATTGTAGTAGTTAATCAACATTACATCTTACGTTCTGATTATGACTGGAAGACAAAGCGCCTTACCACCCCATATATTGTTTGTGGTCAGCAGGGTGCCAAAGATTGGGTAGATGGAGTTGGTAAAAAAGCCCGCATGCATGCTCCCCGACAAGGTACATTCGTAAAGAATCCAGCATACAAAGGGAGCAGCGATGAATATGACTTTTATTTCTGTGATAGAGAAAACCACTGTATCCGTATCTTAACACCACAAGGTCGAGTAACGACATTTGCTGGTAGAGGCAGTAATGGAACTTCCGGATATAATGATGGTGATTTACGCCAAGAAGCACGCTTCAATCATCCTGAAGGAATCGTATACGATGAAGAAAGAGAATGTTTCTTTATAGGTGACCGTGAAAACCGCCGTATTCGCAAAATTGGCTACGAAGAATAATACATGATTAACACATACATTTATATGATGAAAAACTTTTTATTTATATGCATGTTGTTGCTTGGACTTTCTACCAGTGCTTTGGCACAAGAAAGCATTGTAGTAACAGGTGTCGTAACTGATACAAATAAAGAGCCCATGATTGGGGTTAATGTATCAATAAGTAATATACCCGGCTTAGGTGCCATTACTGATTTGAATGGAAAATACAGTATTAAAATGCCACCCTACCACAAATTGGTATTTACTTATATAGGCTTTGAAAAAGTAGAAGTATTAGTCAAAGAGCAACGAACTGTCAATGTCACAATGAAAGAAGCAAGTGCTAGAGAGATTGACGAGGTGGTAATCACGGGTACCGGTGCCCAAAAGAAGTTGACTGTAACAGGTGCTATTACTAATGTGGATGTAGATGTCTTAAAAGCAAATCCCTCAGGTTCTATGGCTAATGCCCTGGCAGGTAATGTACCGGGCATCTTAGCGATGCAAACTTCCGGAAAGCCGGGTAGTGTTTCTGAATTCTGGATCCGTGGTATTTCAACTTTCGGAGCCAGTAATTCCGCATTAGTTCTCGTTGACGGATTCGAACGTAGTCTGGATGAAATAAATGTAGAAGATGTCGAATCTTTTTCCGTATTAAAAGATGCATCAGCTACTGCTATTTACGGTTCCAAAGGTGCAAATGGAGTAGTATTAATCACAACCAAACACGGTAAAGCCGGGAAAATTAATATCAGTGCAAAAGCGGAAACGTTCTACAATATGCTCACCCAAGTTCCTGACTTTGTAGATGGATACACATATGCTTCCATGGCAAATGAAGCTAAAATCACACGTAATCTTGAGCCGCTATATAAAGCGGACGAATTGGAAATATTCCGTTTAGGACTAGATCCTGATTTATATCCCAATGTTAATTGGATAGATGAATTACTACGAAAAGGTTCATGGAGCACTCGTGCCACACTAAGCATGAACGGTGGTGGTAATATAGCACGATACTATGTATCAGGAAGCTATCTTGACCAACAAGGTATGTACAAAGTAGATAAAGCTTTGAAAGATTACAATACAAATGCAAATTTCCGTCGTTGGAATTACCGCATGAATGTAGATATAGACATCACTAAATCAACTCTATTAAAAGTCGGTGTTTCAGGTTCATTACAAAAGGCCAATGATTCAGGAGTTGGCAGTGATGCTATTTGGACAGCTCTTATGGGATATAATGCCATTATGGTTCCTAAATTATATTCTAATGGATACGTACCAGCCTATGGAAATGACAATGGAGATCGCTTTAATCCATGGGTTCAAGCTACAATGACTGGTTATCGGGAAAACTGGAAGAATAATATCCAGACTAATGTAACCTTAGAGCAGAAACTTGATTTCATCACCAAAGGACTTAGATTCGTGGGACGCTTCGGATATGACACAGAAAATAACAACTGGATTAACCGCAGAAAATGGCCGGAACAGTGGAAGGCAAAACGTTTCCGCGCAACAGACGGAACCCTCGATTATGACCGTGTAGCTGAAGAAAGAAAGATGTTTCAAGAGAGCGGTTCCGATGGCCTTAGAAATGAATTCTTTGAAGCAGAGTTACATTATAGCCGAGGATTCAAACATCATCATCTAGGAGGAACATTAAAATATAACCAGTCTTCAAAAATAAAAACGGTAGGCCTTGGAGATGATCTTAAACAAGGTATTGCCAGACGTAATCAAGGATTGGCAGGACGATTTACCTATAACTGGAATTATCGTTATTTCATTGATTTCAATTTCGGATATACCGGTTCGGAGAATTTCGCAGCAGGACATCGGTTTGGTTTCTTCCCTGCCATCTCAGGAGCTTGGAACATAGCTGAGGAGTCTTTGATAAAAAAACATCTTAAATGGATGAACATGTTCAAAATTCGATATTCATACGGTAAAGTAGGTAACGACAATTTGGGAAATACTCGTTTCCCCTACCTTTATGATATTGAAACAATGACTAAAAAAGATGGTGACAAAACTGTAGACACTGGTGGATACAACTTTGGAGATTACACGTTTGACAGATATTATGGTGGTATGCGCTATTCTTCTTTATCTTCGCCTAACGTTACATGGGAAATTGCAACAAAGCATGACCTCGGTATTGACTTCTCTTTTTTCAATGACAAATTATCCGGTTCTGTTGACTATTTTAATGAGAAACGCGAAGGAATCTATATGTTACGCGAATATTTGCCGGGGATAGTCGGTTTAGAAAGTAATCCTAGTGCCAATGTTGGAAAAGTGACTTCTGAAGGTTTTGACGGACATTTCACTTTCCGCCAGAAACTGGGAGCTGTTGGCTTAACAATACGTAGTAATATCACTTATAGCAAAAATGAAATAGTAGATAGAGATGAAGAAAACAACTACTACTGGTATAAAATGCAAAAAGGACATCGTGTAAATCAAGCAAGAGGATTGATATCTTTAGGGTTGTTTAAAGACTATGATGATATCCGTAATAGTCCGGTACAAGATTTCGATGGTTATAAAGTAATGCCTGGTGATATTAAATATAAAGACGTGAATGGTGATGGTAAAATTGACGGTAATGACCAAGTCGCAATCGGTGCAACGACCAAACCTAATCTTATTTATGGATTCGGAATAGCTGCAAACTGGAAAGGTCTAGATGTGAATCTGCACTTTCAGGGAGCCGGAAAATCAACTTATTTTATCGATGGCTCAACAGTCCATATGTTCAAGTTGGGAGATGGCTGGGGAAATGTCCTGTCAGAGATGGCTAATTCCAATCGTTGGATTTCAGCAGATATATCTGGTGATCCAGCTACAGAGAATCCGAATGCTGAATATCCCCGACTATCCTACGGACCTAATTCTAATAACTATCAGCAATCTACTTATTGGTTACGCAACGGGTCTTATCTACGTTTAAAGACTGTAGAAGTAGGGTATACGCTACCAACCCAGCTGGTAAATAAGGTACATTTTAACACTGTCCGTATCTTCTTTGTTGGCACCAATTTACTCACATGGTCTGCATTCAAATTATGGGACCCGGAAATGGGAAGTACGGATGGAAAGAGATATCCGCTCAGCAAAAATTTATCTTTAGGAATATCCGTTAATTTATAATACACGCAATGACATTATGAAGAAAATATACATTATTTTATCATTTATAATAGGGATAGGATTTACCCTCAGTTCATGTTCCGATTACTTGGACTCTGATTATCTATTTGATGAGCGTATGTCAATAGAAGATGTTTTTACAAGCAGAGCTTATTCTGACAAATGGCTGGCACGCGCATACTTCTTTTTGGGAGATAACCATCTTCTCGATGTAGCCAGTAAAGGATATGTTCCTTTCTGTTTTGCTGATGACATGTATTTCGGTGATCGAGATGACCGATATAAAGCATGGAAAAACGGTGAATATAACGAAGGAGGTTTAGCAGGAGAAAGTGCAGAAATCTGGAACAAATGTTATAAAGGCATTCGCCAAGCCTCTATATATTTGAACAATATAGACATGAATACGGAATATACAGCGGAAGAAATTGCTGACAACAAAGCACAAGCGCACTTTTTGAAAGCCTATTTCTACTGGATTATGTTGCGCTTGTTCGGTCCTGTTCCTATTGTGCCGGATCAAGGCATTGACTACATGGAAGATTATGATGCAGTAGCACAACCGCGTAATACGTATGACGAATGTGTGACCTATATCACAAATGAATTAGTTCTGGCTGCGCAAGCTCTCCCTTTAGACCGTGCAATACAAGAAATAGCTCGCCCCACCCGTGGTGCGGCATTAGCTCTTCGTGCCAAAGTTCTGCTATATGCTACCAGCCCATTAATGAATGGACAAACGCCTGCTGATATTGCTTCAGAACTGGTAGATGATCAAGGTAATCGACTGTTACCAGAAGCTTACGATGAATCTAAGTGGGCGAAAGCTGCTGCCGCTGCCAAGGATGTGATAGAATTGAACCGTTACACGCTGTTTGTTTCTTATGCTACAGACAAAGGGGATATTGCATTTCCTGCAACGATTGCTCCTCCATACCACCCTGAATTCTCAGAACAAGCTTGGCCGAATGGGTGGAAAGACATCGATCCGTTCGAATCTTATCGTGCTATATTCAACGGAACAGTCAGTGCTTTTGAGAATAAAGAATTAATTTTTACCCGTGGGCAGAATACTGGTGACCAAAGCATTAATAACATGGTAATACATCAGCTACCACGTGTTGCTAAAGGATGGAATACACACGGACTTACACAGAAACAATGTGACGCATATTATATGAATGATGGAACTGATTGTCCCGGTAAAGATAAAGAAATCAACCGCGGTGACGGTTCGGAACGCATGTCCGGCTATGTGACGAAAGAAGACGTAGAAGCAGGTCGTTACAAACCTTTGTCAGAAGGCGTCTCTTTACAGTATGCTAATCGTGAGCCCCGTTTCTATGCTTCAGTAGCCTACAATGGTGATGTTTGGAATTTGTTGAACAGCAATAAAAATGCAGGAGAACCTCAAAACATACAAGTCTTCTATTACCGTGGAGACGGTAATGGGTATACAAACTCGATGTTTTGGTTACGCACCGGCATTGGAGTTAAAAAATTTGTACACCCGGATGATATGGGTAAAGGAGACAACAATGAAGAACTTATTAAAAAGAAAGTAGAACCGGCTATCCGTTATGCAGAAGTTCTGTTGATTTATGCCGAAGCATTGAACGAATTAAACGGGCAATACGACATACCTTCTTGGGATGGTAATAAGACTCATATAATCAAACGCGATATCAATGAAATGAAAAAAGGAATTCGTCCTATACGTATTCGTGCAGGAGTTCCTGATTATACCCAAGAAGAATATGATGACCCTATCGAATTCCGCAAAAAGTTAAAACGTGAACGTCAGATTGAATTGATGGGAGAAGGACATCGCTATTTTGATTTACGTCGTTGGCTAGATGCTCCGGTAGAAGAATCAACTCCAATTTATGGGTGTAACACTTTAGCAACTAAAGAAATGGCAGATGTATTCCATACACCGGTAGCAGTACCTTCATTACCAACAACCTTCTCACGCAAAATGTGGTTTTGGCCAATCAATCATACTGAATTAAAGCGCAACAAACGTTTAACTCAAAATCCAGGCTGGACTTATCCGGAATAATCTTATAAACTTGAAAAAAATGAAAAAGATATATTATTTACTCTTAGCCATGACTGTACTGATAGTATGTGCGTCATGCAATAATGAATGGGAATCTGAACAATATGTGCAAATGGTATCTTTCAAGGCACCAGTCAACGCACAAGGAGTAACTCCTATTTACATACGTTACAAGCCGGAAGGGAAAGTAACATACCAACTCCCATTGATAGTCAGCGGGTCAACCATGAATTCCAAAGACTTGAATGTGCATGTAGGATTGGATCTTGACACATTGGATGTGTTGAATGTTGAACATTTCGGCAGCCGTAAAGAACTTTTCTTTAAACCGTTGGAAAACAAGTATTACGAGTTCCCGGAAACAGTACAGATACCGGCAGGCGAATGTACAAGCTTACTGCCTATCGATTTTGCCCTGAAAGATTTAGATCAGGTAGACAAATGGGTATTGCCGTTAGCTATTCAGAGCAACGATCCATCACACAACTACCAGGCCAATCCCCGCAAATTTTATAGGAGGGCGATGTTACGTATTTCTCCATTCAATGATTATTCCGGGCAATATAGTGCTACTGCGTATAAAGTATATTTTAAAGGAAACGAAAAAGAGGCTATAGTTCCGGAATACCATACTTCTTATGTAATAGATGACAAAACTATATTTTTCTATGCGGGCCTTATAGACATTGACCGCTTGGATCGGAAATATTACAAAATTAAATTTGAATTTACAGAAGAGAAAATAGATCTTCAAACACGTAAGCTGAAGATTTCTTCTGATAATGAGGACATAAATCTGGTAGTGAAAGGGCAACCTTCCTATACGGTTGAAGAAGAGATGGATGCTACACGACCTTACCTAAAACATATTTACGTAACAATCAACAATCTGGAATATGAGTTTACAGATTATACTTCAGTTCCGGGTTATCCGCTTGAATATGTTGTAAAGGGATCTCTAACGATGGAACGTAAAATAAATACTCAAATACCAGACGAAGATCAGGCAATTGAATGGTAAATGCCAATTTTAATAAAAAGAAGAGTGAATTTTATAGAAAGTTTACTCTTCTTTCTATATTTGCATACAGAATAAAATACTGAGAATCAAATAACTTCAAAATGAAACATACGCAAATTAGCAGAAGAGAGTTTCTGAAGAATATCGGAATGACCGGAGCTGGAGTTCTTCTTGCAGCAAGTCCCTGGCTTTCTGCCTTTTCAGAAGCCGTGAACACCTCCAATGAAAAATGTCGTTTGGGGGTTATTGGACCAGGCTCACGAGGTCGCTTCCTTATGAGCTTTTTAGTCCAAAATCCTAAAGTTGATATCGTAGCACTTTGCGATATTTACCAGCCTTCGATAGATGAAGCATTGAAGCTTGCTCCCAAAGCAAAAGTATATGGTGACTATCGTGAGCTATTGGAAAACAACAACATAGATGCTATACTTGTAGCGACTCCTCTCAGTTCGCACTGTAAAATTGTAATGGATGCTTTTGATGCCGGTAAACATGTATTCTGTGAAAAAACAATTGGTTTTACAATGGAAGAATGTTTCCGTATGTACAATAAACATCGTAGTACGGGAAAAATATTCTTCACAGGTCAACAGCGTCTGTTCGATCCTCGTTATATCAAAGCTATGGAAATGATTCATGCCGGCACATTTGGAGAAATAAATGCGATCCGCACATTCTGGTACAGAAATGGAGACTGGAGACGCCCAGTTCCTTCTGCTAATTTAGAACGACAAATTAACTGGCGACTCTATAAAGAGTATTCAAAAGGACTAATGACGGAACTGGCCTGCCATCAATTACAAATAGGAAGTTGGGCATTGAATAAACTCCCAGAGAAAGTGATGGGACATGGAGCTATTACATACTGGAAAGACGGTCGGGAAGTATACGACAATGTAAGTTGCCTATATGTATTCGATGATGGCGTAAAAATGACATTCGATTCTGTTATTTCCAATCAATTTTATGGTTTGGAAGAGCAAATCATGGGAAATCTCGGAACTGTTGAACCAGAAAAAGGTAAATATTACTTTGAAAGTATCCCGCCGGCACCCGGTTTTCTGCAAATGATAAACGATTGGGAAAATAAATTATTTGACACTCTGCCTTTCGCAGGTACCAGTTGGGCTCCGGAAACGGCTAACGAAAACAAAGGAGAATTAATCCTCGGAGAACGTCCTAAGAGCGATGGCACTTCTTTGTTATTGGAAGCTTTTGTAGAAGCTGTTATTACTCGCAAACAACCCGCAAGAATCGCGGAAGAAGGATATTATGCGAGTATGCTCTGCCTATTGGGTCACCAAGCGTTACAGGAAGAAAAAACACTATATTTCCCTGATGAATACAAAATTAATTATCTGAATCATCAATCAAAAACATCCGAAGCAGTATGAAAGATACAATCCTGACCGCTCGACGAAAGAAAACAGAGTTGATTACACTGTTCCTGTGTTTTATTATTGCCAATTTGGTCAATTTATACTCTATATTTACGTATAATACTCCTTTGACGGAGATGATAACTTCATTTTTTTATGTGCTCATATTTTCTGTAGCGCTATATATCATCTGGAGCCTTTTACGTATCCTCTTTTATGGCATAACAGCACTATTCAAAAAGAAAAAAGAATAATAACAGATTTATAACATATAATCAACAGAATACTTAATCAATATCAATGAAGAAATTATGGTAACACGAAGAGATTTCCTGAAAACAATGACAATGGCTTCTGCCGGACTGGCAGCAGGAGCTGGTGAAATATTGAATGCACAAACATTGTCATCTTCAAAAAACAAAAACGAAAAAGTGAAGATAGCTTATGTAGGTATCGGTAACCGCGGGCAGCAAATTATTGAAGATTTTGCCCGGACCGGCATGGTAGAAGTAGTTGCCCTCTGTGATGTAGACATGGGTGCCAAACATACACAAAAGGTAATAGGCATGTATCCCAAAGCAAAACAGTTCAGAGACTTCCGCCAGATGTTTGATAAAGCGGGAAAAGAATTTGATGCCGTTGCAATTGCTACACCAGATCACTCTCATTTTCCGATTAGCATGCTAGCTTTGGCATCTGGCAAACACGTATATGTAGAAAAGCCGTTAGCACGTACTTTCTATGAAGCGGAACTTTTGATGCAAGCAGCGCTCAAACGTCCTAATCTGGCTACACAAGTAGGAAACCAAGGACATTCTGAAGCAAACTACTTCCAGTTCAAAGCTTGGATGGATGCCGGAATTATTAAAGACGTGACCGCCGTCACTGCACACATGAATAACGTACGGCGTTGGCATAAATGGGATACAAACATTTATAAACTCCCCTCAGGACAGCAACTTCCGAAAGACATGGATTGGGATACATGGCTCGGCGCTGTTCCATATCATGAATACAATGAAAAATATCATCAGGGAGAATGGCGCTGTTGGTATGACTTCGGAATGGGAGCTTTAGGAGACTGGGGAGCACATATTCTGGATACCGTTCATGAGTTTTTGGAATTAGGATTGCCCTATGAAGTAACTTTATTGCATGAAAAAGGGCATAATGATTATTTCTTTCCTTATTCTTCCACTATTCTTTTCCGCTTCCCACAACGCAAAGGGATGCCACCCGTAGATATCACCTGGTATGACGGACTAGACAACCTCCCTCCTATTCCTGCCGGTTACGGAGTATCAGGATTAGACCCTAATATCCCCACGACTAACCAAGGAGATGTTCCGGCCGCCAAATTGAATCCTGGAAAGATCATTTATACAAAAGACCTGACATTTAAAGGAGGAAGTCATGGAAGTACCTTATCCATCATTCCCGAAGAAAAAGCCAAAGAGATGGCAGACAAGCTACCCCAAATACCAAAGAGCCCGTCCAATCATTTCGAGAATTTTTTATTGGCATGTAACGGTATAGAAAAAACACGTTCTCCATTCGAAATCAATGGAGTGCTAAGTCAGGTATTCTCACTTGGTGTAATGGCTCAACGCCTCAACACTCAGCTGTTCTTCGACAGCCGTACCAAACAAATTACAAATAACGAGTTTGCCAATGCAATGCTGACAGGGATACCTCCACGCAAAGGTTGGGACGAATTTTATAAATTATAAATGAACATAACCACCCATTAAACCAGCTATAAACAATTTACTAAGAATAACATTAAAAATGAAAAAGAACTTCTTATTTACTTTACTTTTATTCTGTGCGGCTTCATTATCTGCGCAGACCTGGGAACCTCTTTTCAACGGCAAAAACCTGAAAGGATGGAAAAAACTAAATGGCAAAGCCGAGTATAAAATCGTAGATGGTGCCATTGTGGGTATTTCTAAAATGGGAACTCCAAATACTTTTCTGGCAACAACCAAGAACTATGGAGACTTCATACTTGAATTTGATTTCAAAATTGATGACGGATTAAATTCAGGAGTACAACTTCGTAGTGAAAGCAAGAAAGATTATCAGAATGGTCGTGTGCACGGTTATCAGTTTGAAATTGACCCGTCTAAGCGAGCTTGGTCAGGAGGTATCTATGATGAAGCACGCAGAAACTGGTTGTATCCACTGACTTTGAATCCGGCTGCAAAAACCGCTTTTAAAAACAATGCATGGAATAAAGCCAGGATTGAAGCTATCGGAAATTCTATCCGTACCTGGATTAATGGAGTACCTTGTGCCAATATCTGGGATGATATGACACCTAGCGGATTTATTGCATTGCAAGTACACGCAATAGGTAATGCTTCCGAAGAAGGTAAAACTGTCAGCTGGAAAGACATCCGTATTTGTACAACGGATGTAGAACGTTACCAGACACCTGAAACGGAAGAAGCGCCCGAACGAAATATGATTGCCAACACCATATCTCCACGTGAAGCCAAAGAGGGTTGGGCCCTACTTTGGGATGGTAAAACCAACAATGGTTGGAGAGGAGCAAAATTGAATGCTTTTCCGGAAAAAGGATGGAAGATGGAAGATGGAATTCTGAAAGTGATGAAGAGCGGAGGAGCAGAATCAGCTAATGGTGGAGATATCGTAACTACCCGCAAATATAAAAACTTCATTCTCACGGTAGATTTCAAGATTACCGAAGGCGCAAATAGCGGGGTTAAATACTTTGTCAACCCAGATTTGAACAAAGGAGAAGGCTCTGCTATTGGCTGTGAGTTTCAAATTCTTGATGATGACAAACATCCAGATGCTAAACTTGGAGTAAAAGGCAACAGAAAGTTGGGTTCATTATATGATCTTATTCCGGCTCCAGAGAAGAAGCCTTTCAACAAAAAAGATTTTAATACCGCCACCATTATTGTGCAAGATAACCACGTAGAACACTGGCTGAATGGGGTAAAACTGATCGAATATACTCGCAATACTGACATGTGGAATGCTTTGGTTGCCTACAGTAAATATAAAAACTGGCCTAATTTTGGTAATTCCGCAGAAGGCAATATTCTTCTTCAAGATCATGGAGACGAAGTCTGGTTTAAAAATGTAAAAATCAAAGAGCTGAAATAACTTGCACTGAAAAGCCGATTTCTAACATAAAATCAAGAGTAGAAGGGCATGCACAAAGTGGCATGCCCTCTTAATATTTCAATAAAACAAAATGCAGCATACAATTCAACACTTATACAAGACACATGGTGATGACGGTTTGCTTTATGCTTGGTTTTTATCCATGCATACACGCGTAGATATAATACTCTGCTGCCAGAAATCAGAAAATGAATTAATGCTTGTAGTTAATAGTATATATGACACTCTCCGACAACTGGAAAGAATTGCAAATTATTATGACCCTTCCAGTGAATTATCGCAAGTCAATCAAAGAGCTTCCACAGCTCCTGTTATGATCAGTCAGTCTCTTTACAGGATGATTTCATTGTGCACAGAATATCATAAAAAAACCTTAGGATGTTTCGATGTTACTATCCACTCAGATAATTATAATCAAGATACCATACACTCCAT
>ERZ773156.1439-NODE-1439-length-12727-cov-3.00047_pt1 | contig 12727 bp, 7 predicted proteins | sample MGYA00511895_ERZ773156 | MGnify/ENA primary metagenome ERZ773156 (study PRJEB29015, sample SAMEA2737850) | human gut metagenome | biome: human gut; feature: human-associated habitat; material: faeces | place: China | collected 2012 ...
GTAAACTAATTCAGTTATAACAAACGAAGTTGTCAACTAAAACCAGTACACATCATCCCGTTAGGAAACGGGCGTTCCCTCACCGAGAAACGAGAGTTACCTTTAAAGGAAACGATCGTTCCCACACCGGGAAACGACAGTTTCCAAAGCAGGAAATTCATGGAAACTCTAAGCCATTCATATACAATCAATTAGTCATATCATACCTATGTCTATTGGAGACATGAAGAGAGACTAGAGTGTACTTACAAATTCATTACATCCTGTTCGAACCGATCTTTATCTCCGGCAGCTTTATTGCGCATTCTGCTCCGGTAATTATAGATAGTTGCCAAAGAATAACCCAGAAAATGAGCAATCTTGTTACTATCCACTACTCCTAAACGAATAAGGGCAAAGATCCGGAGTTCGGTTGTCAGCAGTTCGTCTGATTTTGGATAAACTCTTGCTTCTTCTACCAGCAGATTATTGAAAGAAGTAATAAAGTGTGGGAACAGTTTAAGGAATGACTTATCAAATTCGTTATAAAATTCATTCCGCTCGTCCCGGATAAACTGTTCGGACTTGATTGCTTTAAACAAGTCATCGATACGTGACGACATAGCAAGTTTGGCCAGAGAGCGGCGATAAGTTTCCAGTTTATCTAGATAATTGACGCATCTGTCCAAATAACGGGCAATATATACTTCCTTTATCTTTCCGGTCTGTTCCAATTCTTTGTTGACCGCAGACATTTGTTTGTTGGCCAAACTTAGATTCCTACGCATGACGGATATTTTCTTCATCCAACGATACAGATAGAAAATAGCAATGAGGAGAAACAGCGACAACAGACTGACACTAATCAACATGGCACGGGAAACGGCCCGTTCTCTCTCTTCTTTCAGTTTATAAGCCTTATCAATAATCGGGAAAAACTCCGTCACTTCCATAAATCGCAAACGGGCATTACATGCTACAGCATCTTCCATCGAACAACTCAGATATTTGTAAGCACGGTCAATATCCCCTAGTTCATACATCAGATGCGCGAGTTTCTGCAAGGAAGCATACTCCCTGACGGAAGATTCCAAGTCTGCAATAGCAGTCAGTATCAGATAATAAACTTCTTTCTCAACGTCTTTCTTCATGCTATATGCTTCGGAAAGGGTATAATAGATATATACTTTCTGACGTTCGTCTTCCATATCTTTCAGTGCATCGTTCAGCATGCCGATAGCCGTATCGGCCTTTCCGGTCACGATACATCGTTCCGCCATAACAATCGTTTTATTTTCTTCCGGAGGCATGGCGGCGATAATGGAATCTCTGTACAAATCGGTCTTTTTCAGGTATTTTTCTTTTTCGGTTTTGTTTGTCGTATAATCAGCGAGCCAGCCGTAGCAGGCGCGATAGGTCTGGTAATAAGAAAGCAAAGTCCATTCATTCAGTTTTTTAGGATCAATCTTCTCCAATTGTTCCATAGCTTCGATGTACATGCCCATTACACCCATTACCGTAGCACGGTTAATGACAATCTCATATTCCAGGTCCGGACGATTTAATTGGGGCAATATCTCCATCTGACGGTTAATATAATGAAGCGCCGAATCTGCCTGATAATGAAGGTAAGCCCCAAAGAGGGAGGCATACAACTCATAATTCCGGGCAGGATCGGTGGAATGGGCAAGTTGTACTTTTAAATCAGTAATGTCTTTTTCTCTCCGTATCTGATAAGTTTCCTTCTTACTTATAATGTCATCCAGTTTTTTAAGGGCCGCCTTATTTATATCCGTATGCTTTGCGGACAAGGAAAGAGGATAAACAAAAAGAAGAAACAAAAGATAATAGGTTAGATTTCTCATAAGGTGCTTTTTTAAGATGTGACAAATATAATGATTATAGTAATAAAAACGAAAAATATCGCCATAACAATTTTCATTTTCACTTGTATTTTTCGACAGAGGCAATAACGATAAAAAGCTTATTATCAACAGCCTATTCAAAACAAGCATTTATATTTTCTTTCTAACTGCCATACGGCATACCCGATTCACCTACATTTGCATCATCGGTTCCCCCGAACAAATTTTAAAAATCTAGTTACCATGAAAAGGAATTTATTATTCATTATCTTACTATTATTATTACCCGGTCTTCACCAGGTATTCGCAACAAGCACTATAAAGAAAGTAGCCCCGACCTTTTGGTGGGCAGGAATGAAGAATCCCGAATTGCAGATACTATTATATGGTGACCGCATATCATCCGCAGACGTCAGTCTTTCTGCCGATAATATCACGCTGCAAGAAGTGGTGAAGCAGGAGAATCCTAATTATCTGGTTCTGTATTTAGACCTTTCGAAGGCTGCTCCACAGAACTTTGACATCATCCTGAAACAAGGCAAAAAGCAGACAAAAATCCCTTACGAGCTTAAACAGCGCCGGCCGAATGCTTCGGCAGTAGAAGGTTTTGATTCGAGCGACGTGCTTTATCTTATTATGCCGGACCGTTTTGCCAATGGCAACCCCTCCAACGACATCATTCCCGGAATGCTGGAAGGAAATGTAGACCGTAATGAGCCTTTCGCACGTCATGGCGGTGATTTGAAAGGAATAGAGAATCATCTGGATTACATAGCAGACCTCGGAGTCACCAGTATATGGCTCAACCCGATTCAGGAAAATGACATGAAAGAAGGATCGTATCACGGTTATGCCATTACCGATTATTATCAGGTAGACCGCCGCTTCGGCAGTAACGAAGAGTTCCGCAAACTTACTCAGGAAGCTAATGCCAAAGGGCTGAAAGTCGTAATGGACATGATCTTCAACCATTGCGGTTCGGACAACTATCTGTTTAAAGATATGCCCTCCAAAGACTGGTTTAACTTTGAAGGCAACTACGTGCAGACCAGCTTCAAGACTGCCACTCAAATGGACCCGTATGCTTCCGATTACGAAAAGAAAATCGCTATCGACGGTTGGTTCACACTGACCATGCCGGACTTCAACCAAAGAAACCGTCATGTAGCTACTTATCTGATACAGAGCAGTATCTGGTGGATTGAATACGCCGGTATCAACGGCATCCGTCAGGATACACACCCTTATGCCGACTTCGATATGATGGCACGCTGGTGCAAAGCGGTCAATGAAGAATATCCCAAGTTCAACATTGTAGGTGAAACATGGCTGGGCAACAATGTACTCATCTCCTACTGGCAGAAAGACAGCAGACTCGCTTATCCGAAGAACAGCAATCTCCCGACTGTCATGGACTTCCCGCTAATGGAAGAGATGAACAAGGCTTTCGACGAAGAGACTACCGAATGGAACGGAGGACTTTTCAGACTCTACGAATATCTATCACAGGACATCGTCTACAGCCATCCAATGAGCCTGCTGACCTTCCTCGACAATCACGATACTTCCCGCTTCTACCGTTCGGAAGCAGATACAAAGAATCTGGACCGATACAAGCAAGCCCTGACGTTCTTACTGACAACCCGCGGAATACCGCAGATATATTATGGAACTGAAATCCTGATGGCAGCCGACAAGGCGAATGGAGACGGCCTGCTCCGCTGCGACTTCCCCGGAGGCTGGCCGAACGATACAAAAAACTGCTTTGACGCAGCCAACCGCACTCCACAGCAAAATGAAGCATTCTCCTTTATGCAAAAACTGCTCCAATGGAGAAAAGGAAACGAAGTCATTGCCAAAGGTCAGCTCAAACATTTCGCACCGAATAAAGGTGTCTACGTTTACGAACGCAAATACGGTGATAAATCAGTCGTTGTTTTCCTGAATGGAAACGACCGGGAACAGACCATTGACCTGGTTCCTTACCAAGAAATACTTCCTGCCTCATCTGCTTTCGATTTATTGACAGAGAAAAAGGTTGAATTAAGAAATGAATTAACACTTCCAAGTCGTGAAATATACCTTTTATCCTTTTAATAAGTTCACTTCAACTTATATTTATCAGAATACAGAAAAGAAATAAACTACTGTAAAACAAAACATTAACATTAATACAAACTTGTATTTTTATTCTAGACAACCCAAAGTCTCAAGATGGTTGCTATATTTGCAATATCCGGAACAGAGCGGAGTAAAAATATTAGTTAGCTTATAATTTAATACCATAAATAGAATGAAAAAGAGAAAGATTTTATCGCTCATCGCATTCCTTTGCATCTCATTCATTGCGAATGCCCAACAGAAATTAACCTCACCGGACAACAATCTGGTAATGACCTTCCAAGTAGACTCAAAAGGTGCCCCAACGTATGAACTGACGTATAAGAACAAAGTGGTAATCAAACCCAGCACTCTCGGACTGGAACTGAAGAAAGAAGATAATACCAGAACCGACTTCGACTGGGTGGACCGCAGAGACCTGACAAAACTTGACTCAAAGACCAACCTGTACGACGGCTTCGAAGTAAAGGATACCCAAACGGCTACTTTTGATGAAACCTGGCAACCGGTTTGGGGAGAAGAAAAAGAAATCCGCAATCATTATAACGAACTGGCAGTCACCCTGTATCAACCCATGAATGACCGTTCTATCGTTATCCGTTTCCGTCTGTTCAATGACGGTCTGGGATTCCGTTATGAATTTCCTCAGCAGAAGTCACTCAATTACTTCGTGATCAAGGAAGAGCATTCTCAGTTTGGCATGAACGGCGATCATATCGCTTTCTGGATACCGGGTGACTATGATACGCAGGAATATGACTACACCATTTCCCGCTTATCAGAAATCAGAGGGCTGATGAAAGAAGCGATCACTCCGAACTCTTCTCAGACTCCTTTCTCACAGACAGGCGTACAAACTGCACTGATGATGAAAACGGATGATGGCTTATACATCAATCTTCATGAAGCCGCTTTGGTTGATTACTCATGTATGCACCTCAATCTGGACGACAAGAATATGGTATTCGAATCCTGGTTGACACCGGATGCCAAAGGAGACAAAGGGTATATGCAGACTCCCTGCAACACACCTTGGCGTACGATTATCGTGAGCGATGACGCCCGCAATATCCTCGCTTCACGTATCACTCTCAACCTGAACGAACCATGCAAGATAGCGGATGCCGCTTCTTGGGTAAAACCCGTGAAATATATCGGCGTATGGTGGGACATGATCACCGGAAAAGGCTCATGGGCTTACACCGACGAACTGACCAGCGTAAAACTCGGTGAAACGGATTACTCCAAAACAAAACCGAACGGCAAACATTCTGCCAACACAGCCAACGTGAAACGTTACATTGACTTTGCAGCCGCTCACGGATTCGATGCAGTACTGGTTGAAGGCTGGAACGAAGGCTGGGAAGACTGGTTCGGCAACAGCAAAGACTATGTGTTTGATTTCGTGACTCCTTATCCCGACTTCGATGTGAAGGAAATCCACCGCTATGCAGCCAGGAAAGGAATCAAAATGATGATGCATCACGAAACTTCCGCTTCTGTACGCAACTACGAACGCCACATGGACAAAGCCTACCAGTTTATGGCAGACAATGGATACAACTCCGTAAAGAGCGGTTATGTAGGCAACATCATCCCCCGCGGCGAACATCACTACGGACAATGGATGAACAATCACTACCTGTATGCAGTGAAGAAAGCCGCCGATTACAAAATCATGGTGAATGCACACGAAGCAACCCGCCCTACCGGTATCTGCCGTACATATCCGAATCTGATCGGTAATGAATCCGCCCGCGGTACAGAATATGAATCATTCGGAGGCAACAAAGTATATCATACAACGATTCTGCCTTTCACACGCCTGGTTGGCGGTCCGATGGATTACACTCCCGGCATCTTCGAAACGCATTGCAACAAGATGAATCCGGCAAATAATTCTCAGGTACGTTCTACCATTGCACGCCAGTTGGCACTATACGTTACCATGTACAGTCCTTTGCAGATGGCTGCCGACATTCCGGAAAACTACGAACGTTTTATGGACGCTTTCCAGTTCATCAAAGACGTAGCTCTCGACTGGGACGAAACGAACTATCTGGAAGCAGAACCGGGAGAATACATCACAATTGCCCGTAAGGCAAAAGATACGGACGACTGGTACGTAGGCTGCACAGCCGGTGAAAACGGTCATACCTCCAAACTCGTATTCGACTTCCTGACTCCGGGCAAACAATACATCGCTACCGTCTACGCGGATGCCAAAGATGCCGACTGGAAAGAGAACCCGCAGGCTTATACCATCAAGAAAGGTATTCTGACGAATAAGAGCAAGCTGAACCTGCACGCAGCTAACGGAGGCGGATATGCTATCAGCATCAAAGAGGTAAAAGACAAATCAGAAGCTAAAGGTTTGAAAAGATTATAATAAGGAAAAGAAATAACAAAGATAGAGAATATACATTTTGGTAAAAAAGAGAGTGTTTTCGAGCACTAAGAACAATGACGAAGAGAAGGTTTTCAATAGGTATTTTTAAGAGAGAATGATAAGAGAAATTACAATTAACTTTAAAGACAAAAACATGAAAAAAGGAAACTTTATGTTCAAGGTCCTGCTTATGCTTATAGCTGGAATATTCTTGTCCATTGACGCATTTGCTCAGCAAATTACTGTCAAAGGAATAGTGAAAGACACAACGGGTGAACCGGTTATCGGTGCCAATGTTGTGGTGAAAGGCACTACCACCGGAACGATTACCGATTTCGACGGCAACTTCCAGTTGTCTGCCAAGCAAGGTGACATAATTGTTGTTTCATTCATCGGATACCAGCCACAGGAACTTCCCGTCGCCGCACAAATGAATGTAATACTGAAAGACGATACGGAAATACTGGACGAAGTAGTAGTCATCGGTTACGGTCAGGTGAAAAAGAACGATATGACCGGTTCGGTAATGGCTATCAAGCCCGATGAACTAAGTAAAGGTATTACGACGAATGCTCAGGATATGTTATCCGGTAAAATAGCCGGTGTCAGCGTGATCTCCAATGACGGTACACCGGGTGGTGGCGCTCAAATCCGTATTCGTGGCGGTTCTTCATTGAATGCAAGCAATGACCCGCTGATCGTTATTGACGGTCTGGCTATTGACAATGAAGGTATCAAAGGGATGGCAAACGGTTTGTCAATGGTCAACCCTGCGGATATCGAAACCCTTACTGTACTGAAAGATGCCTCTGCAACTGCCATTTACGGTTCGCGTGCATCCAACGGTGTTATTATTATCACCACCAAGAAAGGAAAGAACGGACAAGCTCCCAGCGTAAGCTATAACGGTTCTGTATCCTTCTCCAAAACTCAAAAGCGCTATGATGTATTGAGCGGAGATGAATATCGCGCTTACGCCAATCAGTTATGGGGTGACAAATTACCGGCAGATTTAGGAACCGCCAATACAGACTGGCAGGATCAGATATTCCGTACTGCTGTCAGCACCGACCATCATGTTTCTATCAACGGAGGATTCAAGAACCTGCCTTACCGTGTATCTTTAGGTTATACAGACGACAATGGTATTGTGAAAACATCCAACTTCCGACGCTTCACTGCTTCCGTGAACCTGGCTCCTTCCTTCTTTGAAGATCATCTGAAGTTCAACATTAATGCCAAATTCATGAACGGTAAAAACCGCTATGCCGACACAGGTGCCGCTATTGGCGGGGCATTGGCTATCGACCCTACCCGTCCGGTTTATTCTAACGAAGACCCTTACCAGTTTACAGGCGGCTACTGGCAGAATATAAATTCTACCACAGGTTTCAGCAATCCGGACTGGAAATACACGTCCAATCCGAACTCTCCCCAAAATCCGCTGGCTGCACTGGAACTCAAAAATGACAAGGCGAACAGCAACGACTTTGTTGGAAATGTAGACGTTGACTATAAATTCCATTTCCTGCCTGACCTCCGTCTGCACGCAAGCATAGGTGGCGAATATGCGGAAGGTACACAGACTACGATTGTTTCTCCATACTCATTCGGCAATAATTACTATGGTTGGAATGGCGACGTTACCCAATATAAATACAACCTTTCGTACAACATATACGTACAGTATATCAAGTCTTTGGGTGCAAACGACTTTGACATCATGGTCGGTGGTGAAGAACAACACTTCCATCGCAACGGATTTGAAGAAGGCCAGGGCTGGGATTCCTATACGCAAGAACCCCATGACGCCAAATTGCGCGAACAGACAGCTTATGCAACCAGAAATACACTGGTCTCTTACTTCGGCCGTCTGAATTACTCCCTGCTGAACCGTTACTTGTTTACCTTTACCATGCGTTGGGATGGCTCGTCACGTTTCTCCAAAGACAACCGCTGGGGTACATTCCCGTCATTGGCACTGGGATGGAAGATTAAAGAAGAAAACTTCCTGAAAGATGTAAATGTCCTGTCTGATCTGAAATTGCGTTTAGGCTGGGGTATTACCGGTCAGCAAAACATAGGTGATGATTTTGCTTATCTTCCTCTGTATGTAGTCAATAACGAGTATGCCCAGTATCCTTTTGGCGATACCTATTACTCTACTTCCCGCCCGAAGGCTTTCAATGAAAATCTGAAATGGGAAAAAACGACCACATGGAATGCCGGACTGGACTTCGGATTCCTGAATGGAAGAATCACAGGCGGTATCGACGGATACTTCCGTAAAACGGATGACCTGCTGAACAGCGTTAAGATCCCCGTAGGAACTAACTTCAATGCCCAGATGACACAGAATATCGGTTCACTGGAAAACTACGGTATGGAATTTTCCATCAACGCCAAACCAATTGTGACTAAGGACTTCACCTGGGACCTCAGCTATAACATTACATGGAACCACAATGAAATCACCAAGTTGACAGGTGGCGACGACAGCGATTATTACGTAGAAGCAGGCGATAAGATTTCCAGAGGTAACAATACCAAGGTACAGGCGCATAAAGTAGGTTACGCAGCCAACTCTTTCTACGTTTACCAGCAGGTATACGACGAAAATGGCAAACCTATTGAAAATATGTTTGTTGACCGTAACGGAAACGGAACAATAGACAGCGGAGACAAATATATCTACAAAAAACCGGCAGGCGATGTTTTGATGGGACTGACCTCCAAAATGCAGTATAAGAACTTTGACTTCAGCTTCTCCTTACGTGCCAGTCTGAATAACTACGTGTACTATGACTTCCTGAGCAACAAAGCCAACGTCAGCACTTCGGGACTGTTCTCCAATAATGCATATAGCAACACCAGTGCCGAAGCCGTCGCACTCGGTTTCAGCGGACAAGGTGATTACTACATGAGCGACTATTTTATACATAACGCATCATTCTTACGTTGTGATAACATCACGTTAGGTTATTCTTTCCAGAATCTGTGGAAGACTCAAACCTACAAAGGTGTTGGCGGGCGTGTATATGCTACAGTACAGAATCCGTTCATTATCAGTAAATACAAAGGCCTTGATCCGGAAGTAAAAAGCGGTATCGACGCCAATCCATATCCCAGAGCTATGACTTTCTTATTAGGTTTAAGTCTGCAATTCTAACATTCATTAAATCAATTTATCATGAAAACAAAATATATCAAACAGCTATTTTCAGCCGCACTGATCGCAGTTCTCTCTTCGGGAGTAACTTCATGTATCAACGATCTGGATATTAGTCCCATCGACCCTCAGACAGGAGGTAGTTTCGACCAGCAGGGAGTATTTGTGAAAGGATATGCCATGTTGGGTGTAACCGGACAAAAGGGTATCGACGGCTCTCCTGACCTCGACGGACAGGACGAAGGCGAATCCGGTTTCTATCGTACCACTTTCAACTGCAACGAACTGCCTACCGACGAATGTCTTTGGGCATGGCAGGAGAATCAGGACATCCCCCAGCTTACAAGCATTAGCTGGAGTCCTTCCAGCCAGCGCACAGAGTGGGTTTACGTCCGTTTGGGATATGACATCACACAATATAACTTCTTCCTCGACCAGACCGAAGGCATGACAGATGCAGAAACACTGCGCCAACGTGCGGAAATACGTTTCCTGCGTGCCCTCCATTATTGGTACTTCCTCGACTTGTTCGGTAAAGCTCCGTTTAAGGAACACTTTAGCAATGACTTGCCTGTCGAGAAGAAGGGGACGGAACTCTATACCTACATTCAGAATGAACTGAACGAAATTGAAGCTGATATGTATGAGCCTCGCCAGGCTCCCTTCGGACGTGCAGACAAAGCCGCCAACTGGTTGCTCCGCGCACGTTTGTACCTGAACGCAGGCGTATACACCGGACAAACCGATTATGCAAAAGCGGAAGAATATGCCAGCAAAGTGATTGGCTCAGCATATAAGCTATGTACAAATTACAGCGAACTGTTTATGGCCGATAACGACGAGAATGAAAATGCCATGCAGGAAATCATTCTGCCTATCCGTCAGGATGGAGTGAAGACACGTAACTATGGCGGTTCAACTTATCTGGTTTGTGGTACTCGTGTAGCCGGTATGCCCCGTATGGGAACAACGAACGGTTGGTCCTGTATCTTTGCCCGTGCAGCAATGGTACAAAAGTTCTTCTCCAATCTCGAAGATGTGCCGATGCTGCCCGCCGATGTTGAAATTCCGACCAAAGGCTTAGATACAGATGAGCAGATCGATGCTTTCGATGCAGAACACATCAGAACAGAAGACATGATCAAAGCTGCCGGTGACGACCGTGCCTTGCTATACTCTGGTGTAGGAGGCGGCAGACGCAAAATTCAGACAGATGCGATCAGCGGATTCACCGATGGCTTGTCGATTGTAAAATGGCAGAATTACCGCTCTGACGGAAAACCCGTCAGCCATGCTACTTATCCTGACACAGATATTCCTTTGTTCCGTTTGGCAGAAGCATACCTGACACGTGCGGAAGCCATTTTCCGTCAGGGAGGAGACGCCACAGGAGACATCAATGAACTTCGCAAACGCGCCAACTGTACAAGAAAGGTACAGACCGTAACCGAACAGGAACTTATCGACGAATGGGCACGTGAATTCTATCTGGAAGGTCGCCGTCGTTCAGACTTGGTTCGTTTCGGTATGTTCACAACCAATAAATATCTTTGGGACTGGAAAGGTGGAGCAATGAACGGAACATCTGTCGCTTCATACTACAACAAATATCCTATCCCTGTATCGGATATAAACAATAACAGGAATATGTCACAAAATGAAGGCTATAAATAACCAAGAGTTCATCCTTATATAAAAGAATGCCATTATGAAAAAAATATCCAACATATTACTCGCTGTCACCTTCGCACTGCCTCTATTTACGGCCTGCGAAACAGACAATGACAGCAATCCGATCCTGAACGAACCCGATACATTCACGCTCAATACGCCCGCGTATGCAGCCAACAATGTATATGACCTGAAGAATGCCCAAACTGTAGAACTCACTTGTTCGCAACCGGACTACGGTTTTCCGGCAGCTACCACCTACACGGTACAAGCCTCATTTGAACAGGATTTCATAGAAGCGACAGATGAGAGCAAAGCCAACTATACAGTGTTGGAAAGCACCTCCCCGACAGCAAAGATCAATGTGGATGCTTCCGAACTCAACAATGCGCTTCTCGACTTGTGGACGGCCGTGAACGGAGAGCAGGCAGAACTCCCTACCGAACCGGTAGCTGTATATATCCGCCTGAAGGCCAACATCACAAGCAGTGGAAAAGGAGTATGTTTTTCCAATGTGATTGAGTTACCCAACGTTCTGATTTCCAAGAGCACCAGCTCATTGACACCTCCCAAGACAATGTTCATTGTAGGTTCTATGCTGGATACCGACTGGAAAGTATGGAAACCGATGGCAGGTGTCTACGGTATGGACGGTCAGTTCTATTCAATGATTTACTTCGATGCCAACTCCGAGTTCAAGTTCGGAACAAAGGAAAACGAGTATATCGGTATTAACGACAACCGCGTGACGGTTACCGACAAAGCCGGAGCAGGAGTCAGCGGCAGTGACAACTTCGTCGTAGAAAACGCCGGATGGTATCTCTTCTACGTCAAAGCGGCTGTCAAAGGGGATGATTATCAGTTTACCATTACTTTCTACCCAGCTGAAGTGTATTTGTTCGGTAACACAACCGGCGGTTCATGGGCATTCAACGACGAATGGAAGTTTACGGTTCCCGCCACCAAAGACGGTAACTTCGTATCTCCTGCCATGACTGCAAGCGGAGAAGTCCGTATGTGCTTCAAGACAGACCTCGACTGGTGGAGAACTGAGTTTACACTCCATGACGGTGAAATCTTCTATCGTGATTTCAACCTTATTGACAGTTGGACAGAAAAGGGAGACGGTTATTCCATACAGGGTTCAGCCGGCAATGTGATCCATCTGAACTTCACGGCAGGTACAGGAGAAAAGAAGTAATTAACTTTAAAAAGAACGATTCATCATGAAAAAACATTTAATATACACAGGGATGTTTCTGGCAGCAATCGGATTTTCTGCCTGTAATGAAGATTTCAAGGACTGGGCTGATCCCCAGTCCAATCCCCAGGAAGAGTCGGCGGGACAGTTGACTGCAACTTTCACAGCAGGCAAGGACGCCAGCATCGTCATGGACGCGGCCACAGCCGATTCCGTAGAAATCGCAAAGTTAAGCTCGACCACAGCCGAAGAAGGCAGTAAGATCGCTGTCAACTCTTTGACACTGAATGAGAATCACACCATTGCCATTTCATGCTGACCATGCGAGCCAT
>ERZ773156.1444-NODE-1444-length-12685-cov-2.36801_pt1 | contig 12685 bp, 10 predicted proteins | sample MGYA00511895_ERZ773156 | MGnify/ENA primary metagenome ERZ773156 (study PRJEB29015, sample SAMEA2737850) | human gut metagenome | biome: human gut; feature: human-associated habitat; material: faeces | place: China | collected 2012 ...
ATAAGCAAAATAAAAAATACCACCCAAAGGGTGGTATTTTTTTATTAACAGCACTTTAAAACATATTCAAAAACAGGGTAATAATAAAGGCATTGATAAAATCAATGAACAGACTGCCGACCAAAGGTACGATAAAATAAGCTTTAGGCGCCGGCCCGTAACGTGCAACGATAGCATTCATATTAGCCATGGCATTAGGCGTGGCACCCATACCGAAGCCACAGCCTGCAGCGGTAATAACAGCGGCCTCATAATCGCGCCCCATTAAATTGAAAATAACAAAGCGGGCAAACAAAGCCATCATCGCCGTCTGCGCCAGCAGCATTACCACCAGAGGCAATGCCAGTTCGCTGAGCTGCCACAATTTCAGTCCCATCAATGCCATTGAAAGGAAGATCGACAGCGACACGCTGCCCATAACGTCGATTTCTTTGGAAAAAACTTCGCACCTTCCGGTCAGGTCGGACAGGTTGCGAATAACGGCAGCCGCCAGCATCGCCCCGATGTACGACGGGAAGGTAACACCAAAAGATGTTATCAGGCCTGTGATCCATGACCCGATACCCATTGCCACCAAAAGCTGACCGATACCGAAAAGGAAATATTCTTTATCGACAGCATAAGCTTCCTTCCCGACAACAGGAGTTTTATGCACCGGCTCCTGCACACATTCAAAACAGAAAAGATTGTCTTTATCGATCAGATAACGGGCGATCGGCCCGCCGATAACGCTGCCCATAACCAGACCGAAGGTTGCCGCAGCAATAGCCACAGTCGCCGCCCCCTGCGCGCCCATCTGTTCGAGCAGAGGACCGAAGGAACCAGCCGTACCATGCCCGCCGACCATCGGGATCGAACCCGTTGCCATACCGATCAGCGGCCCCAAATTAAAAACAGAGGCCAGTCCGATACCAACAAGGTTCTGCAGAACGATAAGCACGGCGCAGACAGCTACCAGCTTCAAAACGCTGAGTCCGCCTTCTTTCAGCATACGCAAGCTGGCCGTATAACCAATGCTGGTAAAAAACATCGTCATAAAAAATCCCTGCAGCGATGTATCCAGCGTCAAATGCCAAAAGCCTCCGGTCGTCATGACAAGATTCAGCAGAGAAAACAGAACGCCGCCGATAACCGGAGCCGGGATACAGTACTGGTCAAAAATATTGAACCTGCGTTTTAAACGCAGGCCAACATAGTATACAACTACTGCTACAGCAGTCATTTGGTACATATCCAAATCAATATTCATCAGGTATCACGATCCTTAAAAAGATTGTTCCACCCATTCGTCCATCATAAAAGGTCAATGTAATCGCAAGCCGCCAGGGCAGCTTCCGTACCATCAGCGGCAGCCGTCGTCAGCTGGCGCACCTTTTTAACGCGGCCGTCGCCGGCAGCATAAATGCCGGGACAGGAAGTCGCACAATTTTCATCAGTTTTAATGTAACCATAAGCGTCCAGCTCAACCAAAGACGCGAAAGCTTTATTATCCGGAACATGGCCGATAGCGATAAAAACGGCATCGACATCCAGCGTCTGTTCCTCGCCGCTGACCTTATTGCGGATGCCCAGCGACTCCAGCCGTTCAGAGCCATTGATGGCTGTTATTTCACTGTCAAGAATGAAAACAACGTTATCATGCTCCTGCAGCTTTTCCAGCAACCGTTTTTCGCCGCTGAAAGTATCGCTGCGATGGATGAGATAAACCTTTTTACTGGTAAAGCTCAATACCAGCGCATCATCGAGCGCTGTATTACCGCCGCCTACGACGGCCACGTTTTTATCTTTAAAAAAGGCTCCGTCACAGGTAGCGCAGTAGGAAACGCCGGAACCAATAAAACGGTCTTCATTTTCCAGGCCCAGCGGACGCACCCGCGCTCCGGTCGCAAGAATCACTGCTTTTGCAAGCAGTTCGCCGCCATATTCAGTCTGTACGCCTTTATGGCTGCCGTAATCCTGCAGTCCGGTCACTTTATCGTAAACGATTTCCGCACCCATTTTGATAGCCTGATTATAAAGTGCTTCGGCAAATTCAAAGCCGGCAATGGATTCAAAGCCGGGGAAATTCTCTACATGCGAAGCATTGATGATCTGCCCGCCCTGCAAATACTGCTCGACCAGTTTAACAGATTTACCAGCACGAGCGGCATAGACTGCCGCCGTCAAACCCGCAGTACCTGCGCCGACGATCAAAACATCAGTCATAATTTTTTTTTCAGTCATAGTTTCACCGCTTCCCAGCCGCAATTTATTTCAGCATTGCCAAAATAGCCGGCTTCGGCTGTACGCCGACAGAACGTTTCACTTCCTTGCCGCCTTCAAACACGACCAGGGTAGGAATCGTTTCAACTTTATACTTTGCTGCCAGATCCTGATTGGCATCAACATCGATCTTGCAGACTTTCACATCAGTCAGTTCGCTGCCCAGCTGATCAATAACCGGTCCCAGCATACGGCAGGGGCCGCACCAGGATGCCCAAAAATCTACCAGGACTTTCCCTTCAGCCTGCATAACTTCTTTTTCGAAAGTTTCATTAGTAATATGTACAACTGCCATAATAATCGCTCCTTTTATCAATATATTTTATTTATATCTTAATTTTAACCATTAATGATTATAATTGCAACAAATAATAATTACATTATCATTGTTAAAACATCAATAAATTTTTTCTGATGCGCCGGAAAACTAAAAGCACTTTACCTTTATATACCCGGCAAAGTGCTTTTATGGTCATTTGTGATATATTTTATACTGTTTCTTGCCGTTTCTTTTGGCTTCGTACAAGGCCGAGTCACTCTGACGTATCAGCAGGTCGACATCCGTAAGCGCATTGCTGACGGCAATACCGATGCTGGCTGACAGCACGGCAAACTTAGCATTGTCGGCAATCGTCTGCTGCAGACTGCTCAAAAATCTTTCTGCCAAAATTGCCAGCTCCGCATCTGTCTTCGAGCCTAAAACTACCGCTAAAAACTCGTCGCCGCCGACACGGGCAATAAATTCAGCTCCGAAGGTCTGCTTCAGCAGCTTGGCTACCATTACCAAAACCGTATCGCCGGCCTGATGTCCATATTCATCGTTGATCTTTTTAAAATTATCAAGGTCGATATAAAAAAGGTTGACATGCTTAGACATGATTTTATTACGCGTCATATATTCATAAAAATAACGGCGGTTATAAAGATCTGTCAGCTGGTCGGTGTTGGCACTGTAAATAATTTTCTTTTCCAGCAGCCGTTCAACAGTTACGTCGCGGCACACAGCATACCTACAGCCGTACCGAAAACATCAAAAATAGGCTTTTCGTAAATTTCCAGATTTTTTTCACGCCGCCCGACAAGCACTTTTGCATCGGCATAGCCTTTTGCGTTGATCTCACTCATATCAGCTAAATTCTGCTGCTTCCACTGCTGATACTCCTGCCCGATCATAGCTTCTTTTCCTTCTGTAAAATACTGCGAGCAGATATCATTGGCATTGATGATCTTGCCGGCCTCGTTAGTCAGCAAAACCGCAAAAGGAAGATTACGCAGGATAACTTCCAGCTCCGCCCCCATATTTTCCAGATCAGTGACGTCGTGCGCGATGCCAACAGTGCCGATCAACTGCTCATTATCATCAAAAATCGGCGACTTGTAAGTCTTAAACTGCCGCATTCCATGCTTAGTTTTGACCTTTTCGTCGAAAATACAGGTTTTCTTTTCCTGCAGGACGATCTCTTCCGATTCCAGACAAATATACTCACCCTGCTCGTATTCTTCCTTTTTCATATCCCAGATATAATAATGGCCGCGGCCCTCAACATCTACCTTAGTCTTACCAACGGCACGGCAAAAACTGTCATTGACCTTTAAATGCGCGCCGCGGCTATCTTTAAACCAGATCAGGCTGGGAATACTGTTGATTCCGGTATCAAGATAACGCTGCGCCAAATGGCAGTCTTTTATGATCTTGATATGTTCAAAAAGTCTGTGCAGCCTAAAAGCCACAAAAGCTTCAGTACATGGCCTGATCCAAAGATCTGTCAGCGACTGATAAACAGCTGCATCCAGCTGCTCTGCAGTTTGCGGCTCAGCACAAAAAACTATTGCGGCATCCGGCTTAGAGTTTTTGACAAGCTCTGCCAAAACTGCTCCTGACAATTCACAGACAATAACATCAGCAGTTTTAACAGCTGCGTCTGCCGACTGCCTTAAAAGCAGCTCGTGCTCAAAACCAGCCAGCGGTTCAAGAGCACTGACAGCATCATATATACGATTATCCTGGCTTAAAATCAATACCTGTAATTTATAATGGTACACGTTTTCACACCCAACTTTTTAATTCCCCATAAATTATTACACAAGCATATTATTGAAATTCTTCTAACTATTTTATTTATATTACATCAAATTATATGCTATTAATTCTTTTTTGTCTACAGTTTCAGCAACATCAGCCTTCCTATGTTATACTATTTTCAAGAAACCGAAAACCGAGGTCTATCATGACAAATATCGCCACTCTTTTAGAAACTGCAATAGCACAAGCCCTGCCTGATAACTGGCAGCAGGAGCCGGAAACACATTTGCCCGCTCTGTCGCTGATCATCAGCAATATCCTGCTGCCCAACTGCTGCCAAATGTCGAATTTAAACAGCCTGGCAGCTTTGATAGAAGAATCTGCTGTTTTAAAACAGCTGCCTGCTGCTTACAAAAATAAGCTGGCGCATACAGTTTATGATACTTTGGCACGCTTCAACGGCCTGGGCTGAAAATAAAACCACCCTGTTTATTACGGGTGGTTTTATTTTTTATGTTTATTCTGCTGTTTCAGAAAACAGACTCCAACTGCAGATCCAGTTTCGGTGCTTTTACCCTTACAGTGATATTATCATTCACCAACTGGCTGATCTGAATATCGCAGGCAGCACTCAGCAGTCTGTAGGCATCAGCAAAATCCAATTCTTTTTTCAGCATTAAAAATTCTACCATGTCATGCACTGCTGTTTGGATAGCTTCCTGAATATCAGCTCTGCTGGCCAGCGTATAAACAGCATCAGGAGTTTCAAGCATCGGACGCGCCAGCTTCCGGTCTTTGATAACTTCCACCTGCAGGCATACTCTGCCGGCTGTCTCTATTCCCGTCCCGCTCAGCTCGCCGTCACCCATACAGGCATGCAGATCGCCCAACGCCAAATTAGCACCGCTGACAAATACCGGCAAATACACTTTGGAGCCGACCTTAATGAGCTTGGTATCCATATTAGAACCGTGATCACCTGGAACAGCGCAATGTACGCTGCCTTCCGCCGGAGCAACGCCAAGCACGCCGATCATCGGCGTTAACGGCAGTCTTATTTTTTCATTGAATTCAGCAAAGCCATTTTTGATAGGAATTATTTTAGTGTGCGCTTCTGTGATTTTTTCACCCAGCACTCCCAAACCGGGAGATGTAACCATCACCCCCTGCTCAGCCAGCTGAATAGCCAGTACCTCAACGCAGAGAACGTCACCCGGTTCAGCCCCGCTCACAGCGATAGGACCCACAGAACAGTCCATAATGCTTATATCGATATCAGGTCTTAAAACCGTTTCTGTTTTTATCTGCCCGCTATAACAATCATCGGTTTCGACCCAAAACGTTTCTCCGGGTTCCACAAAATATACCGGCTGATTAGCTTTACTGAAGTTAAAAACGACTTTATCTTTTGCAAAAATTTTCATTTTCGTCATCTCCTTACCAGGCTGCAGGCAGCAGGCCAAACAACCCTAAAACAGCATACAAAGCAGCACCGCAGAATAAAACGATCATTGACCACTGCACCCAGGCAGACGCTATCCAGCCGCATTGCCATGAAGGTTCCATATCACCTGTTTTCCTTGCCGAACGCAGCATCAAAACAGGAAGCACGGACATAATGACACCGCCGAACGTACCAGCCAGATAAATAGCGTCGACAAAGCTTACCAAGCCACTATACGCCAAAATAAACGGAGGAATAACCACACAGGCCAAAACAAACAGCCTGGTCTTAACATCGTCCTCCGATTTAAAATTAAACTTATCCACGATGTTGGTAAGAAAACTGCCGGCAACCGCCCAATAGGAAGTCATCATCGCAGCAAGAGCAAACAGATTGGCCGTAAAAAAAGCCCATTCACCCAAAGCCTTGCCCCAGGCAATAGTTGCTACCTGCGTTACATTTTCCGGCCCCGTCAAAGAAAGTACTGCCAGCGGCACCAAAGCCAGCAAAACCATCGTCAATGACATTCCCGTAACAATAGCCGGCGCCAGCTTCTGCTGATCATGTGCCAAACCTCTTGCCAGTTCAGGAACGGCATACTGAGCGATATAACAAAAGATCGCAACATTGAAAACCGGTATCGCATAAGTCCAGTTTGTAAAAATCGCATTGGACAAATCAGAGTTCTCAGCTAAAAAAGATGCTGCTATGATCACCGCCAGCAACGCCATCATTCCAAAGCTGATAACTTTCTCTGCTACGCCGGTCGCTTTCAGGCCAAACCAGACTACAATGACAGCCGGAACAGAAAAAAGCAAACTGCCGATCTGTGTAGAAAGACCGAACATCTCGCTTAAAATCCTGCCGCTGCCATTAGTATAAGCAATCAGGCAGCCAATGGTATTTGCCGCCACTGAGATAAAGACAAGCCAGGCTCCCAGCTCGCCCACATATTTTTTAGCAAGTCCCGGCAGCTGCATGACCTTTCTGGTCCTTAACGTAGTTTCAGCCACATACAGCATTGACGCCGTCGTAAAAAATCCTGCTATGATCAGCCACAGCATCAATACCGGCCAGCCGGCTTTTCTGGCCGAATAGGCCAGTCCTAAAATGCCGGACCCGATGTTAGCGCCGACAATGATCATGGCAGCTTCCCAAAAGGTAAGTTTGTGGACCTTGAGCGCACCCTCAACAATATTATTTTCTGATTTCACTATTTTCGCCCCCTCAAGCTTAACAAAGTTATGTTTTCATTGTATTACTAACTTCCAAATATTCAACTATTTCTTCATAAAAAGCCACTTTAAATTTTTTTCTATTCATTTTCTGATAAGTTTATTACACAGAAACAGCGTATTTAAACCAGAAAAACTTTTAAAACTTTATCCAGACATAGAAAAAGAGCCTTCGAGAAAAAGGCTCTGAAACTTTTAATAGTGGCGGAGTGGGTGGGATTCGAACCCACGCACGAGTCACCCCGTCTAACGATTTAGCAAACCGTCCTCTTCAGCCACTTGAGTACCACTCCGTTTGACTTACTTGGATAGTATACACTATCCTGATATTTTTTTCAAGAGTACCAATGCAAATATTTATTACGAGGCCCCTACAACGCTGTTGTAAAAATATGGCGGAGAGGGTGGGATTCGAACCCACGGAGGCTTGCACCTCGCTGGTTTTCAAGACCAGAGCCTTAAACCACTCGACCACCTCTCCGTGCTATTTTGATATTATACGGCAAATATGCCTTCTCGTCAAGTTCCAACAAATACCTCTTGAATGCCGTAGACTGCACAGCACACCCGAAAACAAAAACCGCCGTCAAAACCGACGGCGGTTTGTTTTTTATTACAGCAGGGTTTATGCTTTGCCAGCCAAACGTTTATAGTTATTCAAACGTTCTTTAGCATCCTGTTCAGTTTTGGTGAACAGTGCTTCAGCTGTTTCAGGATACTGTTTGAGCAGGGAAGAATAACGAACTTCGCCCAAAAGGAACTCTCTGAAATCAGCAGTAGGCTCTTTAGAATCCAATACGAAAGGATTCTCACCTTTTTCTTTCAAAGCAGGATTATAACGGTAGGTTGCCCAATAACCGCAGTCTACAGCAAGTTTAGCTTCCAGCTGGCTGCAGCCCATACCCGCTTTCAATCCGTGGTTGATACACGGAGCATAAGCAATGATAAGGGACGGTCCGTCATAAGCTTCCGCTTCTGCAATCGCCTTCAAAGTTTGATTCTTATCGGCACCCATAGAAATCTGGGCCACATAAACGTAACCATAGCTCATGGCCATCATGCCCAGATCTTTTTTCTTGGTCTTTTTGCCGCTGGCAGCAAATTTGGCAATAGCTGCAGCCGGTGTGGCTTTGGACGATTGACCACCGGTATTTGAATAAACTTCGGTATCAAAAACCATAACGTTAACGTTTTCACCCGAAGCCAGAACATGATCCAGACCGCCGTAACCGATGTCATAAGCCCAGCCGTCGCCGCCAAAGATCCAATGACTGCGTTTGACAAAGAATTGTTTTTCTTTATACAGAGCTGCGCATTTATCGCATTGGTCCTGATATTTTTCCAAAACGGCCGTCAATGCTTCCGCACGTTCACGAGTGCCTTCGCTGACGTCCATATTATCGAGCCAATCCTGCATTGCTGCTTTCAGATCAGCCGGAATCTCGGCAGCCAAAACTGCTTTTACCATTTCAGCAACACGCTCGCGGGATTGTTTTACACCCAGGTACATACCCAAACCATATTCGGCATTATCCTCAAAAAGAGAATTTGCCCAGCTGGGACCATGGCCTTTGCTGTTAGTAGTATACGGCATGGAAGGCGCACTGGCCCCCCAGATAGAGGAACAGCCCGTAGCGTTGGCGATCATCATGCGGTCACCAACAAGCTGTGTAACCAGTTTGGCATACGGAGTTTCGCCGCAGCCGGCACAGGCGCCGGAGAACTCAAGCAAGGGCTGTTCAAACTGAACGCCTTTGACAGTATTTTTGTTCATCGGATTAGGTTTGGCCGTAACCTGATGGGCCAATTGACTTTCCAGAGGTTTCATAACCAGAGCTTTTTCTTTAGCCGGGCAAACCTGCGCGCAGTTGCCGCAGCCGGTGCAATCCAGCGGTGAAATAGCCATATGGAATTTAAGTTCTTTAGCTCCGATGGCATCTTTGTATTCCAGTCCCTGCGGAGCGTTGTCAGCTTCTGCTTCTGTCATCAGAACAGGACGGATGACTGCATGCGGGCAAACAAAGGAACATTGGTTACACTGGATACATTTATCCATTTGCCATTCCGGGACATTGATCGCGATACCGCGTTTTTCGTAAGCGGAAGTGCCGCTGGGGAAAGTACCGTCGACATTTTTATTAAAGGTGCTGACAGGCAGGTTATCGCCTTCCAGACGATTGACTGGTGTCAGGATATTATCGATAAATTCGTTGCCGGTAACTGCGATATTGGCGTCACCAGCAGCATCAGCCCAGGCTGCAGGTACATCGATCTTCACAATAGCATCGACACCGCGGTCGATAGCCGCATAGTTCATGTCAAGAATAGCCTGGCCTTTCAGTCCGTAGGAATGATCGACAGCTTCTTTCAGATACTTGACGGCATCAGCCAAAGGAATAATATCCGCCAGTTTGAAGAAGGCTGACTGCATGATCATATTGATACGTCCGCCCAAACCGATTTCCTGAGCGATCTTCACCGCGTCGATAGTATAGAAATTAACAGCATTTTTAGCAATGTAGCGTTTGATATTGCCCGGCAGATGCGTTTCCAGCTCTTCCATAGACCAGTTGCAGTTCAAAAGGAAGGTACCACCTTTTTTCAGGCCTGCGGTAACATCATATTTGTCTACATAAGACTGATTATGTACGGCTACAAAGTCTGCAAAAGTGATCAGATACGGAGCGCGGATCGGCTCATGCCCGAAGCGCAGATGCGAGACAGTGATACCACCGGATTTTTTAGAATCGTAGGAGAAGTAACCCTGCGCATACATATCCGTATGGTCGCCGATAATCTTGATCGCGCTTTTGTTGGCGCCGACAGTGCCGTCACTGCCCAGGCCCCAGAATTTACAGCTTTTGGTAGAGGCAGGAGTAGTATCCAGCGAGGTAGTTACCGCCAAAGAGGTATTGGTAACATCGTCAACGATGCCTACAGTGAAATTATTTTTCGGTTCTGCTGCAGTAAGATTTTCAAAAACCGCCAGCACTTCAGACGGAGTCAGCTCTTTACTGCCCAGGCCATAACGGCCGCCGATGATGAGCGGTGAAATCTCTGCTTCGTAGAAAGCGCCGCGCACATCCATGTATAACGGTTCACCAAAGGAACCGGGTTCTTTGGTACGGTCCATAACAGCAATACGTTTAACTGTTTTAGGAACAGCAGCCATAAAATGTTTGATCGAGAACGGACGATACAGATGCACAGCCAGAAGGCCGACCTTCCTGCCTTCAGCGTTGAGTTTTTCGACAACAGTCTGGATCGTTTCGCAGGCGCTGCCCATAGCGATGATGATTTCTTCCGCATCCGGAGCACCATAATAGTTGAACAGACCATATTTACGTCCAGTCAGCTTGTTGATCTCGTTCATATATTCTTCAACGATACCGGGCAAAGCTTCATAGTAAGAGTTTACAGCTTCACGGGTCTGGAAATAGATATCAGGATTTTGAGCAGTGCCGCGAACGACCGGATTATCGGGATTGAGCCCGCGATTACGGAAAGCAGTGACCGCATCATAATCGATCAGTTTAGCCAGATCATCATAAGCCAGAGTTTCTATTTTCTGAATTTCGTGGGAAGTACGGAAACCGTCAAAGAAGTTAATAAAAGGAACACGACCTTTGATAGCAGACAAATGGGCCACTGCCGACAGATCCATAACTTCCTGGACTCCGCTTTCAGCAAGCAGCGCAAAACCTGTCTGGCGTGTAGCCATAACGTCCTGGTGGTCGCCGAAAATAGACAGTGAGCTGGCAGCTAAAGCACGGGCAGAAACATGGAACACGCCCGGCAGCAGTTCGCCTGCCATTTTGTACATATTAGGAATCATCAGAAGGAGACCTTGCGAAGCAGTGTAGGTTGTTGTTAAAGCACCGGACTGCAAAGAGCCGTGTACGGCACCGGCAGCACCAGCTTCAGATTGCATTTCCAATACTTTTACAGTTTGACCAAAAACATTTTTCTGACCTTGAGCAGCCCATTCGTCTACAACTTCGGCCATGGTAGAGGACGGGGTAATAGGGTAGATAGCTGCGACATCGGTGAACGCATAAGATATATACGCCGCTGCCGTATTACCGTCCATAGTTTTCATTTTTGTCATTTGATCCCCTTCTTTCTTTTAATTAGAGTACAAGATATGGGAACCGGCCTTATCGGTTCCAGTGATACGCAAAATAAATGTGCGGCAAGACATAGTTCACCCTTGCTCACACAATTAGTATACACTATTTAATCACTTTTGTAAATTTCCTTCGCATGTATACATGTGAATATTATGCAAGTATTTTGTAAATTTTTAAAACTACTCAATTTATTGACAAATGCTATAATAATGCTACGGAGGTGTTGAATTTGCAGACGATTGTTAACTACATTGCAAATGCTCTTCAAGCCCGTATTCCCAGGATTAAAATAGATACAGCCAATGACGCTGCCACAGCTCACTTGACTATACCAAACAAACACGGCGGAAAACCTATCAACATCTTAGCCAAAGCTCACGCAGGCATCGTGGTCGTTTTTAATAAAACTCCACGACTTTTTGACCAGGATGCCAAAGGCATTGACAAGCTTGCCTTTGATATCAGCGAATATCTGAAAGGACGCAGTGTTTATCTTGATCTGCTGAAAAGTGACGGCAGTGACAGCGGCAAAGACTGTATCGCTAATTCTATCGAAGTACAGGCGGAAAACTTTACTATTCTGACAAATCTTATTACCCGCAAGGGGCTTTTAGACAGCACAGAATTAGAAAAAGCTTTACAAGAGGGCGACATTGTACGGGTCAATTATTGGGACCCGCGCAAAAATTACGGCTATAGGCTTGACGGCGATCATCTCGCCAAAATAGCCTTATGACCAAATAAAAGAAGAGCTGCTTTGGCAGCTCTTCTTTTATTTTTAACATCTGCTGATTTTCAGGCAACAAAGGAAGACAAGACAGAAGCCTTGGTGATAATACCACGGAATACTTTTTCTTCATCAACCACGGCCAGCGGAAAGGCAGCATTAGCTGCCAAAGGCACTATATCAGCAACGGGAGCGTCCAGATCGTTGACCTGGAGCACATCGCGTATGATCGCTTCGCTGAAAGTCTTTTTCCCGTCACGGACAGCCAAAGCTCCCTCCAGGGTAACGATACCGATGAAGTTCATATGGTCTCCGACCACATAAGCGCTGGACACGCCGTTGGCGCGCATACTGGTAAGCGCCGTATTGGCACCGTCGCTGTCTTTAACGATACAGCTGGGCGTAGACATAATATTACGCACGCAAAAGACCTTACTGGTATTGACATTATGAATAAATTTCTTAACATAATCATCTGCAGGGTTTGCAAGCATCTGCTCCGGCGTATCGATCTGCACCATTCTGCCGTCGCGCAGGATACCTACTCTGTTACCAAGCTTAAAGGCTTCGTTGATATCATGGGTAATGAAAACAATAGTTTTACCCATGCGTTCCTGGATCCGCAGCAGCTCAAACTGCAGATCGTTTTTGACCAGAGGATCAAGCGCCGAAAAAGCTTCATCCATCAGAAGTATATCAGGATCATTAGCAAGCGCCCTGGCTATACCTACACGCTGTTTCATCCCGCCTGACAAGCTGCTGAGTTTTTCGTGCTCATAACCCGTCAGTCCGACCATATTGATCATTTCCATAGCCTTATTTTCCCGTTCTTCTTTGCCGACTCCGCGTACTTCCAAGCCATAG
>ERZ773156.1446-NODE-1446-length-12674-cov-4.97535_pt1 | contig 12674 bp, 10 predicted proteins | sample MGYA00511895_ERZ773156 | MGnify/ENA primary metagenome ERZ773156 (study PRJEB29015, sample SAMEA2737850) | human gut metagenome | biome: human gut; feature: human-associated habitat; material: faeces | place: China | collected 2012 ...
AAGCTAATATAGCAGCTTTAAATTAATATAATTTATATTTTAGAAAAGATTAAGTTTATATGAGAATTTAAGAAAGTAAAGTATCTTTTAATAAATGAATTATAAATATCACATTTATAGTATATTAACTATTCTAGTTAATAAAGAATAGTTGGTATATAAATGTGATATTTTTTTATTTAAGTAAATTTTATTTTATAGAGATATATTAAATTTAAAATGTTAAGTGTTTATATTTTGTCTTTAAAAATCCTTTGAATTATGAAATATTTTTCTTCTAATTATAAATTTTTATATTTTGTATTTAAAAGGATTATTTTACTTAAATATACTTTAAAATTGACTTTAAATGCTTTGGAATGATAATATACTTAGGTAAATTTAACATGCTTGTAAAGTAATTAGGGGGTTTATTTGTATGATGTTAAATTAACGGAAGGAAAGTTGGTGAATTTTATTAGGGATTTATTAAATGAGAATAATATAATTCTCAAGGCTATGGCTTTTAACAAAGAAGAGGCAGTTAGATTGGCTGCAGAGCCTCTTTTAAAAGATGGAAGTATAAGAGAGGAATATGTAAAAGACATTTTAGAGAAAATCAATGACTTAGGACCATACATGGCAATTATGCCAGGAGTGGTTATTGCTCATTCTAGACCAGGTGATTATGTGTTTAAAGAGTGTATTAGCATGCTTACTTTAGAAAATCCAGTTGAATTTGGTCATGAGGATAATGATCCAATAGAAATAATTTTTGTTATTGGAGCAAAGGAAAACACAGGTCATTTAGATGCTCTACAAGATTTAGCAAGGGTCTTAATAAATGAGGATTCTGTTAATAAAATTAAAAATGCTCAAAATAAAAAAGAGATAATGGAGCTTTTTATGTAATTTATTAAACTTTTCAAAAAGTAACTTATAAGATATTTTAAATTAGGATATTTTATAAGTAATATTTATTTGTAGATAAATTTTAAGAGATGAATTGACTTCTAAGGGATAAGTATTAAAAGGATCTTTTGAAATTTAAATCTATCTATATACTATGGAGAGGAGGGGATATAGGTGAAAATTATGACTGTATGTGGATTTGGAGTTGGAACAAGTTTACTTTTAAAAATGACAGTTGATTCAATTCTTGAAGAGGAAGGAATAAATGGTTATGTTGAAGCTATTGATATGACTTCAGCATGTGGAAATTCTGCGGACTTAATTTTAACATCAAAAGAAATTGGAAAAGAGATAGAAGGGCAAGTAAGTGGAAAACTTGTTTATATATCAAACTTTATGGATAAAGAAGAAGTAAAGGAAAAGATTTTAAAAGCTATAAGAAATTAAATTAGATTAAATAAAAAGGAATTATTAAAAATGAAAGAAATATTAGATTTTTGTGTAAGTTTTTTTAGAAATCCAGCTTTATTTATGGGGCTTGTAGTAGCAATTGGTTTAATACTTCAAAGAAAACCAATAGATGCTATTTTAAAAGGCATATTTAAAGGAATAATAGGAATGGTAATTCTACTTAAGGGAGTAGATATAGTAGTTTCTTCAATTACTCCTTTAGCTAATGCCTTTTCAGGATTATTTAACACTCAAAGTAATAGTACATTAGGAGATTTTAATGTATTTTTAGGTCAGTATGGAAGCTATGTTGGATTAATACTTCTTTGTGGATTTGTAATCAACATAATAATTGCTAGATATACAAGATTTAAGACTATATACTTAACAGGAAATATATTATTTTGGTATCCAATGCTTTTCTTAGCAGTTGGTATTGAAAATAATGTAAGTGGATTAAAGTTATTCATATTCACATTAATTATGTATATTTTAGTTATAACAATATTCCCATATATATTAAGAAAACATGTTAAGTATGTAACTGGAAATGATAGTTTTACTATTGGACATACTGCCTCAATATATTGTTTATTAGGTTCTTATATAGGAAAACTTGTTGGACAAAAAGATAAAAATATAGAAAATTTAAATCTTCCAAAGTCTTTAAGTTTCTTTAGAGATACAAATATAACAGCGGCAATAGTTATGTTTATAGTTTATATAATAGTTGGTTTATTTATAGGAAAAGAAAGTAGAACAGCTATATATGGAAGTGAGCCACTTATTACTTATTCTTTAATTCAAGGAATAACTTTTGCAGCAGGTATGATAATACTTTTAACAGGGGTAAGAATGATTTTAGGAGAAATAATACCATCATTTAAAGGTATAGCAGATAAATTAGCGAAGGGTTCAATTCCTGCTTTAGATATTCCTATGATATTCCCATATGGACCAAATGCTTTATTAATTGGATTCATAATAGCACTTATAACAAGTATAGGTACTTTATTCTTATTAGGAGCATCAGGGGTATTAACCTTTGCTCTTATACCACTAGTAGTTGCATGTTATTTTGATGTTGCCCCAGGAGCTATCTTTGCAAATGCAAGAGGGGGATGGCCAGCAGCTATAATTACAAGTGCCTTAGGAGGAATAATCCTAATGGTATTAGCATTTATTTCCTTAAATTTAGTAAGTGGAACTGTAGGAAACTTCATTCAAACATATGGAGGAAATGAATTCTCAATATGGGTAATAATAGGTGACTTAGTAGGAAAGCTTTTTAGCATATAATAAAGCAGTTTAATTTAGAGACTAATATATAATATTTATTATAGGTAACAAATAAATAGATCTTTATAAAACTTACAAACAGTATGAAGAGAAATCTAGTAATTCTCTGAATATGTTTGTAAGTTTTATTTTTATACAGTGTTACATTTCATTTAATTATGTTGAAAAGATTTATAATCTGAAAAAAAGTATGTTATCATAGTAATTATTAAAAGGAGGAGGGGACTTATGAAGAATTTAAAAGGAATAGTATTTTTTGATGTGGATGGTACATTAATTGATTGTGGCAAAGGGTTATATAAACCTTCAAATAAAACTAAAGAGGCCATTAAAAAATTAAAAGACAATGGATATTTAACAATTCTTGCAACAGGACGTCCAATGAGCTTTGTTGATGATGGATTAAAGGAATTAGAGTTAGATGGGTATATAGCATCTAATGGAACATATATAGAATTAAATAATGAAGTCATTCTTAATGATGATATAAAATTAGAAAAGTTAAAAGAGATAATGGATTATTGTGTTGAACATAATATTGACTTTATCTTAGAAGGACAAAAGACAAGTTATGTTTTAAATAATGATGTGGCTAAAAAAATGGTAGAAAATTTTTCTCTTCCAGAGGAAAGTTTTACTGGTGAGTGGACAGAAGAGGAGCTTTCAGCAAATAAGCTTGTTATTGTTGATAATAATAAGGATGATTTTAAAGACATATTTGAAAGATTTAAGGATGAATTTGTATTTATGCAACATCCAGGACATTCATCTTATGATATGTATAGAAGAGGATGTACAAAGGCTCATGGAATAGAACATTTAATAAATGAGCTAGGCTTAAGTGATAAGGATACTTACGCCTTTGGAGATGGAGAAAATGATATAGAAATGTTCCAAAGAGTTAAATATGGAATAGCAATGGGAGATGCCCATGAAACTTTAATACCACATGCATATAAGCAAACAGAAAATGTTCCAAATGAAGGAATATATAAGGCTTTATTAGAATTAGGCTTAATATAATAAAAAATTATGAAGTACGTGTATAAAAATAACTTTTGATAAAACTTACAAACAGTATGAAGAGAAATCTAGTAATTCTCGGAATATGTTTGTAAGTTTTATTTTTATATTTTGATATAGCTCTAGCAGTCACTTTATTCTATTTTAGAAAAAATGCTATTAAGTTCTTTGGCTAAATCTTTAATTTTTTCTAATTCCTCTGATGAAAGGGATGATATTTTTTCTTCAAGATGCTTTTTAGTTTTTTCTCTTTGTTTTAAACAAAATTCATGCCCTTTTTCAGTTACTCTAACTCTGATGATTCTTCTATCATTAGGATCTGTAAATCTTTCAACTAAATTTTCTTGAATAAGCTTATCTATAATTGGAGTCATATTTGATTTTGATATAGATAAATTTTTGGCTATTTCTGAAACAGAAGCTTCCCCACCACAATGTAAATGAAATATAACTTTGGCATGTGATGGAGGAATAGACAATCTTTTAACAATATCATCATGACTAAATACTTTTCTATTTAAACACAATAATAATGTGTAAAGTTCTTCAGTAGCTCCCATTAAATTTTCTATGTTATCCATTTTTTACCTCCTATTTATTAAGTTTATAAATTTTAGTTGATGTATAATATAATAAATGAATAAATTTTAAAGTTTTTAGTATCGTAGTAAAACACTTTATATTATAACCATATATAACTATTATACACCAGAAATAGTTATTGACATAGAATAGTTATAAAAATATAATAAATATTAAAATATAACTATTTATAAAGGGATAGATTTGAAAACTTTGTTTTAGTGAGTATTTATTTTTAAACATATTTTTAGAATTAACTTAATATCAAAGACAATACAAATTTAAAACATTATAAATTAAAAAAGAAAAGAGGGAAATACATGTCAAAGCTAATTAAATACTTAAAACCATTTACGGCATCAATTTTAGCTGTTATAGTACTTCTTTTTGCTCAGGCAATGTTTGATTTATCTTTACCAGATTACATGTCAAACATAGTCAATGTAGGAATTCAGCAAGGTGGTATAGAAAATGCTGTTCCAAAAGTAATTAGTAAATCAGAGTTTGATAAACTGACACTTTTTATGAGCAAAGATGAAAAAGAAAAAGTAGAAAGTAATTATACGTTGTTAGATAAAGGTAACCTTCCTAAAAGTGAGTATGATAAATATGTAAAAGATTATCCTGCTTTAGAGAAGGAGAATATTTACAAATTAAATACTAAGGATAAAGAGATAATTAATGAATTAAATCCTATTATGGGTAAGGCAATGATAGTTGTAGGTGGAATTGAAGAAAAGGGCCTACAAGGAGTAATGGGAAATTCATCTCTTACAGGAGCTTCTGATAATTTCAAGGCTAATATGGAAGAAAGTGCTCCTAAAGAAGGAAAAATACAAGGAATGCCTGCTAATACAGATCCATTTTTTATGATTAAAAATATGCCAGAGGCACAAAAGAATGATATGCTTAAGCAAATTAATGAGAAATTTGAAAGTATGCCAGAGAGTATGGTTACTCAAACAGCAGCCACTTTTATTAAAGATCAATATACTGATTTAGGCATGAATATAGAGAAGATACAAAGCCAATACATACTAAAAACTGGAGGAATAATGATTCTTTTAGCCTTTGGAAGTATGATTGCAGCAGTATCAGTAACATTAATAGCCGCGAGAGTGGCAGCAGGATTTGGAAGAAATCTTCGTAGTAAAGTTTTTGGAAAAGTTGTTAGATTTTCAAATGCAGAATTTGATAAATTTTCAACAGCTTCCCTTATAACTCGTAGTACAAATGATATTCAACAAATACAAACTCTTATGGTTCTACTTCTTAGAATAGTTTTCTATGCACCTATCTTAGGTCTAGGAGGTATTTTTAGAGTTGTAAAAACAGATACTGGAATGTCATGGATAATAGCTGTAGCCCTAGCTGCTATACTTTCTTTAGTAATAGTTTTATTTGGACTTGCTATTCCAAAATTCAAGTTAGTTCAAAAGCTTGTTGATAAACTTAACTTAGTAGCTCGTGAATCACTTACAGGAATGTTAGTAATCCGTGCCTTTAATACAGAAAAATATCAAGAGAATAAGTTTGATGGTGTAAATAAAGATCTTACTAGAACAAATCTTTTTGTTAGTAGAATAATGGGTGGAATGATGCCACTTATGATGCTTATAATGAACCTTATAACTATTCTTATAGTATGGGTTGGTGCTCATAATGTAAATGATGGAGTTATGCAAGTTGGGGATATGATGGCATTTATTCAATATACAATGCAAATCATAATGGCATTTTTAATGATATCTATGGTATCAGTAATGCTTCCAAGAGCATCAGTTTCAGGTCAACGTATAGCTGAGGTTTTAGAAACTAAAGAAAGTATAAAAGACCCTGAAAAGAATCATGAGTTTAATAAAAATAAAAGAAGATATGTTGAGTTTAAAAATGTTTCATTTAAATATCCTGGTGCAGAGGAATATGTTTTAAAAGATATTTCATTTACTGCAAAGCCTGGGGAAACAACTGCCTTCATTGGAGGAACTGGTAGTGGTAAATCTACTTTAGTTAATTTAATACCACGTTTCTATGATGTTACAGAAGGTGAAATCTTAGTTGATGGAACAGATATAAGAAAAGTTTCTCAACATGATTTAAGAGAAAAAATAGGTTATGTTCCTCAAAAGGGAATATTATTCTCAGGTACTATAGAAAGTAATTTAAAATATGGTAATGAGGATGCATTATTAGAAGAATTAGAAGAGGCTGCAAATATTGCTCAAGCTTCTGAATTTATAAATACTAAAGCTTTAAAATATGCAGAGGAAATTTCACAAGGTGGTACTAACGTATCTGGTGGACAAAAACAAAGACTTTCAATTGCTAGAGCTTTAGTAAAAAATCCTGATGTATATATTTTTGATGATAGTTTCTCAGCTCTTGACTTTAAAACAGATGCAGCTGTTAGAAAAGCTCTTAATGAGAAAACATCACATAGCACAATGCTTATAGTTGCACAAAGAATAAGCACAATTATGGGAGCTAATCAAATAATCGTACTTGATGAAGGTAAGATTGTTGGTAAGGGAACTCATAAAGAACTTCTAGAAAATTGTGAGGTTTATAAGCAAATAGCTTTATCTCAACTTTCAAAGGAGGAGCTAAGTAATGAGTAAAGAAAGAAAAGGCGGAATGGGTGGCCCAATGGGTAGAATGGGCGGAGGCCCAAGAGCCGTTGAAAAAGCAAAAGATTTTAAAGGAACAATGAAAAAGCTTGGGGTTTATTTAAAACCCTATAGTTTATCTATAGCTATTGTAATATTATTTGCTATAGGAAGCGCAGCCTTCTCAATAGTTGGACCTAAGATTTTAGGTAAAGCTACTACTAAAATATTTGAAGGTTTAGTTCAAAAGATAACAGGGGTACCAGATGCTTCTATAGATTTTGGATACATTGGAAATATAGCAATGATTTTAGTAGCTCTATACTTAGTAAGTTCATTATTTGGGATTATACAATCTTTTATAATGTCAGGAGTTGCTCAAAAGGTTTCTTATAATTTAAGAAAGCAAATATCAGAAAAAATGGATACTTTACCTCTTAATTATTTTGATACAAGAACAAACGGAGAGGTTTTATCAAGAATTACAAATGACGTTGATACAGTGAACCAAACTTTAAATCAAAGTTTATCACAAATAATAACTTCAGTGGTTACTTTAATTGGGGTATTAATAATGATGTTCTCAATAAGTTGGATTATGACTTTAGCAACATTTATAATACTTCCAGTTTCAATGGTTCTTATATCTTTAGTTGTTAAGAAATCTCAAAAATACTTTAAATCTCAACAAGAATACTTAGGTCATCTTAATGGTCAAGTAGAAGAGGTTTATGGTGGACACAATATAATGAAAGCTTTCAATAGAGAAGAAGCTTCAACTAAAGACTTTGATGAATTAAATAACACTTTATATAAATCAGCTTGGAAATCTCAATTCTTATCAGGTATGATGATGCCAATTATGTCTTTTGTAGGAAACTTAGGATATGTTTTAGTTTCAATACTTGGTGGATGGTTAACAATTAAAAGTGTTATAACAGTTGGGGATATACAAGCATTTATCCAATATGTACGTTCATTTAACCAACCAATAGCTCAAATGGCTCAGGTTGCAAATATAATGCAATCAACAGCGGCGGCTGCTGAGAGAGTATTTGAATTCTTAGATGAAGAGGATGAGGTTAAAGATCCAGTTAATTCAGTAGATCCTTCAGAAATAAGAGGAGAAGTTGAATTTGAAGATGTTCACTTTGGATATAATGAAGATAAGATAATAATAAATGATTTCTCAGTAGATGTTAAACCAGGGCAAAAGGTGGCTATTGTTGGACCTACAGGAGCAGGTAAAACTACAATAGTTAAATTATTAATGAGATTCTACGATATAAATAGTGGAAGTATTAAGATTGATGGCCATGATATAAGAGACTTTAAGCGTGCTGATTTACGTAACTTATTTGGTATGGTTCTTCAAGATACATGGTTATTTAACGGAACTATAATGGAGAATTTACGTTATGGAAGACTAGATGCAACAGATGCTGAGGTTAAAGAAGCTGCTAAGGCTGCCCATGTTGATCATTTCGTAAAAACTTTACCAGATGGATATAATATGGTTTTAAACGAAGAAGCAAGTAATATATCACAAGGACAAAAGCAGCTTTTAACAATTGCTAGAGCTTTCTTAAAAGATCCTAAGCTATTAATACTTGATGAGGCTACAAGTTCAGTTGACACTCGTACAGAGCTTTTAATACAAAAAGCTATGGAAAAACTTATGGAAGGAAGAACAAGCTTTATTATAGCTCACAGACTTTCTACTATACGTGATGCAGACTTAATACTTGTTATGAAGGATGGAGATATAGTTGAACAAGGAAATCATGAAGAGCTTCTAGAAAAAGGTGGATTCTATTCAAGCCTTTACAATAGCCAATTTGAACAAAGTAGTGCTTCATAAGAAATATAAACTTTAAAATTTAAGATTATGAGATTTTAAAATAAGTTATTTTAAATTAGAGTTTTATAGAAGTATTTAATAAATTATTTGGGTTAAATAGTGTTAAAAAGTAATTTTTCTTAAAAATATTATAAATAAAATATATGAATAATGTAGCTGATATGAATTTTAAGAATTTTAAATTTGTATCAGCTATATTTTTTATTTTAAGATAACTTTTTAAAGATTTAGTTTGATAGATATAATTTAATTTACTAGAGAATGCAAAGAATCTAATATGATATAATTATATGTAGCTAAGATAAAATAATTATTAATAGCTTTTATTGCCTAGGTTTTTATTAAATAATTTTAGTGAAAATACGGTATTAAAAGTGAATTTTGTGAGGTTTTTTATGAAGTTTAGGTTTTTATATGTTGGTGATAAAATCTTAAGTCATAGAGAAGAGGGGCTTTTTAGGGTTTTAAATTGTGAGGAATATTCTTTAAATAAAAAGGTTTTAGATTATAAAGAAATTTGTAATAGAAAAAAATATAAAAATGGATTTAGTGAAGAGAAGTTTAATAGGATTTATCTAAGTAAAAGAGGTTCTATAATTAACTTTTATTCATTAGAAAGCAAAGAATTTAGTGAAACTTATTTAAATGATATAAATAGGTTTAAGGATTTACTTGATTTAAATAAAAATAGTGAAAATGAAGAGATTAAAATAATTTTTTTTGATTTATTTAATAAAGATGCTAATAAAGATCAATTGTTTATAACTTCATTCATGAATAAATTAGGTGAAATTTCAAAAGATATAAATTGGGACAATATATTAATCATATTTAATGAAGAGATTATATTTAATAAAGCTACTGATATAAATTCAAGATTTAGAGAGTGCTCTTTAGTATTAAATAATTATGATGTTAATTTAAATGAGTTTATTCATATTTTAATAGATTTCCTATTATTAAGGAATGATTTAGGAGATAAATGGGCTGAATATAGAAAAAAAATAGCTAACTCTAAATTAACTCTTGGAAAGGGGAAGGGAGAGAATTTTTCAGGAGAGGTAATTATGAGGATTTTAGGTGAGTTTTCTAAAATACAGAGAGATAATTTATTTAAATTAATATTAATGAGAAAAGAAGAAATAAATTTAAATGAGATAGCTCTTATAGAGGATGCTTTAAAAGAGTATATATCTTTAGATTCTAGGTTGATAATTAAACAATTAACAAGAGATTTTTTTGATGATGAAGTAAGATACATACTTTTTTCTAAATAAAAAGAATAATGATTTTATAGTTGAAAGTTCTTAAAATGGCTTATAAAGCCGTTTTGAGGGCTTTTTTTAGTTTTTAATAAATTTTAGTTTTGTTAATTATTTAACTTAAATAACTTAAATAATTATTTAAAAACTTAAATAAATTGTTTGAAAAGAGCAAGGCTTGTACAATAATTCTTGTAAGAAGAAATTTCGACAAAAATCAACATAACTTTAAATGTTAAAAAAAACACAAAATAGGAGGAAGGTTAGTAATGTTAGAAATCATTCAAAAAACACTTACTGATAATGCAATCATAGGTGCAATATTTTCATCAATAGCAATTATATTCTTAGGATTTTATATTAGAAAAAGAAATATATTAACAGGGGCTGCATCTAAAATATTAACTAAGGTTGTATTAACAGTTGCAATTCCAGCATTAGCATTTACTTCATTTATGAAAGATATTAATCAAAAAGAATTACATGAAGGTATTAATATTCTAATATGGGGATTTGTAATTTATATATTATTAATTGTATTAACAAAGTTTATTTTTGCAAGAGTTAAAGGTGACAAGCAAGACGTATTTAGAGTACTTACTATATTTGGATCAACAACTTTCTTTGGTGTTCCAATAGTTAAAGCAGTTTATGGTTCAGTTGGAGCTATGTACTCATCAATATTTAACATAGCATATAGAGTTTTCTTATATTCATATGGATACATCAAAATGTCAGGTGTAAAAATGGACAAAGAAAATATGAAGAAAAATTTAAAAGAAATGTTATTAAACCCAGTAATTATAGCTACATTCTTAGGATTATTTATATGGTTATTCCAAGGTATGTTACCACAAGTTCAAATAGGTGATAAGAGTTATGCATTCTTAAGAATAGACCAAACATTACCTTGGTTATATAAACCACTTACATACTTAGATAAATTATGTTCACCACTTGCATGGTTAGCTATAGGTATTACTTTAGCAGAAGTACCATTTAAGCAAGCTGTAGGACAAAAAGAACCTTGGGTTTACAGTTTAATAAAAATAATATTAGTTCCAGTTATAAACTTAGGATTATTAGTAGTATTAAATAAAACAGGTATATTACCAGTTTCATTTGAAGGAATGGCTACTACAGTTATCATGTTAGCTACTCCAACTGCTACAGTTGCTGCAGCTTATGCAATAAGTTTTGATAAGGAAGCTTTATTAACATCAAACTGTTCATTACTATCAACAGTGGTTGCCGTAGTAGCAATGCCATTCTGGATAGTGATATTACAAATAATCAAAAACATAGGATTATTCGCTTAATAATATAAGCATTTAAAAACTAACAAACTTTTTAAAACTAAAAACATATTTTTTATATTAAATATAGTTCAATAATTATTGAATTTCGTTAAGAATTTTTATTCTTTATTCCATAGATTCAGCTAAAGCTCAAAAACTTGCTTCGTTTCAAACAGTTTTCGCTTTTTAACGCTGAATCTATTCCATAAAAAATGAAATTCTAAGTACTCATTCAAATATTATTTCACTTATATTTAATATGAAAAATTTAATTAGAAATTTAAATTAAAAGGATAAATAGAGATTTAAATAAAGAAGAAAAGATGGGGAAAAGAGGAGGTTTTTCGTATGATAAAATTAGTATGTTATGGAGTTAGAGAAACAGAGGTACCATACTTCCATAAGTTAAATGAAGAGTTCGGATATGATTTAACTTTAGTTGAAAAAAACTTAAACCATGAAAATGTAGAGGAAGCTATAGGGGCTGAGGCTATAATGGTAAGAGGAAACTGTATGGCTGATAGACAAAATTTAGAACTATTAAAGAGTAAGGGTCTTAAATATGTTTTAACTAGAACTGTTGGATTTGACCATGTTGATTTAGAAGCTGCTAAGGATTTAGGATTACAAGTTGCTAGAGTACCAGGTTACTCACCAAATGCTATAGGAGAATTAGCTGTGAGTTTAGCTATGATGCTTTTAAGACATACAGCATACACTACTCATAGAACAAGCAATAAAAACTTTGTAGTAGATGGATTTATGTTTAGTAAAGAAATAAGAAACTGTACAGTTGGAATATTAGGGGCAGGTAGAATCGGATTAACAACTGCTAAATTATTTAAAGGATTAGGAGCTAAGGTTGTAGCATATGATGTATTCCAAAGTGATGCCGCTAAGGAAATAGTTGAATTTATGCCTTTAGATGAAGTTTTAAAAGTTTCTGATGTAATATCAGTACATATGCCATATATAAAAGGGCAAAATTATCACATGATAAATGAAGAATTCATATCAAAAATGAAAAATGATGCTATTATAATCAATACTGCAAGAGGAGAATTACAAGATATAGAGGCTATAGTAAAAGCTCTTGAAGAAGGAAGATTAGGCGGATTTGGAACTGATGTTTTAGAAGGGGAATCAGCGGTATTTTTCAAAAACTTAGAGGGACAAAAGTTAGAAAATGAGTCATATGAAAAATTAATAAGCTTATACCCAAGAGCTTTAGTAACTCCTCATATGGGTTCATATACAGACGAGGCTTTAAGAAATATGATAGGAATATCATATGAAAACTTAAAGGAGTATTTAGAAAAAAATACTTGTAAAAATGCAATAGCATAATAAAGTAGCTTTAGATTACTTTAATTAAATTTAAAATTAAATAAGTTTAATAATA
>ERZ773156.1452-NODE-1452-length-12649-cov-4.79189_pt1 | contig 12649 bp, 12 predicted proteins | sample MGYA00511895_ERZ773156 | MGnify/ENA primary metagenome ERZ773156 (study PRJEB29015, sample SAMEA2737850) | human gut metagenome | biome: human gut; feature: human-associated habitat; material: faeces | place: China | collected 2012 ...
TATACTTTGTACTTTCTGCCCTGATACAGTTCGAATGTTCCCGGGCTCTCGTCACATCCGGCAAACATGCTTCCCATCATGCAGACATTACCACCGGCCGCGATCGCCTTCGTAATATCTCCGGAATACTTGATACCGCCATCCGCAATGATCGGAATCCCGTACTCTTTTGCCACTGCGTAGCAGTCCATAACCGCCGTGATCTGAGGTACACCGATACCTGCAACCACACGGGTCGTACAGATAGAGCCTGGTCCGATACCAACCTTAACAGCGTCTACACCAGCCTCGATCAGAGCCTTAGCTGCCTCTCCGGTTGCTACGTTACCTGCGATGACCTGCAGATCCGGATATGCTTCTTTGATCATTCTCACACAACGGAGAACATTAGCGGAATGGCCATGGGCGGAGTCCAGAACTACCACATCCACATGAGCCTTTACCAAAGCTTCTACACGCTCTAATACGTTAGCAGTGATGCCAACGGCAGCGCCGCAGAGAAGTCTTCCCTGCTCGTCTTTTGCGGAAAATGGATACTTGATCTGCTTCTCGATATCCTTGATGGTGATCAGTCCCTTTAAATTAAAGTCATCATCCACGATCGGCAGCTTCTCAACTCTTGCCTTTGCCAGGATCTTCTTGGCTTCTACTAAGGTGATTCCCTCTTTCGCAGTTACCAGGTGCTCAGAAGTCATACACTCTTTGATCTTCTTGGAGAAATCCTCCTCAAATTTCAGGTCACGGTTGGTGATGATACCAACTAACTTGCGTCCTTCTGTGATCGGAACGCCGGAAATACGGAACTTACCCATTAATTCATCTGCATCTTTTAATGTATGTTCCGGGGAAAGATAAAATGGATCTGTGATTACACCATTTTCAGAACGCTTAACCTTATCTACCTCTTCAGCCTGCGCCTGAATCGACATATTCTTGTGAATGATACCGATACCGCCCTGTCTTGCCATGGCAATGGCCATACGGTGTTCTGTAACCGTATCCATGCCGGCACTCATCAACGGAATGTTCAGTTTGATCTTTTTCGTTAAATAAGTGGTAAGATCAACCTGATTTGGAATTACTTCTGAGTAAGATGGAACCAGAAGCACATCGTCAAAGGTAATGCCTTCACCGATAATTGTACCCATTTCAAATTTCCTCGCTTTCTGTATTAGTTGTTATCATGACCACGATTGCTCCGCGCTTCGCGCTCCCGCAATCTACAAAACATTCGTAATCCGCTCATTTTTCTGCGAAAAATGGCTGCTTACTCATGTTTTGCGGGTTCAAAATTGGAAAGCCCTCCTGCAAGCAAGCTTGCGTCGGACTTTCCAACTTTGTCCCCTTGTGGTCATGTATTAGTTCATAACTTTAACAGGTTTTCACCCTATTGTCAAATACAAATTGCTTATAAAAATTGACACATTTAACTTATAAAATGACCTTTCTCGGACTTCTCTGACGAAGACAGTCTAATATCTTATGATTCGGCTCAAACAGGATCTTCTCCCAGTTACCGCCTTTCTGATAAATAATGGCGTAAACCTTGGCTCCCGGCTGATGGGATGAGAAATCCAATACCTTGATCCCCTGCTTGTCCTGATCTTTTACCTGGTAGGCATCCACCGGTCCGATGATCTGGACATCTGCCATGGAACCTTCCCAGCCTTTCTTTCTTCTTGCCTTGCCAAGCACACGGTCAATGGTGATCTGGTCATTGACTACCAGATACTCAAATTCCTGGCTCAGGCTCTGGAAAGCGAAATAGGAAGCAATTCCCACGACAGTCAGAATAATGATGCCAAATGGCGTCACCAGTGCCAGAACCAGGCTGATGGCACATAAAAGCACCAGTGCCGCTTTCAGTACAATGTTGTAGGCCGGATTCTTTCGTTTTACCAGCCACTCTGCATAAGAATCATTCATTTGTAACCCCTCCTGCTGTAAAATATGTGTGTGAAGCTTCTATAACCGGTATTTCCGATGGAATTCCTGTTATAAAAACGGGAGACACTCATGCCAGGCATGAGTGTCTCCCTCTCAAAATGCTTTTTCACGCCGCGCGCTGACTCCTTACATCATTCCGCCCATGCCTGCACCTGCTGGTACGGCTGGAGTCTCTTCTTTAATATTAGCAACAACGGACTCAGTTGTCAACAGAGTAGATGCCACACTGGTTGCATTCTGCAGAGCGCTTCTGGTAACCTTTGCAGGATCCAGGATACCAGCCTCGATCATGTTGACATACTCTTCTTTGTATGCATCGAAACCAGTTCCGACTGCAGATTCTTTCACTTTATTAATGATGACAGAGCCTTCCAGACCTGCGTTTGCAGCAATGTGGTATAATGGAGCTTCCAGAGCCTTCAGAATAATCTTAGCGCCTGTCTTCTCATCACCTTCCAGAGTATCCAGGATCTTGGAAACCTCTTTGGTTGCGTGGATATATGCAGAACCACCGCCGGAGATGATACCCTCCTCAACAGCTGCTCTTGTTGCTGCCAGAGCATCCTCCATACGCAGTTTTGCTTCCTTCATCTCAGTCTCAGTAGCTGCGCCGACACGGATCACTGCTACGCCGCCAGCCAGTTTCGCCAGTCTCTCCTGCAGTTTCTCACGGTCAAAATCAGAAGTAGTCTCCTCGATCTGTCCTCTGATCTGGGCAACTCTTGCTGCGATCGCAGCTTTATCGCCTTCACCATCAACGATCACAGTGTTCTCTTTCTGAACTTTTACAGATTTTGCACGGCCTAACTGATCCATGGTAGTATCTTTCAGTTCTAAGCCTAAATCGCTGGAGATCACTGTACCACCAGTCAAGGTTGCAATATCCTGTAACATCTCTTTTCTTCTATCGCCATAGCCAGGTGCCTTAACAGCTACAACATTGAAGGTACCTCTTAATTTGTTCACGATCAGAGTAGTCAGAGCCTCACCCTCAACATCCTCAGCAATGATCAACAATCTGGAACCGGACTGAACGATCTGCTCCAGAACCGGTAAGATCTCCTGGATGTTGGAAATCTTCTTATCTGTGATCAGGATGTATGGATTATCCAGAACTGCTTCCATCTTATCCATATCGGTGCACATGTAAGCAGACAGATAACCTCTGTCAAACTGCATACCTTCTACCAGGTCTAACTCAGTCTTCATGGTCTTGGACTCTTCGATGGTGATAACACCGTCATTGGAAACCTTCTCCATAGCATCTGCAACCAGCTCGCCAACCTCGTCGTCAGCTGCGGAAATCGCTGCAACTCTTGCGATCTGTGCTTTGCCACTGATTGGCTGGCTCATCTTAGCGATAGCTTCTACTGCAGCGTCAGTTGCTTTCTTCATACCTTTTCTTAAAACGATCGGGTTTGCGCCAGCAGCCAGGTTCTTCATACCTTCGTTGATCATAGCCTGTGCCAGAACGGTTGCAGTTGTGGTACCATCACCTGCTACATCGTTCGTCTTGGTAGCAACCTCTTTCACTAACTGGGCACCCATGTTCTCAAATGGGTCAGCTAACTCAATCTCTTTTGCGATAGTAACACCATCGTTGGTGATCAGTGGAGCGCCGAAGGATTTATCCAGAACCACGTTTCTTCCTTTCGGTCCTAATGTTACACGAACGGTATCAGCTAACTGGTTCACACCAGATTCCAGAGCTTTTCTTGCTTCTACACCATATTTAATTTCTTTTGCCATGATGAAATTCCTCCAATTCTTATCTCAATTTTCATTCATCGGATCTTTTTCAGATCGCTATTCCTACTCAATAACTGCTAAGATATCATTCTGTTTTACAACTACATATTTCTCGTTGTCTAACTCTACCTCTGTTCCAGAATACTTGGAGTAAATAACCTTATCGCCAACCTTTACCTGCATGGTGATCTCTTTTCCATCAACCACACCGCCAGGACCTACTGCGATCACCTCAGCCTGCTGTGGTTTCTCCTTTGCCTGACCAGGAAGAACGATACCGGACTTGGTAGTTTCCTCTGCCACTAACTGTTTTAATACAACTCTGTCAAATAATGGTACTAACTTCATATAAAAATTCCTCCTCAAATCTTTTTGATTAGAAACATCTTTTGCATTTACTATTTCTCATTGCATAAACATGTTATAGCACGTTCTGTTAGCACTGTCAATAGTCGAGTGCTAAGTATTTTATAAAATTTTTCTGTTTATATCCCTTTCTTTTTTGAAATAAAGGTATTACAATAGAATCAATCGATATGTTTGAAATGAAAGGAGCATCTCCACTATGTCAGAGAAAAAGAAGTTTGGTAAGTTTCTTGCCCTGGCTACTGCCGCCGGCGCTGTTGCTGCCGGTGTATCTTATTTTTTAAAGTATAGATCTTTTCATAAGGAATTAGACCAGGACTTTCACGATTTTGAACATGAGGACGATGACGATTTTGATGGCTCTCTTCCTCATGAATCAGAAGCTGCTTCCCGCACCTATGTGACTTTGGGAGAAAAGAAAGAAGAAACAAAAGAGACCGCAAAAGAGGCTGCACAGGAAGTAGCTGACGCAGCAGACGAAGTATCCAGGCAGGCGGCAGACGCGGCTGAACAGGCAACGGAATCTGCTAAAGAGGCTGCACAGGTTGTTGCAAAAGATGCCGCTGACGCAGTTGATACTGTAAAAGAAGCTGCACAGGATGCCGCTGATGAGGCAAAAAAAGCTGCGGAAGAAACTGCTTCTACCGATTCTGCTACGATCGAAGAAGATCTGTAATGAACTGACCACAACCTGTATCTGCAGAATACAGAACAATACGTCAAAACACCTGTCTGGTGAGCATCGATGGAGCCTGATCCATTCTTGATGCCCGCAGGCAGGTGTTTTTCTTGTTACTGTTTGCGCAACGCGTGAACAGTAACTTTTTCTTTTATGGACATGGTCTGCTGCATTTCCACGCTGCCGCCAGTCGCCGGATTCCTTCCCGGATCTGATCCTCATTCAGTCTTGCGTAGCCTAATACCACTGTGGAAAAGCATTTTTCCTTCTGATTTGCCAGCGGTGCAATGAGGAAACCAGAGATCCCATAAACGCCGACTCTGGCTTTGGCTGCCTCTTCCACCAGCCACGTCTCCATGCCCGCTTTCCGATATTTTAACAGCACATGAAGCCCTGCGTACTCGCCCTGGACTATAAATTCCGTCCCAAGGGTCTTTAACTCGCTCATGAGCACATCATGTTTCCCCTTGTAAATGGCCCTCATGCGGTTCAAATGACGCTCATAGTGACCTTCTGTGAGAAACTGGTAGATGATCTTCTGGTCGATCCTGGAGACCGTAGAAGCATAGAACCCACATTTTCTCTTATAAACCGCTAAGAGCGGCGCCGGAAGCACCAGATAGCCAACACGGATGGCAGGAGCAATCGACTTGGAAAAGGTTCCCATGTAGATCACCTTTCCCTGGATATCCATGCCCTGAAGAGCCGGAACCGGCTTTCCACGGTAGCGGAACTCACTGTCATAATCATCCTCGATCAGATACCGTTTTTCCCCTCTGCCAGCCCAGGAGAGCAATTCCTGGCGGCGTTTGACGGGCATCACAACCCCCATGGGATACTGGTGGGACGGCATCACGTAAGCGATATCCGCCCCGCTCTCTTCCAATAACCGCACATTCATGCCGTGGGCATCCATCTCCACCGGCTTCATCTGACATCCCAGGCTCTCAAATACCCGGTACGCCTGACGGTAGGTGGGATTTTCCATGGCGATAGTTCTGCTGGTGCCTAAAATCTGGGTCAGCAGCATCATCAGATACTCACTTCCCGCGCCGATGATGATCTGATCCGCTGTGCAGTTGACACCTCTGGCAGAGTGAAGATATCCACGGATGGCCTCCCGCAGTCCCGGCTCCCCCTGAGGCGACCCGGTCAGGAACATTTCTTTATCATCGTCCATCAGCGTGGCCCTTGTGACCTTTCTCCAGGCATTATAAGGAAAGCTGGTCAGATCAATGCCCCTTGGGGAAAAATCCACATCCAGCTCCGCCTCCTGCTGCTCCGGTTCCACCAGAAACCCCATCTTTGTCTCCGGCTCCACCTCTACCAGCTCATCAATCTTTAAGACAAAATACCCCTTGCAGGGAATGGTCTCAATATAACCCTCAGAAACCAGCTGGTCATACGCCATCTGGCTGGTGGAACGGCTGATCTTTAAATGCTCTGCCAGAATCCTAGTAGAAGGGAGCCTGGTCCCAGCGGCCAGACTCCCTTTACGTATCTCTTCTTTGATATATTCATAGATCTGCTCATACATGGGTTTCCCCGCCTGAGCTTTTAAAGGAATCATTAATTCCATATGATTGATCATCCTACATTTTCACGAAGCCAGCGCAGCCATCATACACGTTCCGCGCAAATGCCCGCAATTATTTTAATTTGAAAGAACTCTTCAGGGAAACAATGCGGTTAAATACCGGATGCTCCTCGGTGCTGTCCTTGCAATCCACGCAGAAATATCCATTTCTCATGAACTGGAAGCTGTCGTATGCCTTCGCAGTCTTTAAGGAAGGCTCCACATAACAGTCTGGCAGAACTGTCAGGGAATTTGGATTTAAGTTCAGGGTTCCATCAGCATTTAACTTGCCTTTTTCCTCATCCACGATATTCTCATACAGACGGCACTCTGCCTTCTCTGCAGTCGGAACTGCTACCCAGTGAATGGTTCCTTTTACTTTTCTTGCATTAAATCCGGAACCGCTCTTGGTCTCTGGATCGTAGGTTGCGTGAACCACTGTAACATTGCCATTCTCATCCTTCTCGTATCCGGTACAGGTCACGAAATAAGCACCCATGAGACGGACCTCATTGCCTGGGAACAGACGGAAATATTTCTTCGGAGGCTCTTCCATGAAATCTTCTCTCTCAATATAGAGTTCTTTCGCAAATGGAACTTCTCTCTCGCCCAGCTCTTCATTCTCCAGGTTATTCGGAATGCTTAACATCTCGATCTGTCCTTCTGGATAGTTGTCGATCACTAACTTCACTGGATCCAGGATCGCCATCACACGCGGACGTTTTAACTTTAAGTCCTCGCGGATGCAGTACTCTAACATAGCATAGTCAACAGAACTGTTGGCCTTGGAAACACCAACCAGCTCTACAAACTTCTTAATGGACTCCGGTGTATAGCCTCTTCTTCTTAAAGCAGCAATAGAAACCAGGCGCGGATCATCCCAGCCATCTACAATACCATCCTCAACCAGCTTCTTGATATAACGCTTACCAGTTACCACGTTGGTCAGGTATAATTTGGCAAACTCGATCTGACGAGGCGGATTCTCAAACTCACATTCTCTTACTACCCAGTCATACAACGGTCTGTGATCCTCAAATTCCAGGGTACAGATGGAATGGGTGATATGCTCGATGGCATCCTCGATCGGATGGGCAAAGTCATACATCGGGTAAATGCACCAGGTATCACCGGTATTGTGATGAGTCATATGAGCCACACGGTAGATTACCGGGTCGCGCATGTTGATATTCGGGGAAGCCATATCGATCTTCGCACGCAGTACCTTCTCACCATCCTGGTACTTACCAGCCTTCATATCCTCGAATAACTGTAAATTTTCCTCGATGCTGCGGTTGCGGTATGGGCTCTCCTTACCTGGTGTGGTGAAATCACCACGGTATTCACGGATCTGCTCCGCACTCAGATCACAGACAAACGCCTTGCCCTTCTTAATTAAGAAAACAGCACACTCATACATCTTCTGGAAATAGTTAGAAGCGAAGAATAACCGGTCTTCATAATCTGCCCCCAGCCACTTCACGTCCTCTAAAATGGAATGAACAAACTCTTCCTTCTCTTTGGTCGGGTTGGTATCATCAAAACGCATGTTGAACTTACCGCCATATTTTTTCGCAAGACCGTAATTCAGTAAAATCGATTTTGCATGTCCAATATGAAGATATCCATTAGGCTCCGGTGGGAAACGTGTCTGCACATGATCGTACACGCCCTCTGCCAGATCCTTCTCGATCTCCTGCTCAATAAAGTTTTTAGAGACTTCTAAAACTTCTTTATTCTCTTCCATAACATTCCTCCGTCCATTGTGTTTCATGATAACTGTTCAGTACCTTCACAGTTACGTTTTGTCTTGGATTATCATACCATATTCCCCTCATTATTAAAAGGGAAAAATTCTTTTTAAAAAATTTTCAAATTTGTGTTGACAAATGTGAAAACTCATGATATCATAAACGAGTCTTAAGGATACAGCAAAGACAACAACCCAAAAACGCTGATGTGGCACAGGTGGTAGCGCACCTCATTGGTAGTGAGGAGGTCACGGGTCCGAGTCCCGTCATCAGCTTTTCAACAAACCCGCATAAATGCTAGAAAGCTAGTATTTATGCGGGTTTTCTCGTTTCTCCTTCTGAATGTTTCTTCCGTATTTGACATGAAAATTCGGCATTTTACAAGCCCATGCAACACGAAATGCAACACGAATTTTGTGTGAAAAACCCATGCATTTACTGACTTAAACCAGGATATTGCAGTGCTCCATCCTTATCTGGAGTCAGCACAACCGGCTCCGTAGCCATGGCTCCATCATCATCCAGGTAATACCACTTGCCTCCAATGGTCTGCAATCCCGTAGTCATCGCCCCATCGCTTCCAAGATAATACCATTTTCCTTTGTATTTGTACCAGACATTTGACACCATGATCCCTGCGCCGTTGAACCAGTACCACTTATCTCCGTCTTTATACCAATCGTTCCGCACGCACTCTCCAGATCCATCTCTCAGGTAAAATCGCCATTCTCCATCTTCTTTTTGCCATCCGGTTTTAACTTGTTCTTGAATCCACGTTTTCATGAACTGTTCTGGATTTTTGAATTGTTTAATTAATTCATTCGGTGTGCTGCCCCAGTCCGGCAGATATAAATGTGGCTTATCTACGATGCTAGACCAGTCACCGCCCCAGGCAAGACCCAGCTTTTTGCCAATCTCAGCAGCTTTCTTAAAATGTCCCTTGCTATCATTGTAGGCATCATCCGAGATTTTCCCATCTTCATCAATGTCCATCTTTAAATAGAAATCAAAGGCGATGCCCCACTGATGCTGGGATCTGTAAGAATTCCCGCGGGCATTGGTAACAATATTACCTGGTTTCATGCGACCTTGGGCATAAAGAGCCTCCTGCTCTGCTACTGTACGTAAAGTCTCGCTAATTGCCACAGTGATACCTTCTGCAGCACAGGCTCTGATCCAAGCATTGGCGATGCGCTGGAGACGTGGGTGGCATAGTGTAATATCTCTCATAATTTTTCCCTCTTTTCCTTATTATATATGTTATCATTAAAATTTGTTTTTCCTGAAATTTATGGCATATTGACATTTCAGCCAAAATAGAATATGCCGTAGACAGCTAAGAGATGTGGTGAATTTTTCATGCGATGCAAAAACCCCAGAGGGCCCTATCCCTCTGGGGTTTTCTTGTTCGTTGCGGTGAACCACTCCATTTAGGCTGTTGCTGCCTACTTATCTCTGTCCAGCCATTTGCATATGTAGTAGCTAACTACACCCACTAAAACAGAGACAAGAAACGTGGTGAATAATTCTGTCATGGATGCATACCTCCTTTCTGCTGGAGGTTCGGCAGTCCCTACATCATATCACATTTTATTCCAATATTCTACCTCTTCCTGTTGTGATATCACAACTTCCAGTCTTAACCCTGGCTGCCGGGAGATATCCGGATCACCTCCTATTTTCCATCACTTACCGTATGATCAGTATCAATTTTGTCGCGTAATACCGCAATATAGTTCTGCAGCCATATGGGTACATCCGCTCCCATTCTTCCCACATTTTCAATGATGGATAGCAACTCATTTAACAAATACCAGACTGTCACAGCTAGTCCAAAAAATACCTTTATTGGCACCTGCCATCCAAATTTTTCGGCCATCATCATAATTACATAATCAACCACCATCGCTACCGCAATGGCACACATATATCCAAGTTTTTTAATGATACCTTTAGCACCTTTTTTGCTACTCCAACCATATGATGTATCTCCTGGATGGTCTAATGCCTCCTTTTTACTAGCCAACATACCACTCACATAATCTAAAACCATCATGCCAAGTAAAAGGCACAAAACCGGGAAAAGAATTCCCAAACGGCTAGAAAGATAAGCACCAACTGCCGTCAGTGTTCCCTGAATCATATATTCTCTTTTCATAAAAAATGACCTCCTTATAGTACTTTGTAATGCGGGCGTTCTTCTCCGAATTTCCAATATCGGATCCAGTCATCCAGGACAATCCCAGCTAGAGACACCGGTATCCACAGGAGCACATACTGTGGGCAGATCTGACCCAGGAAATTTCCTAGTAAATTGCTGTAGTCCCATACATTCCAACCAAGCCACAGATTTACAATGCAACCAGTCACAAACTCCAAGATCGTGATTCCGGCTGCTCCGATCAGAATCTGTTTCCATAGCGGCATCTCCCAAGGTAAAACCTCGTTGATCAGTCCCAGATAGATAAAACACAGACCGCCCAGGATAAACATGGTCCAATGACTGTGGCCACGCCAGATCATCTCGATCATCACATAGAGCAGACCTCCCACATCAAACAAAAACAGATATTTAGTAAGTAGTTTGTGCATCCACATCATCTCCCGCCATAGCCGCTATCTGTAAAAGATATGCTTTGAGTACCTCACTCTGGTACTGCTCCGGCACATCAGCGCCATAAAAGATCTGCTTTAGCTCCTCCGCAGTCTGTACACCGCTGATCCACATATTGATGGCGTTGCAGTAGGTCGTGTGATAACTTACGTGCCACATGGCTTTTGTAATGATTGTCTGCATATCTGCAGCATCATAATACCGGCATGGCTGACCATCAGAATGATACTCCAGCCGCTCTGCTCCGGCCGCCAGCTGGACCTGCTTACCAAAAAGATTAAGCTGATCATGCTCTGTCAGTGCAAAATGCTCTGTGGATCCATCTGTCAGTGTAACACTGACGCCGGAGTAGATGGCCTGCTCGCACTCCTGGCTGATCTCCTGCTTTTTGCTGGCCCGCAGCTCCGCAATCGTCGGCTCATACGGCTCCGGTGGTGTAACCGGCTTTGGATTTGCAGGTGGCGTGTATACGCTGCCATCATCTGACAGGTAGACGATCTGGCCATCTGACCGATATACTGTGATCCAACCTTCCAGAGTTGTTGCTAGAATACCACCAGCAGTGTACAACTGGATCTCTCCCCAGTCTTCCGGGACAGCATCTGCAAACACAATCTGAAGGATGTGTTCTGCTGTATGCATGATGCTCTGGATCTCATAACACTGATCAGATCCTTTGATTTTGATGTGTTCCATTTTGTATCCTCCTTAAAATGTATTTTTATGTATAATAAAAGACCCCGAAGGGCCTGAATTTTCTTAATTTATTTACTTAAACACGAACCAGAAAGAAACCTCGAAAAGATTTCGAGTAAACGATTCTACGTGTACAGTAATGTTATATCATAACACAGACTCTGACATCGTATATCGATTGCAAATCGAGTCATCTGGACGGTTAGCCTATATAAAAGCTGACGCAAGCGGCCACGTTATTCAGTGGATCAGTGTTGCTGATTTAGGCTAGCAGAAACAAAGGCATAATATTCTGTAATTAAGTTAACCGGATTCTATACACAACTGCTTCATTTATTGAATTTTCATTTATTACTTTATATTTGCCTTGTCCACAAAATGTACTGCCTTCTGCAGCGTATTCGATTTTACTACGTCCTTTTCCAGCGATATGTGTTATGACGCTTCGAACATTGTCCGATTGATATCCGATGCATGAATATAAATCAAAGCAACTGGCATTAGCAGATATGATCAAAACAAGGCAGTTTAGACACTCTACATACTGAGGTTGTGAACTTGAAATTCTCACTAAATCCAACCTTTCGGCCTTCTTCGTGTTTTACCCATCAGTATAAAAATTCCACACAATTTCGTCTTTATGCATCTTTAATAGCTTCACAAAACACGAAGCAGCCGGACCGCTTCAAATTCTCCTACTGTACTATGTCTGCTAGCGACATGGAAAAGCCTTGGGAAAGCCTTGGAACTGACATTTTTTATATTGTAGTAATATCTGGCGGAGCTGGTGTCTTTATTGGATACGATATCGGTACATACGGATTCCAATTTAATCTCAATTATTTTGGGGTTGTGCGGTACCGTAGCCACCAAGAAGGGAAAACTTGGTCTAGCTGGAAAAATATTGTAGGATAGATTATAAAAATTATTTTTTTGTCCAACCTTGCCATGTTCCTGCAATTTTACATCTTGAAAAGATACAAGCACCATTAGTATCGTATTTAACCAAAATTTGCCATTCATGTGCGGAATTAGTTCTGGCTCCAAACAAATTAAGGGTGCTACCTCCAAATATAGGATGTGAAATACCAGTAGGAAGAACACCAATATAAAAAGTAAGATTGGGCATATCGTTTGACCAGTTATCCAGAGAAGAATTGATATTTTCTATTGTATCAAGATTACCTTTGCGAGGTGGGATTTTTTCAAAAATCGTCTTCGTGTTTTCCCTGGTAGCGTTCAAAATCTCTTCTGTATAACAATTCCATCAA
>ERZ773156.1456-NODE-1456-length-12634-cov-10.3385_pt1 | contig 12634 bp, 10 predicted proteins | sample MGYA00511895_ERZ773156 | MGnify/ENA primary metagenome ERZ773156 (study PRJEB29015, sample SAMEA2737850) | human gut metagenome | biome: human gut; feature: human-associated habitat; material: faeces | place: China | collected 2012 ...
AAAAATGTATGATTTTTAAATCATTTATTTTCTTGACATCACACCGCTGGACTTATTAGTTTTTATAAATCGTTGTGTTTGGTGCCGGCTCTGATTTATCACCTTTTATACTTCTCCAGATGATGCTTGCCGGAATTCCAACTACCAGTGAAACTGCAATTGAGATAATGGAATAACTCCAAATCGTTACCTGTCCAGCAGGAACAAAATATTTAATATATACCATCACTGCTGATGCTGCAATAAATGCAGCAGTTGCACCAAATGTGTTGGCCACTTTGGTAAATGCTCCAAGAATAAAGGTTCCGATAAGAATTCCGAGTACCAGGCCCATAAAACCATTAAACCACTCGTATGCGGATTTCACACCTCCATTTGCAAGCACCATGGCAACAACGATAGAGAAAATACCAACAGCAAGAGAAACTCTCTGACCAATTTTTGTTTCCTTCTCAAATCCAAGCTCTTCTTTAGAAAGGTTAGATTGAATATCCAGCGCCCAGCTGGAAGCAACCGAATTAAGACCTGTAGAAAGAGTTGACTGCGCAGCTGCATAAATCGCTGCTAACAAAAGCCCAGTCACACCAACCGGCAGTTCAAATGCAATATAAGAAGCGAAAATCTGATCCTGTGCAGCTGCCGGCGGCAGTGCATTCTGCTTGTAAAATACAAATAAACCTGTTCCGATCAAATAAAATACAGTTGCAATAAAAATGGATAAAGCACCATTTGTCAGCATCATTTTATTTAACTTCTTCGTATCTGTAGTTGTTGTAAAACGCTGTACAATATCCTGGCTGGATACATAAGATCCCATTGTATTAAAACCAGCACCAACAATCAAAATGAATACGCTGTCTTTAAAAATATTTGGATTAAAAATCGGCTGATCAACAGCAAGGAATTTGTGTTCCAGTGAAAATGCCTGGAAAATAGCTCCCATTCCGCCATCAATATGTGCAATTAAGAACACCAGAGCAAATGTTACACCAATCAAAAGAACCGAACCTTGAATAAAGTCTGTCCAAAGAACAGATTTCAATCCACCCGTATAAGAGTAGATGATTGCAATCACGCCCATGATAATAATCAGGAGATTTACGCTGATACCAGTCAGACTTCCAAGTACCATACATGGAAGATACATAATAATAGACATACGGCCAATCTGGTAAATGATAAACATCACTGCTCCCAGAACACGAAGCCCTTTGCTGCCAAACCGCAATTCCAGATAATGATATGCTGTATCAATATCCAGTTTGCTGTAAACTGGAAGGAAAAACTTAATTGTAAGTGGAATTGCAAGCAGCATACCAAGCTGTGCAAACCACATGATCCAGGTACCTGCATAAGAGTTACCTGCTAATGATAAAAATGAAATCGGGCTCAGCAATGTTGCGAAGATAGATACCGATGTAACCCACCACGGAACGGTTCCATCTCCTTTAAAATATTCTTTCCCCTTCATTTCCTTTTTGGCAAAATGAAGACCCGCAAACAATACAGCTGCCAGATACACGACCAAAATGATGAGATCGATATAAGTAAATCCCTGCATACTTTTTCCTCCTAATTTCCCCAGTACTCTTCTCTTTTACACAATACCCGGCACACCATATGCCGGGTATTGTTTTACCCTCTTATAGATATTTCTTCTTTGCGTCGCATATCATCTGTGCTGCTTCTTTTACAATGTCCATATCTGCTTCGACTAATGCCGGAAGAGGTTCTCTTACTCCGCCAAGTTCAAGGCCCTCATTGATTTTGAGAATTGCCTTAATGACTGCATACATATTTCCATGAGCGGAGCACATTTTGTAAATGATTGCATCGCAGACATACTGAATCTCTCTTGCTTTTTCCATTTCTCCGGCTTTTACATATTCATCCAGTTTCAGATACAGTTCCGGCATAGCTCCATAGGTTCCTCCAATAGCGCCTTCCGCTCCAATCACGCGGCCACTCATAAACTGTTCATCCGGACCATTAAAGATAATGTAGTCTGGGCCAGCTGCCTGTTTGAACATCTGAATATCCTGAACTGGCATGGATGAGTTTTTCACGCCAATCACATTCGGATTTTTTCTCATCTCTGCAAAAAGATTCTGTGTTAAAGCAACACCGGCAAGCTGCGGAATGTTATAGATCACAAAATCAGTATGCGGTGCTGCAGCACTGATATCGTTCCAGTACTTTGCAATAGCATATTCTGGTAAGTGGAAATAGATCGGAGGAATTGCTGCAATTGCATCTACTCCTAAGCTCTCAGCATGCTTTGCCAATTCCTGGCTGTCTTTTGTATTATTGCATGCAACATGCGCGATAACAGTAAGCTTACCCTCTGCGGCCTTCATAACATTTTCCAGAATGTTCTTACGATCCTCAACGCTCTGATAAATGCACTCTCCTGAAGAACCATTTACATAAACTCCCTTTACGCCTTTCTCTACAAAGTATCTTGTCAGTGCCTGCACTCCTTCTGGGCTTACATTTCCCTCTTTGTCATAACATGCATAAAATGCAGGAATGACTCCTTTGTACTTTTCAAGATTTCTCATGGTTATACTTCCTTTCTTTATATAAACTTCAATAGTTCCTTTTAACGTTCCATACCCTCGACAAATGATTTTGTAATCAGCTGAGGCCTTGTAATGATAGAGCCAACAACCACACTGTAAGCACCAAGTTCTATCACACGTCTTGCTTTTTCAGGAGTATTGATATTTCCCTCAGCAATCACTCTGTGTTTTGCCTTAGCTACAATTTTTCTAAGAATTTCAAAATCATTTGCCTCTATCTTGTCACCCTTGCTCTGCTTAGTGTATCCAACCATTGTTGTTCCAATAAAATCGAATCCTAACTCATCAGCGTGGAGGGCTTCTTCTACAGTCGAGCAATCGGCCATCCAAAGCTGATTCGGATATTTTTCCTTTACTTCATGGAAAAATTCATCCAAACTCTTATTTCCGGGTCTTCTTGAAATCGTTGCATCCATAGCAATAATTTCCGGTTTGACCTCCATCAGCTCTTCTACCTCTTTCATTGTCGGAGTAATATAAATTTCGCTGTCCGCATAATCTCTTTTTACAATTCCGATAATTGGGAGATCCACCTGAGACTGAATTTCTTTAATATCTTCTTTCGTATTCGCCCGGATTCCGCTTGCGCCGCCGACTTTTGCCGCCAGTGCCATTCTTCCCATAATAAAAGATGAATGTAACGGTTCATCTGGTAACGCCTGACATGATACAATCAATTTTCCTTTCAAGTTTTCTACTTTTTGATTCATCATTCTGTCCTCCTCTGTTCATGTCCGTAGTATAGTCTTTTATAAAACTATTTTCAAGATATTATCCATTTGTTGTAACTAGTTTCATATTTTTTGTCTAAAACCTTATTATCTCCAGAAATATATTTTTCTTTTTGAACAATATGCACAAATTCATGGCCTGTTTTTCAATCTGTGAAACTAGTTTCTTTTGATTGCTTTTCTATTGAATTTTTTTTCTTTCTGGATATACTAAATTACAAACGATTAATAAATAAATTAAGAAAAGGGGATTAAGAAAATGGTTATCTATAAGGCAAAGAATTACCAGGACATGAGCAGAAAAGCTGCAAATATCATTTCCGCACAGATTATTATGAAACCGGACTGTGTACTCGGATTAGCAACCGGTTCCTCTCCAGTCGGCACTTATAAACAGCTGATTGAATGGTATAACAAAGGAGATCTGGACTTTTCAAGGGTAACAAGCATTAATCTGGACGAATACAAAGGATTAAGCCCGGAAAATGACCAGAGCTATCGTTATTTTATGAACTACAACCTGTTCAATCATGTGAACATCGATAAGTCCCGTACCTTTGTTCCGGACGGACTGGAAAGTGATTCCCAAAAGGCATGTGATGTTTATAACGAGATCATCCGGCAGCAGGGTGGCATCGATCTGCAACTTCTGGGCCTTGGTCACAACGGCCATATCGGTTTCAATGAGCCGGGTGCTGCATTTGAAAAGGAGACCCACTGTGTTGATCTGACCGAAAGCACCATCGAGGCAAATAAGCGCTTCTTCGCTTCAGAAGATGATGTCCCGAGACAGGCTTACACCATGGGTATTAAGAACATCATGCAGGCTAAAAAGATCTTGGTTGTCGTAAGCGGAGAGGATAAGGCAGATATTTTAAAAGAGGTTCTCTATGGTGCCATCACACCTCAAGTTCCTGCATCCATCTTACAGCTTCATAACGATGTAACCATCGTTGCAGATGAGACAGCTCTTAGTAAAATTAAGTAAGCTCTTTGCATCTGATCCAATATAGAATACCGGATAGGCATTTGGCATATTGCTAAGTGGCTATCCGGTATTCTTTTTTATTATTCGATAGGCCAACATCCACGCAAAAGTAGCCTTTACCAGGTATATAGCAGGCAAAAGCTCCATTTTTTTGCTTATTTCATTTTTTACTGAATCCAGGTTCCATCAGGTCCGATCTTGTAGCCGTCCGGAGTTACCTCATCCGCAGCATAATACCATCCGGTTTCAGATAATACCAGTGTTCATTCCATAACAGCCAGCCAGCGATCATGTCTCCGCCTGCATTTAAGTAGTACCAGTGATCGTCTTTCTGTACCCAGCGGTCTGCAGCAACCTCACCGCTGCTTAAGGTCAGTTTCCAGCCGGTACCATTCTGTACCCACTGGGCCTGCTCATCAACTACGGACGGGCGATGCTGCTCTGTGGAAGAGACATTTCCAGCAGATCTGCTTCCACCGCCACCGCCAGAACCGCCGGAACCATCGCTGCCCTTTTCTTGCTTTCTCCATAATCCTGGTAAAGGTATCACTGGCGCGTTCTGCATAAGCTGCACTTTCACCTGCCTGTAAATGATAGCAGAAACGAATTGCGCCTTCCTGCGCCGTGTCAGATGACTGGAATGCAAGGATCTCAACATTTGCAGATACACCTTCCGGAAGAAGTGCTTTTACCGCTTCCTCTGCCAGCGCCTTTGCCTCTTCCTTCATTGCTCCGGCTTTTATGCGAGGCGCAGGAAGCTGCTTTGCAATCCGGTCTGCTGCAAGTTCCAATACTACCTGGAACGCACACTGTCCATTTGTTCCTACAAGTGCGCCGACGCTGCTCTTTACTGCTTCCGTATAGGAAACTTTTTCTATGGTCAGCGGGAACTCAGTGCCATATTGCTCCCAGATCTTCTGGCGGATCTCATTCCGGATCACATCTTCGGATACCGTATCACTCTGTTTCATAGAAAATACAATGTTTGCAGCTTCCCTTACATTCATATCCGCAAGGTATTTATTATTCAGATCAAAATTGCCGCCCTTTACCGATACATTCAGTTCCGCCTTCATATCTGGATTTACCCTGGAAGATATCACTTCAAATTTCTTCAGAAATTAAGAGGATAGTGATTCACGTTGGTTTGCAACGGCTATACTGTTTTTTCTGCCTCTATACTCATTTTCACTTCAAATGTCGTCCCCAAATGCTTATTTGTATAAACTTCAATCGTCCCGTCATGAACCCGCACAACTTCTCGCACCATCGCAAGTCCAAGCCCCACACCTCCAAGTTCCCGGCTTCTTGACTTATCTACCCGGAAGAACGGTTCAAAGATCTGCTCCCTGAATGCTTCATCAATTCCATTTCCTGTATCCGAAACCGTCAGGACAACTTTGTTCTTCTCCCTTAGTGCTGATACCATAACGGTTCCATCTTTCCGATTATATTTAATCGCATTTTCCACAAGATTATATAGCATCCTGTAAATCAGAATATCACTTCCTGTCAAAAATAATACTTCATCTGCCTTTTCCCTTACTTCCTGTGACTTTTGTATCAGTTCGACCTTCTTTTCCTGTGCCAATGGTTCCAAATCTGTCAACACTTCCTCAATCAGGCTATGGATTTCAATTCTGTCATTTCGCGCTACTGTCTGTAATTCGCTCATATCCAAAAGCGTTCTGACCAACTTGCCAAGACGTTCATTCTGCTCCGTTACCATCTGAATTGTCTCTTCTGTCGCAGTTGTACTCTCTGGATGTTCTGTTGTATGGTATAGATCCAGTTGTGCCTGGATTAAAGCCAGTGGCGTACGTAACTCATGTGCTGCATTTCCCGTAAACTGACGCTGCGTCTCAAATGATACTGAAAGCCGCATGAGCATTTTATTGTAAGATATACGAAGTCTGTCCAGCTCTGCAATCTTATGCTCTTCGATTGTATAATCTGTCAGATTCTGTGCCTGAACTTTTTCCACTGTCTCCGAAAATTCCCTGAGTGGTTTCAATGCCCGTCCACTGATAAAATACGTCGCTGCACCGCCAAACAGCGCTACAATAGCAGTAATCAGAAGGCTTCTACTTCTATAATCTGATTTGGAGTTATAAACCTCCATAGAAAACTGTGCCACAAAGTCATCCCACTCATTATCCGGAATATCAATGTACACCGCTTCCGGCGCTATGCCCTGATCCGTGATAGATGCCTGAAGCGTATCGAAATAATAGACTCCGTTTTTATATAAAAAAAAGGTAAGGCATCCGCATAATATGGTGATCAACGCTGTTGTAAGAAGTGTTAATTCCCACTGGAGTGATATTTTTTTCATGCTTTGCCATCTCCCCATATCTTATATCCCTCACCGATTTTGTTCACGATTGGATCATATCCAAGTCCTGCTTTCAGTTTTTTTCTCAAAGAAGACATATGCACTCGGATTGAAGCGCTAAAACTGTCCACAGAATAATCCCAGACATGCTCAATCAGTTCTTCCTGACTGACCGGTCTTCCTTGATTTAAAAGGAGATATTCTAAAATCCCATTTTCTTTTCTCGTTAACACAACCGGGTTATTTTCTGCATATGCAACCCTTTCTCTCGTATCAAATCGAAGTTTTCCACATTCCAGGCAGATATTTTTCTGTACAAATTTTCTTCTTGTCAGGCTTCTCACGCGAGCTTCCAGTTCCTGAAGGTGAAATGGCTTTTCCATATAATCATTTGCACCAGAATCCAATCCCTCAACCTTATCTGCAATCTGACTCCTTGCAGACACAATTAATACTTTTGTCTCTTCATTTTCTTTACGAAGTTCCCGAAGGATCTCCATCCCATCCAACCCTGGCAGGTTAAGATCAAGCACAATCAGGTCATACCGTTCCGTATAGATCATATCCAGTGCTCGCTCTCCATCATTACACATATCCACCTCATAACCTGCCATGTGCAGACTTTTCGCAATCATATCACATAATTTCTTCTCATCTTCAATAACTAATAATCTCAATTCACTTTTCTCCATTTCCTTAACAGGGAATTTACATCCCACATTATATAATGTAACCATTGAACAGTCAATAAACCGCCTTTGAACAATAATATCGAAAGGAGCAGTTACTGCTTACAGTAACAAGTGATGTCTTAATGAAATCAGAAAAAGCAATACAAATTTTTTTACTTGCAGTTGGTCTCGTTTTTTTTCTTGTTGGAATTTTCCGTGGAGAAGCTGCAACTGTACTCAATAAAGCAATAAAATTGTGTATGGAGTGTGTCGGAATTGGATAAAAAATTAAAATCAAACAAGAACTATCTGGTTGGTTTCCGCGGATGTTTTCAGGCAACTGCAACACTGCTGACCAATCTTCATATTCCGAATCTGTTTAAAGGAAAACTTTATCAGGGAAAGCTAAAAACAATATGTGCACCAGGGCTGAACTGTTACTCTTGCCCATCTGCCACAGGTGCCTGTCCGATTGGAGCTTTCCAAGCTGTAGTCGGTTCATCAAAATTCAAGTTCACCTACTACATCACCGGATTCTTTATCTTGCTAGGAGTTCTATTAGGACGATTTATCTGCGGTTTTCTCTGTCCGTTTGGATGGTTTCAAGATCTGTTACATAAAATTCCAAGTAAGAAACTATCTACTGCAAAACTAAAACCCATGCGGTATCTGAAATACGCAGTTTTAGTCATCTTTGTTATACTACTTCCGACATTTGTAACTAACTCGCTGGGTATGGGAGACCCATTCTTCTGCAAATACATATGTCCACAAGGCGTACTTGAAGGTGCAGTTCCACTGTCACTTGTTAATCCAGGAATCCGTGCGGCACTTGGGCGCTTATTTATGTTCAAGTTTACAATTCTTGTATTTGTAATCATCTTAAGTATTCTGTTTTACCGTCCATTCTGTAAGTGGATCTGCCCACTTGGCGCTACCTACTCGCTGTTTAACAACATATCATTCCTTAAGATTAGGGTAGATTCTGAAAAATGTGTTAGCTGTCAAAAATGTAGTCATTCCTGCAAAATGGATGTAAATGTAGTAGACACACCAAATCACCCGGAATGTATCCGGTGTGGAGCATGTGTGAAGGCCTGTCCAGCGAATGCGATCTGCTATCATTACGGATTTTCAAGAAGAAACAGCTGACAATAGATAAACTAAAATGAATCAAATAATATTCAAAAGGAGATTAAAAATTATGAAAAACAAAACAAGTAGAGTAAACAAAATGAAATTGAAAAAAGCAATTGTGGCATCTCTTGCCATTTTTATTCTTCTTGCATTCACAGGTTGCGGAACTTCATCTAGTTTGGCAACAACTGAACACACAAAGCAGGAAAATCCTTCTAAAACAGATTCAAACATGTCGGCTGAACCGAATGAAAAGCTGAATGACCTTTTTCAACAGGAAAACCAGATCTTTGCAAATCACAAAAATGTATGGGACAAGGTATTTGACCTTATGAGTAAGAACATTGACGGTGATACCATGAATGAAGACTACGCAGACTTTCTTGCAAATACAATAGAATCAAACAAAGATTCTTTCTCCAAAGAAGAATATGTTACTCTGAGTAAAGACATTAAAACGATTCGTGGAATTGAAGAAGAGATTGCAAAACTTGAAAAAGAAATTGCCACATCCGCTTCTTCCAGCAGTAGTTTCTCCAGCTCAGCTGACCCTGCTGGTGTGTTCCACGGTTTCAAAGGGAAAGATCTGGATGGTAACGATGTAGATGAAAGCCTATTCTCCAAAAATAAAGTTACGGTTGTAAACTTCTGGTTCAGCGGATGCAAGCCTTGCGTTGAAGAACTTTCTAAACTGAATGAATTAAATGATAAAATTAAAAAAATGGGCGGCGAAGTTGTTGGTATCAATACAGACACATTAGATGATAATCAGGATGGGATCAAAGAAGCGAAAGACATCCTCAAGTCCCAAGGAGCTTCCTACAAAAACTTGACTTTCGCTTCCGATTCAACAGTTGGAAAATATGCAGGAAACATTATAGCATTTCCAACAACAGTTCTCGTAGATAAAGGCGGAAATATCATTAGCGAACCTTTCATGGGCGGAATCAATGATCAAGCAAACTACGAGCAATTAATGAAACAAATTCAGTCCATACTTGATCAGGAATAATTCATTTACTGAAGATTTATGCTTTTTTATGTTGTATATGAATGCTTGATTCCGCTTATCAGAAAGCGCGTGAAATAAACGATGAACTGGAAGAGCTTTTAAAGGATACTTTAATGAATTAACTTTCGAAAGAATTCCGGTATGAAAACGGGGAGGTTCCCCTCCCCAATAAATTTTTTCTTATAACTTACACAAAAAACTTGACATTCCCGGTGGAAACTTAAATATCAAACTTAACAGGAATCAAAGACTCCTCAGAATCCCCCACTTCAAATTTCTTCAGAAATTAAGTAGAGGGTAATTCACCTAAAGTCCTGCTTTTCATTTCTCTATGCCGCCTTTTCGGTGTCTCTTTCCTAAAGTTTTTTTGTGTTTACCGTTTTCTTCTTACATATTCTACAAACTCAACTTCTGGCATTGGTCGTGCATAATAGAAGCCCTGTATTTCATCACACTTTATTTTTCGCAATATATCTAGTTGTTCTTTTGTTTCAACACCTTCAGCAAGTACCCTCATATTTAGGTCTTTTGATAATTTTATTATATGATTCACAAGAATTTCTACCCTCGTTTCACATATATGATCAATCAGACTCTTATCTATCTTAAGAACACTAAATGGCAGTCTGCTTAAGCTTTCCATTGATGAATATCCGGATCCAAAGTCATCTATGTGCAATTTGAATCCTGATTGTAATAAACGCTCTGCGACTTTTACAACCTTTTGCCCATAAACAGATGCTGATTCTGTAATTTCTAAAGGAACACACGTTATCGGAATATCATTTTCTCTTACTATTTTTTTGTATTGCTCTACAATTTCTTCGCAAAGAATACTGGACCTTGAGAGATTTACTGACACGGACAACAATTTTTTTGATTCATCAAGTATCCTTTTTTGTAATCGGCATACCTGTCCAAAAATATAAGCATCTAATTTTTGAATCTGTCCATTTTTTTCATATATTGGTATAAAGTTTTCAGGAGATATCATGGAGCCATCTGTTCTTTGCCACCTAACTAAAGCTTCCGCACCGATTACTTTTTCTGTAATTACATCTATCTTTGGTTGATAATAAATTATAAATTCCTTATTTTTCAAAGCGTCTGTAAAACAGTTTTCTATCATTTGATTATAAATTCTCTTCTGCGCCAGTTCATCTGTATAATACGCATAGTCACGATTATAATCTTCCATAACTGTTTCTGCCGCCATAGATGCATAATCACATATGGTAGTTATTGGAAGATTCTTATCTATATTTTTGTAGATGCCATATTTAATTCTTATTCCCTTAATCGGAGCATTCTCTGTAAACTCATTAATAACATTATCCATTCTCTGATGATCCAACTTATAATCATCACTCAATAAGCAGAGAAAAGATGCCTTCCCTTTTTTAGCTAATAATCCATATTTAAATTTTTTGTTATATATAGAAGCCATGTAACAAAGTAATTCGTTTGCTTTTTTTCTTCCATAAATGCTAATAATCAATTCGAAGTCTTTAATTCTTCCTATTATTACATGCATTTTTTTATCAGGTCTAAATTGCATAATTCTCCTGGAATAATGGAAAAATGCCTGCTCCGTATATAAACCTTTCAACGAATCTTTCTCTATTTCTCTGAGCGACACTGAGGATTCTCTCAATCTAATCACATTTTCCAGTCTCTTTTTAATAAGTTCAGCATGGTAAGGCTTTCTTATATAATCAGCTGCCCCTAAATTTAGGCATACTACTTCTGTTTTTGGCGCATCACTTGCTGTCATTACAATAATCGGTATTAAAGAAAGGAATGGGTCCTCTTGTACTTTTCTTAAAAAATCGAATCCACTCAATACAGGTATCTGAATATTCATCAAAACCAGAGCCAAATCTTTGTAATTCTCTTCCAGTAATCTCAAACCGATTTTCCCATCACATGCCGTAATTATTTCATATCGATCAGCAAGCAGAGAAATTAATGATTTCAGATTGAACTCATCATTTTCTACAATTAAGATTTTTCTTTTTTCACCTGTGTTACTCAGGTTCATCATGCCTAGCTCATCTAATCTTATATCTGAATCCTCACTTGCAAACGCAAACACTATTTTTTCGAATGTATCTGCATTTCCAATTCTTGCACATTTCATCCGATAACGCAAAATATCATTGTTATTTTTTATCCTGTAATGTACTGTGAATTGTGCGACCTGCTGCAGTTGTCTGCATATATTATCAAAATCCGTAGCAACCAACATTTTCTTCCGCTCTTCTTCAAACACATTGGTCTCTATATACTTTTGTATTACAGTTTTATATGATTGCTTCTCGTTCATTGATTCGTCTAAATCTGCATTTTGATGCCTATAAATCTGAATGTACTGATCTTGACGATTTACGCAATATATGCTGCTAAACTCATTTCCCAGAATGTTGATAATATCCGTAATTTGCATTTTCCCCTTAACCTTCATTTACATATCATTTTATCGTAATCCATTGATTCTTTTTCAGCAGCATTTTCGTTGTCACAAAGTTCCCACGTTTTCTGTTTTTAAGATACACCGAAAAGCGAAACACTATGTGCTTGAAGAATCTGACATCTGGTCTCCCTTGTAAATATTCATCTATTAAAAATTTCTTCTTTTCCATGTTATTGGGCTTAATATGTAGTTTATCAAAATAAAGCAGAAATTGATAGTTATTTTTTTTGAGAGTGTAAAAAATATTTATGTAAACTATTCACGTAATAGGTATACTCCTGTATTAACGTTATATAAATATTAATACAGTAGATGTTTTTTATGGCAAGAAGACAAATGATACCAGAAAGAAAAGCTGTCTTTTTTATCATTCAACTAGCAGAATCCCCCTTCTTCTCATGTGTGAGATAATTGCCACTTTTGCCCCATAAACAGATGCTGATTCTCTAATATGTGAACTACTCACTCGGTAACTAAGTTACTAGAGCATCTGAAATCTGGCGGGATACCACCTTTTTTTCAGGGTGCGTCCATGACACCACTACTGCTTGCCTTTCGGCTATACAGCTACTTTTATTATTTCTGGATTTTTTAGTCAGGCTACGGACAGTTCTTTCTGTTTTCCGGATACGGAAAGATATTTTCGCAGAATATTAAATGCTCCTACTGCATCCGCATTATATCTTACTCCATCCGTTATATACA
>ERZ773156.1472-NODE-1472-length-12454-cov-3.27672_pt1 | contig 12454 bp, 10 predicted proteins | sample MGYA00511895_ERZ773156 | MGnify/ENA primary metagenome ERZ773156 (study PRJEB29015, sample SAMEA2737850) | human gut metagenome | biome: human gut; feature: human-associated habitat; material: faeces | place: China | collected 2012 ...
AGGCGAAGTAATTGCGAACAGAGCATCGGGGTCAGTGACAGAGCCGCGACGGTAGACACAAACATGATGGCACACATCATCCAGCCCAGCTGTTTGAAGAGCACACCGGACATACCGCTTACCATGGTCAACGGGAAGAACACAGCGATCATGGTCAGCGTAGAAGCGATTACGGAAATAGCCACCTCATTCGTTCCATGTACTGCTGCCTGTTTCGGGTCCGAGCCACGATCGCATCATCCACCACCATACCGATGGCAATAGACAGAGACGACAGTGAGATAATGTTGATCGTATTTCCGGTAATCGCCAGATAGATAAAGGAGGCGATCAACGAAAGCGGAATCGTGATACAGATAATCAATGTCGCACGCCAGCGTCCCAGGAACAGGAACACGACGATCACAACGAACAGCAAGGCATACATTACAGTCTCTGCCAAACTGTCAATCGTATTCAAGATATTATCGGAAGTATCGACAATCACTCCCAGCTTCACATCACTCGGCAGGTTCTTCTGCAAACGCGGAAGCGCTTCTTCTACCTTACGGGAAATTTCTACAGAGTTGGCGCCCGACTGCTTCTGAACCACAATCATCGCACCCTGCACACCGTTATTATAGGTTTCCTGCGCACGCTCTTCCACCGTATCCACGATGCGGGCCACATCACGCAGGAAGACATTCGCTCCATTGTGCGTACCTACTACGATATCTGCCAACTGGCGGGAATCATCAAACTCCCCTTCCACACGGAGGGCATACGTCTCACTACCGATATCGAAGTTACCGCCCGGAATATTCTTGTTTTCGGCTCCGATAATAGAGCTGATAGTTTCAATGCTCAGGTTATAAGCTTCCAGTTTGTTAGGGTCGCAATATACCTGAATCTCACGCTGCGGCGCACCACTGATAGACACCGTTCCCACACCGGGAATACGTGCCAACGGGTTAACCACACGGTCGTCCAGTATCTTGTAAAGCGCGGCCTGGCTCTCATTGGCCTGTACCGAAAGCAATACAATCGGAATCATGTCCGTACTGAACTTGAAGATGATCGGATTCTCGACATCATCCGGCAGCTGTGAGCTTACCATGTCGAGTTTGTCACGTACATCATTCGTCAGCACGTCAATATCATTACCAAACTCAAACTCCAATGTAATCAATGACATATTCTCGGAAGAACGAGAGGTAATATGTTTCAGGTTACTCACCGCATTCAAGGTATTCTCCAGCGGCCGGGTAACGTTATTTTCTATATCCGAAGCACTTGCGCCAGGATATGCGGTCATTACCATGATCGTATTTGTATCGATGTCCGGATACAAGTCGATAGGTAACTTGGACAAAGAGAAAAGACCAAAAATCACCACTGCCAGAAAGCAGAGGGAGGTCATAATCGGTTTCTTAACCGCACCTTCGTATAAACTCATTTCTTTATAGTGATTAGTTTAATAGTGATTTTACTTCTCGATCTCTACTTCCGTACCGTTTATCAGACGTGCCTGTCCGGCCACTACCACCTGCGAGTTATCGGGCACACCGGATTTCAGCTCATACTCCGAGCCCATGCGTCTGCCTAACTCCACTTTGTTGTAGGACACTTTGCCATCTTTATAAACGTACACATAGCGATCGCCGGAACCTGCCTGTTTCACAATAGCCAAGTCGGGTACTACGACGTTGTCCGCCGTACCAAAGTTCAAGGTAGCACGGGCAAACATTCCCGGACGTACACGCTGATCTTTGTTGTCCAACTTGATCTCGATCTGGAAAGTACGGGTAGTTGCGTCGATAGTCGGATAGATCAGGCTGATAGTTCCCTTGAACAGTTCGTCGCCATATACATCCAGCTTCACATCTACCGGTTCGCCTTTCTTCACCTTCGTGAAGTAGGTTTCAGACACATTGATCATCAGCTTGACCGGAGTGATCTGCTCTACTACCAGCACCGGACTTCCGCCACTATACATATCACCATTATCGTAATTACGGGCAGTGATTACTCCGTTGATCGGGCTCAACAGAAACGTATTCTCTACCAGATTATCATAAGCAGTCTGCTTCACATCGAGCTGCATCTTCGCAGCATCCCACTCTGATTTGGAAGCACCGCCTACCTTATAAAGTTCGTCGATACGATTAAATTCAATTTTCTGATTGTCCAGTTGCAGTTTCGTCTGTGTGAGGTTGGCTGCATCCATCTGCACCAGCTTCTGGCCTTTGGATACACGGTCGCCCACTTCTACCAGAATCCGGTCGATGCGGACAGGTGACGAAGGAGCAATGTTGTTCTTTACTTCAGCTTCTACCGTCGCTGTATAATCCTGTATCTGATCTACGGGACGGGCTGTTACATCAGCCACTTTTACTCTGGGCTTCTCGTCTTCCTGTTTCACAGCAGCCTTATCTTTTCCACCCGTACATGAGCTCATTACTACTGTCAATAGCAGAGCCACTAATTGGATACCTTTTTTCATATTCCTTAGTTGTAATTTTAGTTGTCTATCTTTATTGTTTTCCCAAAACCTGATCAAGGTCAGCCTTAGCTACCAGGTAATCGTAGATTGATTGATTGTAAGTAAGTTGTGCCTGCGTCAGTGATACCTGCGAACTGTTAAGTTCAAGCACGGTTCCCTTACCGACTTCATAACGTTTTCCGGCAATCTGTACCGCTTTTTCAGCCTGCATCACGTTTTCTTTGTTGCTGACCACCTGCTCGGAACTGGCAGTCATATTGTTACGGTAGCTGACTACCTGCATATTCAGTTTTCTCTCCGTATCGATACGGTTCCAGTCAAGCTGGCGCATCTGGATGCGGGCCGATTTTACCTTCGTAAAGTTGCTCGCCCTATACAAAGGAATGCTCAGATTGAACATCAAAGACGAACTGTTGCTCCACGTATAATCAAAGAAATTGATGTTCGGATTATACAAAGACTGATATTGATAAGAGAAGCTCATCGACAAAGTAGGCATGAAGTTCGTTTTCAGCGACTTCACGTTCTTTTCGAGCAATTTCATATTCAGCTCGAACTGCTTCATCGTTGTATTGTTCTCCAGACTCATATCTTCTTCTTTCAACTGATTGGCAAACAGCATTGATTCGTAGTTTGTCAGATTATCGTCAGTCTTAATATCCACATCAGCCGTAATGCCCATCAACACTTTCAACTGGAGTTTTGCCAGCGTCACGGCATTGGCGGCAGAAATGACATTCGGCTTGATGCTGCGCATCTGTACTTCTGCGCTGATCTTGTCAAATTCGCTGACTGCACCTTGTTGATATTTGGCGTTCACGACATTGAAATTATCTTCTGCCAACTTATAGCTGCCTTGAAGCACTTCATAACTATCTTGTGCAAGCATCAGCTGATAATAAGCCTTGGTTACCTGATTGATCAAATCCAGTTCGGAAGCACGCGACTTCTCCACTGCCAGTTCGATATCCGTCTTTGTCATTGACATGGCCCGGTAGACTGCCGGTGCAAACAAAGGCAGGTTAATGCTCAGTCCGGCATTGGCGGTATTCGTACCATCCTGCCCCATCTTGAACGACATATCGTTCAGTTTCATTTCAGCCGCTTTGATCGTGTGATCCAATGATCCGTTTAGGCTTGCTTCGGGTAACAGGCTCTGCCATGCTTCCTTACTTGCAACTTTCTTTAAGGCAATTTCTTCTGCCGCCACCTTTATCGTAGGATTCTCATCCAACGCTATTTCCAGGGCTTTGTCCAACGTCAATGTCAGCGTATTCTGCGTTGTCTGCTCCGTCTGAGCCTTTGCAAAGCCAAACGCACAGAGAGCCATTGCCGTCAGAAGCATTTTCTTGCCTGTCAATCTTTTCAATCTGTTCATAAACTCGTTTCTATTTGATCCTTAATTGTTTGTCATCCGAACCTAGCTCCTATTGTTGCTCGACCCGGTTTTTACGATATTCTGATATAAATTCCTCTAAAACTTTGGCTCCTTTTTCCGTGGAAATGCCACGTATATAGGTAAACATGATGGATTCGTATACTTCTATAAAAGGATATTCGTTGCAAATGTCCGTATTCAACAGCACATCAAACTGCTCGCGCACCAACAGATTGACTATCTCAAAGTTGACATCCGCCCGAAAGATACCTTGCTCTACCCCCGACTTAAAGAAAGACATCGTCTTCTCCGAGTCACTTTCACTACGGTCTTTCATCATCGCATATACCTTCGGATATTTCTTGATATCCTCGAAGAAGCGCTTGTTGGTCTGATGAAAGATCTCGATGCTTTTCTGAAAGACAGCAAGTATCACCTCCAGCACATTGTTGGATTGCTCGTATATCTCCTGCAAGTATTTGTCTCTTTCGGCTTGCTTTTGCAGAATACACTCCTTCAATAATGATTCCTTATCTGCAAAAACCTCATAGAGCGTACGTTTGGAAATGCCCAATGCTGCCGCAATGTCATCCATCGTAATACACTTGATACCTTTCAAAGTAAAAGCTTCTGTCGCGGTCATTATAATCCGTTCTCTCAGCTCCGCCTTTTGGGACGCGTCTCTTCCATGCTCCATCATCACTCTTTTTAGATTTTGTTAGACTCAGTTTTCTATAAATTCACCATTTAAAGCGAAAAACGGAACAAAGATATATAGAAAACTCAATTAACAAATCAAGTTTCCTTTTATTTATAGCCCATTTGATAAATATTATCATTCATTAGAGGTATATGAAAACAAGTGTTAAGAGGAAATATAGAGCAAAAGTAAGGAATAGAGGTATATGAAGTAAAGTTTTATCGCTGTAAGAGGGAGAATAATCGGCAAATGCCGGATAAATACCGATAAGAATCGATCGTTTATCCGGCAATAACAGTCACCATTATTAACGAAAAGCGAAAAAGGAGGTTTAGTACTCTAACTTAGTCCTTTTTAAAAAAGCGACTGTTTTATGTATTTCTTTATACATCACGATGTCATCTTTCACAAAAGGCACTTCTTTCCGGTAGGCATGCAGGAAACTCTCCAGCAGCGGAGACGTTTTCAGCGGACGGCGGAAATCGATGCCCTGCGCAGCATTCATCAGTTCGATGGCAAGGATATGTTCAAGGTTGTCCATCACTTTATAAAGTTTGGTTGCGGCATTGGCTCCCATACTTACATGATCTTCCTGCCCGTTGGACGAAACGATGGAATCGCTCGATGCGGCATAACAGTACATTTTGTTCTGGCTGACCATAGACGCAGCAGCATATTGGGGAATCATAAAACCGGAATTCAGTCCCGGATTGGCTACCAAAAACTCCGGAAGTTCGCGAAGTCCCATAATCAATTGAGAGACACGGCGTTCGGAAATGTTTCCCAGTTCTGCCAAGGCAATGGCGAGAAAGTCATAGGAGATAGCCAACGGCTGACCGTGGAAATTTCCACCGGAAATGATTCTGTCTTCGTCAGGGAAGATCGTTGGATTGTCCGTGACGGAATTGATTTCGGTCAGCAGTACGGAGGAAACATAGCGGATAGCGTCTTTCGTGGCACCATGCACTTGCGGGATGCAACGGAAAGAGTAAGGATCCTGTACGTGCGCCTTGGGACGTTCGATCAGTTCGCTGCCTGCCAGCAGTTTACGGAAAGCCTCTCCCGTCTCGATCTGTCCGGGATGAGGGCGTATCTGCTGGATGCAATCCATAAACGGGTCGATGCGTCCGTCGAAGGCTTCAAGAGAAAGAGCAGCTATCAGGTCGGCTTTCTTGGAAAGGCGGAAGGCTTTGAGAATGGCAAATACACCATTGGCACTCATGAACTGGGTACCGTTGAGCAGTGCAAGCCCTTCCTTGCTCATGAGCCGGACGGGTTCCCAGCCAAATTCGTCGAGCACGCTGATTGCTTCGCATTTCTTTCCTTTATAGTTGACGTCGCCCACACCAATCAAAGGAAGGAACAGATTGGCTAATGGGGCGAGATCGCCGGAAGCTCCCAAAGAACCGCGGTCATAGACGATGGGCAGTACATCGTTATTGAAAAAGTCGAGGATACGCTGTACGGTGATTAGTTGCACGCCGCTATGTCCTAACGAGAGAGCGTGGGCTTTGAGTAACATCATCAGTTTGATGATGACAGGACGGATTTCTTCGCCTACACTGCAGGCATGGCTCTTTATCAGGTTTTCCTGCAAGGTTCCCAATTCGCCGGAAGAAATATTTTTAGTGCATAATGAGCCGAAGCCGGTGGTGATGCCATAAAGAGGTTCTTCGGAAGAAGCTATTTTATGGTCTAGATAATCACGGCATTTCTGAATGCGGAGCTTGGCTTCGGGAGCCAGTTCCAGCTTCAGATTCTCGTTGATGATCCGTTCGATGATTTCGAAGGTCAGTTCTCCGGAACCTATTTGATACACATTCTTGCTCATACGCGTAAATCTTGGTTGACGGCATCCAGTAATTCTTTCTCTTTCCGGCAAGCGGTTTGCTCTATCCGGTCCGCTTCGGCTTGCAAGCCCTGGACAAATTCTTTGTCTTTGAGTACCCCCAGATTAATGCGGACATTCAGCAATGCCCCCAATACGGCGGATCGTGCCGCCATCATGGCTACACAGGCGTCTGTAATAGCGTTCCGGTTTCCCAGACGGGCGATGTCTGCTATGACGGGCATCACTTCAAGTGCTTTTCGGGCAACTTCCATCGGAATGAGGGCGGCATGCCTGGTGGCTTCCTGAATGGCAGCGCTACGGACAGCTTTTTCTTCATCGTTAGCTTTGGGAAGTTTAAAACAGGCAAAAACTTCATCATAGGCTTCGGAGTCTTTATCAATCAGGGCGATAAATTCTTTCTGGAATCGGGTGGTAATCGTCTGTGCGTGCTGCATTACTTCTTCGCTGGCTTCATATCCTTTCTTGCCGATGGTGAGTCTCGTCACCATCGTCGCCAAAGCGGAAGCCAATGCTCCGCCTAAAGCGGCAATACTGCCACCACCGGGTACCGGATCATTGCCGGCTACCTTATCTAAGAAATCTTTTACGGTTAAATCTGCTAACATGGTATTTTATGCTTTTAGTTATCAATTGACGGGGTATAGCATACCGCCTTTAATAGTCATGATGACACAGTTCATGCCCACGTAGTATGGCAGAATGTGATAATTGTCCGAATTCAGTATGACAAAGTCGCCTTGCTTGCCTACTTCGATGCTTCCGATCCGGTCTGCCCGATGAAGGGCAGCAGCTCCGTTCAGTGTCAGGGCAGTGATGGTTTCTTCGATGCTAAGTTTCATGTAAATACACGCCAAAGCAATGGTCAACGGGATGGAACCGGAGAAACAGCTTCCCGGATTCAAGTCTGTGGCAAGTGCTACGGCACAGCCGGCATCAATCATTTCACGACCGCGTGCATAAGGTTCTTTCAGTGCGAAAGCCGTCAGAGGCAGCAGGGTAGCTACTACTCCTGCGTCGGCCATTGCACGGATTCCGGCATCGGAAGCCTGAAGCAGATGATCGGCAGACAAAGCGCCCAGTTCGGCAGCCAGCTCAGCGCCACCAAAGGAAACGATTTCATCGGCATGGAGCTTTAACAGGAAGCCTTGTTCTTTGGCTGCCTGAAGGAGGCGGCGGGACTGTTCGACAGAGAAAACTCCTTGTTCGCAAAAGACATCACAACATTCGGCAAGTTCGTTCTCGCGGATAACGGGGAGCATTTCACGAATCAGAAAGTCGATGTATTCGTCTCCTCTTCCTTTATACTCTTCGGGAAGGGCGTGGGCTCCTAAGAAAGTGGATACAATGTCGATACGTTTGTGCTCGTCATTGTTCAGGCTGCGCATTATTTTCAGTTGCAGCAGCTCTGTTTCCCGATCGAGTCCATAACCGCTTTTACCTTCTACCGTGGTGACTCCCATAGCACTCATCTTCTTCAGAAAGCCTTCGGCTGCCGAGCGAAGTTTCAGGAAATTCATTTGCCGGGTAGCTTTTACGGTACTGGCTATCCCTCCGCCACGTTCCATGATGGACATATAGCTTTCGCCTTTCAGCCGCCATGAAAATTCTTCGGAACGTTCTCCGCCAAAAACAAAATGGGTATGCGAATCGACAAAGCCCGGAAGCAGGCAATGTCCCCGGGCGTTGTAATGCCAGTAATGCTGGTAGTAGCCGTCACGATCTTCGCCACGACTCTCGCCGACGTAAGTGATGATGCCTTTGGTCACTTCTACCGTTCCGTTTTCTATGATACGGAGTTGTCCCATTTCCGCACCTTTACGGGCGGAGATTCCTGTCGGGGTGACAATACGGGCATTGAATATAATCAGGTTTTCACTCATTGATCTTTTATTATTCGGTTCTTACTATTTCAATCATAATTCGATATAAGTTTCAGCAGCTTTATATCGGACGCACATTATTTTAATACTCCGGGCGCTATTCCATGATACGCGCTTCCAGCACCTGCTGCATGGAGAAATTCTCCAGTCCTAAATAATAGGAGGCCGTATCTATCAGCGCTTCCATCGGCACCAGACCAATGATCTCACTTCCAACAATCGCCACTCCATAGCGGCGGGCCTCAATACGCACCAATTCGAAAGCACGGTAAAGGGCGGTGCGGGTGTAATCGGTCATATTAATGGATACTTGGGTGATATTCCGCTCTTTCAGTTCCACCCCCATTGCTTTGACGTAGCGGAGACCGCCGTTGATATGCCGGATATTTTTTGCTATCTTCGTGGCTATTTCAAGATTATTGGTACTCAGATTGATGTTATAAGCGACTAGCGGCATTCGGGCACCGATAGCTACCGTTCCGGCAGTGGGATGACGCTCGGCAGGGCCGAAGTCGGGCTGCCATTCGGGAAGTCTGATTTTCTCCGCCATTCCTTCAAATTCTCCCTTACGGACGGAGGCCAGATTTTCCCGATGCGGGGCTGTGGCGGACTTTTCATACAGAAAGACAGGGAGATTATATAGTTCCGCCACCCGGGAAGCCACTTCTTTCGACAGGGCGACGGCTTCTTCCATCGTCGTATTCTTGATCGGAATGAAAGGAACCACATCCACCGCTCCCATGCGGGGATGCTGTCCGCTATGATGATTAAGGTCTATCAGACGGACAGCAATGCCGATAGCTTCAATGACTGCATCGCGCAAGGCTTCCGGTTCGCCAACCAAAGTGACTACCAGACGGTTATGATCTTCATCATTGCTATAATCGAGCAGCTTCACGCCGGATTTGCCACGAAAAGGGGCTACTATCTTGTCTATTTTCTCCAAATCACGTCCCTCGCTAAAGTTGGGGACACATTCGATGATCTTACTCCAATTCATATTTATTTCTCTATTTCGTTACTTTCTATTACAATGCTTCTTTTATTGTCTTTTTAATCAGCTCGTCATCAGCCAGATAAGGCATCGTTATATGATACCCTTCCGAATGTGATTCATTGAAAGCGTCACTAGTTTCCATTGCATGCGGATTGCGGGCCCACGAACGGCGGGCCACTCCGCCCATCACATCCCAAAGCATAGCCGAGCGAAGGATCTCGTCTACCCGTTCGCTGCCGTCACATCCCATGCCGAAGCCGCCATTAATCGCTTTTCCGATACCGACTCCGCCGCCATTATGCAGGGCTACCAAGCTCATGCCACGCGCGCAGTTTCCGGCGAAACACTGCACGGCCATATCAGCCATAACATTACTTCCGTCTTTGATATTCGATGTCTCACGGAAAGGCGAATCGGTTCCACTCACATCATGATGATCGCGGCCCAACATGATCGGTCCTACTTCTCCCCGCCGTACCATTTCATTGAAACGGAGGGCGATATTCATTCTTCCTACGGCATCCTGATAGAGAATACGTGCCTGAGTACCTACTACCAGCCTGTTCTTTTCGGCGTCGCGTATCCAGTTATAATTATCCAGATCCTGTCCCCGGCGATTGACATCAATGCACTCCATTGCGGCACGGTCCGTTTTTATCAGATCTTCGTACCTACCGCTCAGACATACCCATCGGAAGGGGCCATAGCCATAATCAAAGAGTTGGGGTCCCATGATATCTTCTACATAACTCGGCCATATAAATCCATCTTTCTCATCGACACCATTGCGGGAAATCTCTTTCACTCCGGCATCATAAATCGCTTTCATAAAGGAGTTGCCATAATCGAAGAAGTAAGTGCCGCGTGCCACCAGTTTCCGGATTACCTCAAAATGGCGGCGCAAAGAAGCGTCTGCCAGACGACGGAACTGATCAGGAGATTCATGAAGAAGGCGGGTCCGCTCTTCAAAAGTCAAGCCTGCGGGACAGTAGCCTCCTTCGTAAACGGCATGGCAAGAGGTCTGATCGGACAAAAGTTCAATATGAATCTGCTCACGTTCCGCATATTCCAGCAAATCGACGACGTTGCCATGATAGGCTACCGAGCAAGGTTCCCGACGTTCCATCGCTTCTTTTGCCAGACGGAAAGCCTCCGACAAGTCTTGTGTGACATGGCCTACCCATCCCTGCCGATAACGTGTTTCGATACGGGAGCTATCGACTTCGGCTATAATAGAGGCTGCTCCGGCTATTTCGGCTGCCTTTGGCTGTGCCCCGCTCATTCCTCCCAAACCGGAAGATACGAAGAGGTGACCACGCAAATCTTTGTCCTGCGGAATGCCGAGTTTCAATCGTCCGGCATTGAGTAATGTATTGAAAGTGCCATGAACAATACCCTGCGGACCGATATACATCCAGCCGCCCGCCGTCATCTGCCCATAGTTGGCAACTCCCATTTGTGCGGCAATGTGCCAGTCGTGCTGATTGTCGAACTGACCTATCATCATAGAGTTGGTAATAATAACGCGGGGAGCATCGGGACGGGAACGAAACAGTCCCAACGGATGTCCGGACTCAATGACCAGTGTTTGCTCAGGAGTAAGTTCTTCGAGATATTGCTTGATCAGGAGGTATTGCATCCAGTTCTGACAAACTTGGCCGGTTTCACCATAAGTAACAAGTTCATAGGGATACAACGCGATATCAAAACAGAGATTGTTGTCAATCATTACTTGAAAGGCTTTGCCTTCCACACATTTGCCACGATATTCATCAATCGGTCTGGCTTTCAGATCGCCTGCGGGGCGGAAGCGGTATCCGTAAATTCGCCCACGGGTACGCAATTCTTCCATAAATTCAGGTGCCAGTTGCTCATGCAATTCCAAGGGGATATAGCGCAATGCATTCTTCAATGCCGTAGCTGTCTGCGCCGGCGTAAGCGTATAACTACGGTCGGGGGCCCTCCGGATACCTTCTATGAAAGCTGGGTAGGGAGGTAACGTGTTGCCAAGAGTTATCTTCATAATAAGCAGAATTAAGGATTACAAACTGTAAGCAATACAGTTCTATAACTCTTCGCAATATAGAAAAAAAGAAGAGAAAAGACAAAGGTTTTGGTAGATTTATTATCAGAAAGGTATTATTTATTCTTTCTGCTGCTCACCACACAGCATTTGCAGATACTTGAAGGTATGCTTCGCTTCCTGACTGTCTTTTGTAAGGTAGGCTTTCTTCCATTCCGGATGTTTTTCCAGCAGTTGCGCCATCTTTTCTTTTCCTACAAAATCAATCTTCCCGGTCTCACCGTTCAGCTCATAGCAGACCCGTTTAGTAACCAGACTTGAAGCAGCAAGAGCATCTCCCACATTTCCGCCCAGTTTCACATCATCTTCTTCTGCAAATGTCCCACCGATTACCGACCCTAATGGCATCGCACAGAAATAGATATTTTTACCCAACTGAACAGCCGGAGCATACCACGCCCCGAAACGCATCTTTTTATAACGCAACTTACGACAGTTGATAAATAAGTCTCCTTCAGAAGTACGCACCGCAAAACAACGCTTCTTCAACTGGCGGCACATAGATTCATCATTGCCTGCCGTTATCCGGTAGTCAGCCCCGCCTGTCAATAGAATCTGGCTTCTGGAACGCTTCTCTACTCGCAACACTGCAAGGGTATCGCCATCTTGAGCCATCAACTCCTTCAAGTTTGAATAAATGATATTCTGCGCAACTACCGGAAGGCTAATCACGCTTATCAGCAACCACAAAATATATCCTTTCTTCATAAGCCATCCTCCTTTCTTCATTCAACGCCTTTTCGAGTGGAAAGTTATAAATTTTAGCGCATAAATGCAAGAATGGAAAAAGAAATGTTGAAAAAAGAAGCCAAGAAGCCCCTTTCGCCTTCTTGGCACAGCACCTCTTACACGCAATTATCCCGGAAGCAAGTCAATCGCCCCCGAAGTTTGTTTACTCATGAAATACGGTTTATGGTTCTTTTTATAATCTTATCTTGTCTTTTTTCATCCGGAATATCAGGCGTTAATACCTGAGTCGTCAGGGTTGACTAAAAAGTCGGTAGTATCTCCAATTCCCCTCCCTTCGGGAAGGAGGAGATTTAAGATACTACCGACTTTTTAATCAGCCCAAAAAAATCCCA